>Ga0180436_10000895_pt1 | contig 29837 bp, 20 predicted proteins | sample SS_ome_2_FD_132434 | JGI IMG/M metagenome (GOLD analysis project Ga0180436, IMG submission 132434) | Hypersaline lake sediment archaeal communities from the Salton Sea, California, USA - SS_3_S_2 metaG | ecosystem: Environmental > Aquatic > Non-marine Saline and Alkaline > Hypersaline >... | reverse complement strand
GTGGCCTACACCTCCCAAAAAAACAAAAACGCTGTGCCGATCAACTGGCAGTTCACCACTGCCGACGCAAGGACGAAACTCCGGTCGCTTTACCCCTCGCTTTAATCGAGAACCTCTACTAGCTGTTCCGTCACGCCGGCACGCGTCGCCCGAAGTTTGTCTGTCGTAGCCAGCGCCCCCGATTCCCCGCACGTCCCGACCGAATGCCCGTCCTTGCACCGGCAGCCCGGATCACAACTCGTCATCGGTGACCGGAATGATCTTCATCAGCGCCCGCTGGAGTCCCGGTTTCAGAGACTTGTTTCCATGTATGGGGATGACCAGCCGTTCGTCCCTGCCCTCTTTCGTGTAGACATGATGGCTGCCGTTGATGCGTTTGAGCGCCCATCCCTTCCGGGCGGCAAGCTGAGCAAGTCTCTTGCCGGAGACTGATTTCATACGGCCACTTCGAGAACCCGGCCCGACGCCCCATCCTCAGGTTCGCCGGCCAGCAGCCAAGCCTCGACCGCCTCCTGGATGTTTTTCTCCAGTTCTTCCATTGTCTCGCCTTGAGTAAAACAGCCCGGCAAAGACGGGATTTCCGCCCAGTAACCTCCTGAATCTTCAACGTGCACAACGGCCTTCAAGGTCATGGAAGAGAGGTTACACTCCCGGGCGTTGAATCACAAGAACGACGCCCGTCCTCCCGAGGAGCGCTCGCCGCAGGGTCGCATTCATCGGAACGTCCCTACCGGATGCCCGTCCTTGCTCTTCCCTACCGGTTCGTCCACACTCGTGGCCCAATCCCAACCAGCCGAAACCGTGAACGTGTCCCGTCTTTTCCTGCTCGTCTTCTGCCTCGCTGCGCCACTCGCCCTCCGCGCCGGGGATCCGCCCAATATCGTCTTCTTCTTCACCGACGACCAGACCACGAGCACCATCGGTTGCTACGGCAATCCCGTGGTGCAGACGCCCACGATCGACGGGCTCGCCGAGCAGGGGACGCGATTCGAGAATTCCTTCGTCAGTCACTCGATCTGCTGGGTGAGCCGCACCACGATCCTGACCGGTCTCACCGGCCGCAGTTACGGCACGCCCGGCAACCACGACCAGGCACGTCCCGAGGCGGTCGAGGAACTCTACACCGACATCCTGCGCGCCCACGGCTACCGCACCGGGTTCTACGGCAAGTGGCACGCCAAGATGCCCAAGGGCTGGAAGCCGCAGGACCACTTCGACGAGTTCGAGGCGATCGGACGGAATCCGTTCTACAAGAAGCAACCCGACGGCTCGCTTCGCCACGAGACCGAGCTCATCGTCGACCGCGGTATCGAGTTCGTGAAGAACCAGCCCGAGGGCGAACCCTTCGCGCTCAACCTGTGGTTCAACGCGTGCCACGCCGAGGATAGCGACCGGCGCCCGGGGATCGGCCACTTCCCCTGGCCCCGGGCCGTCGACGGCATGTATGACGACACCGAAATCTACCCGCCGCGCCTGAACGATCCCGCCATTTTCGAGGCCCAGCCGGAATTCCTTCGGACCACGATCAATCGCGAGCGCTACTTCTGGCGGTGGAACACGCCGGAGAAGTACCAGACCAACATGCGGGCCTATTATCGCATGGTCACCGGGATCGACCGGGCGATCGGGCGGTTCATCGAGGCGCTCGAGGAGGCCGGCCTCGCCGACAACACGATCATCGTCTACTCCGCCGACAACGGCTTCCACATGGGCAACCGGGGCTTCGCCGGAAAGTGGTCGCACTACGAGGAGTCCCTGCGGGTTCCCCTGATCATCCATGACCCGCGGGTCCCCGAGGAAAACCGCGGACAGGTCGTCTCGGCATCGGCCCTCAATCTCGACCTGCCCTCCACCTTTCTCGAATGGGCCGGAGCGCCCATCCCGGAGCGCTACCAGGGCCGCAGCCTCGCTCCGGTCGTGAGCGAGGGCGAGCCGGGCCAATGGCGTGACCACACCTTCCACGAGCACTTCGCGGTGCGGAACCGCATTCCGCCCTTCGAGGGCGTGCGCACCGAAGAGTGGAACTACGTGCGCTATGTCGACCACGACAACCACGAGTTCCTCCACCACCTCGCCGAGGATCCCGACGAGCTCGTCAATCTCGCCGGCGATCCCGCGCACGAGGACGTGCTGACCGAACTCCGCACCCTGACCGACCGGCGCGTGGCTGAACTGGGTGGCCCCCTCGCGCCGAGAGAGGGCGCCTTCACCCTTTCGACCCCTCCCCATCCGGAGGCCGCCGCCGCGGTGACGGTGAAGCCGGGCAACGATGGATGGGTCTCGCTCTTCGACGGCAAACGCCTGCGTCATTGGGTCGGCGACTCCCAGTACTGGACGGTCGAGGACGGGGCCATCACCGGGCGCGCCGACGGGACCCTGAAGCGGAATCACTTCCTCACCTGGAAGGGTTCGACGGTACACAACTTCGACCTCCGCATGCAGGTGAAGATCACCGAGGGCGGCAACAGCGGCATCCAGTATCGCGGCCAGATGCGACCCGAGATCGGGCTCGACGCCGTCTCGGGCTACCAGTGCGACATCGTGGCGAACACCCCGAAATACAACGGCATGCTCTACGAGGAACGCGGCCGCCGCATCCTCTCCCACACCGGGGAAAAGGTGATCATCGACGAGGACGGGCAGCCGTGGGTCGTCGGAGCGTTGCCCTTCCGTGAATTCGAACCCGGCGTGTGGCGGGAATACCGCGTGCTCGTCGAGGGCAATCATCACCGCCACTGGATCGACGGACACCCCACCGCCGACCTGATCGACTTCGATGAGAACGGTCGCTCACTCGGAGGCGTGCTCGGTATGCAGGTCCACGTCGGCCCCGAGATGACAGTGCAGTTCAAGGACATCCGCATCAAGCACCTGCCCGACGACCTTCCGCTGAAGACGTCGGACGATCATCCCATTCCCGCCGACGCCTACGGGGTGCGACCCCAGGGGAAACTGCCCGCCGACTGGAAGGCTCCGGTCTACGGGGAAAGGTGAAGGCCGTCTTCCCGGGATCGAGGAAAAAGCGACAGGCAGCATTCACCCGATGCCACCCGGGCCGGTAGCCGGACGAGAATAGGCGCGCAACGCGCCTTCGCATCGGGGGCTCGCCGTGGTACACTGCGCCTCCCATGCCGGAACCCGCCCGCCGCATCGCCGTGATCCTCGAGGGACGCGTCCAGTATGAGCGCAACGTGCTACGCGGGGTGCGCGACTACGTGGCCGGAGCCGGAGAGTGGCTCATCCGCCTCGAATTCCCCGGAAGCCAGACCCTTCGACTTCTTCGCAGCTGGAAACCTGACGGCGTCCTCTTCCAGTCGGCCGGTCTCAGCAGTTCCACACTCGCCCGTCTCGTCGAGATGCAACCGGCGATCCATCTCTCCGAATCGCCTCCGCGCTGGCAATTCCGCAGTGTCGGACTCGACAACGAGGCGATAGGAAAGGCCGCCGCCGAGTATTTCCTCGAGCGGCGCTTCAGCCGATTTGCCTTCGTCGGAACGGGAGGCAAGGGGTTCTCCCGCAACCGGGGCGGATCGTTCCGCCAGCACCTCGAGGAGCGCGGTTTCCCGGTCGCGGTGCTCGAGGACGGTGCCGATCGTACCGAGGACGAGTTGCTGCCCTGGCTACACCAACTGCCCACCCCATGCGCCTTGCTCGCCACCCACGATGTGGCGGCGCTTCACCTCGCCACGGTGTGCCGGGGCGCCGGCATCCGCGTTCCCGACGACATCGCTCTCCTCGGTGTCGACGACGATCGGCTTCTCTGCGAACTGGCGTGGCCTCAGATTTCCAGCGTCGCCGTGCCGTCGCGCCGGGTCGGCTACGAGGCAGCCCGGCGTCTCGATCTTCTCCTGCGCGGCGGAGAGGACGAAATCGGCGAGAACCTCCTCCTTCCTCCCACCGGAATCGTGACACGCCAGTCAAGCGACGTGAACCAGACGGAGGATGAAGTCGTCAACAGTGCCCTGCGTTACATGCGCAGCCACCTCTCCAGTGGAATCAATGTCGACGATGTCACCCGGGAGACCGGGGTCAGCCGGAGACTTCTCGAACGAAAGTTCTCCGCCCAACGCGGACGCTCGCCCCTCCGCGAACTGCGGCGCCTGCGGATGGAGAAGGCCCGCTCGCTGCTCCTGGAAACGAGCCGCCCCCTCCACGAGATCGCGTCCGCGTGTGGCTGTCGGGATGCGTCCCATCTCGTCTCCGTTTTTCGAAGGGAATGCGGCACCACCCCGGGTCGGTATCGCGCGGAGAATGGGACCGGGAACAGTCCGTTACACTGAATTCGCAGCCGCTGTCCCGAAGACCGGCGGACGATTCCGAAAAGGAAATCACCTGGCAGGATTCACCGCGGTCATTACGAATCGGCCCCTGTCCCGGGCCGCAGGGTCGTTCAGAGACTGGGCCAGGAAAATCCAGTTCAGCCGGGACCGACGGGGCGCTCGACGGAGGAGTCTTGTATAGACGCGTGAGGAGAGCACCGTACGCTCGCCTGCCCCCAGGTGAAACGTGCGGTATCGACTGCTGAGAATGGCTCCGGTCACATTCCCGCGGCCTCGCTCGAAAACGCGAAGGCGGAAATTCCGACGTCCGCCGATCCACGACCGCATTCCGAGCCTGTCCCCTGTCTCCGCGTCGTTCTCCAACACCGTGACCAGTGTCTGTCCCCGGTGGGAGAGAGTTCGCGCCCGAACGGTCTGAAACCCCCTCACCCGTGCATCATAGCGGTCATTTCCTCGAAAATTCCTCATCCCGGCCCGTCTCAGCCAGACATCCGGTTGGAAGCCGCTCGAGGTGTAGACGATCGATGCATCAGCTCCCGCGACCTCGCTCGTCTCGGTCAGGGCGAGATAGTAGAATCCTCGAGGCAAGGTCGAAACCGTATCGCCGGAAAGGTCGCTGAAGTGGTGTACCTCGTCACCCGACGCATCGAAAACCCGGGCATCCGCCACTCCGCTGGTCATCTCGATCGCCAAGCTCAGGGCAGACGGCCGGGCCAACTCGAAGGAAAAGTAGACTGTTTCGCCGGCACCGATTGCGGTTTCCAGGGAGCTCCCATCAGAGGGCAGCAGATCGGCCGGCTCGACCGTTCCCGACTCAACCGCTGTCAAATCGAAGCCGTCTCCCAGTGATCCTCCGAGGGCGGCCATCGAAACGGTCGTCCCATCGTCCGGCACCACGAAGTCTTCGTTCCCGGCCCAGGACGAGATCGTCACGCCCGTGGGAACCGTTGCGGCCCCAGTCGAAATTCCGGTCGACGGCAGCCAGAAGAGGTGCAGGCGATCTCCCGCGCTGGCTCCCCATTCGGCGAAGTCCATTCCGTTCAGGATGGTGGCAAAGCCCGTACCCGAGGGCCACGGCACCGCATCCGTCGTGGGAAAGACCGCGACGACGATATCGTCGACAGACCCGAAGGCCGCACCCGGGGCCAGGGCCAAGCCCGACAACCACGGACCGGCGCCCGCGACGCCGTCCCCCGCCGTATCGACCACCAGGAGTCCGAGTGCGGGATCGGCACTCGACAGCGGCCCGACCTGCAATTCGATGGTGGACTCCGCTCGACCGGCCGTCACACTCGACAGGATGAGGCCTACGGCCAACACAAATAGCTTCGCGCGCCCGTGGCGCCTGTTTGTTCTCATGCCCATCATGGATGTTTCCACCAGAGATCCCGGGGCGCACGCACCGGTGCGCGGTGAATCACGACGGGAGACCCCGGTGGGATCGTCTCCGCATTCGCACCCGGCGTTCCCGGGACGACCTTTCGCCAATTTCCCCGATAACGAAAGTAGACCCCAGTCGGTTTCGGATTCCACCCGGACGAACCGGAGTAGACGCTCAAGGTATCCCTCCGCCCCGAATACCCCCGTTTGGAGCTGTTGACGAATAGGGCGGCATTCAATCCGAGTTGATCGAGCCGCGTCTCCTTCGTCACGAGGAGCCCGATCGCCTGCGTGTATTCGCGTCCCCGGATCGAACGCACGAGAGAAGCGACCGGCCCCTGAAAGGCGGTACCCGCCACCACGAATTCCGTCTCCGTGACTCCTTCGGGATGCCGCACGACGATCACCACGTCGGGAGCGAGGCTGACCCGGCCCGCCTCGGAACTCTCCGATCCGGCTTCCACCCAGCGCCCGCCTTCGATGTAGAAGACTCGCTGCGCCGAGATCGTCTCACCCGGAGCTCCGGCGTTCATGACAAGCAACTCCGACCCCCTCTGGTGACGGAAGTGCCCGGTGGACTCGTGGAAGGTCGACTGCGTGGCCGGTGGAAACAGGGTGTCGAGGGTCCACGCCAGGGAAACCGCGACAGCCGTTCCCGGCGAAGGCGAAACACCGCGAAAATCCACCGTCAGTGACGACGCCCCATTCTCGACCACATTCGACACTCGGCCCGAAAGCGCCCCCTGGACGGGCCGAACCGTCGCCTGCCCGGCCATTTCGCCGGGCGCGAGTCCGCCGAGTCCGCCGACCGAGACCGTGGTGAGAACGCGCCCGTCTTCCGGCGTTTCCCCTTCCACCCGCAGTGCACCTTTGACTCGCATCTCCCTTTCGAACGGAACCGACAACCAGGTATCCGCTTCACCGGCACAGGGCCGGGAGATGAAACCGGCTATGTTGGAATAGGCATCATCGCCGGTAGCGGCCGCGGCCCCACCCAGAACGGCAAGGAGAAGTCCGAATGCTTTCACTCGCTGGATATCCTTCATGGCAATCTCACGTCGTCCTCCGTCCACAACTCCGCGTCCGGACCGGCGGACACAATTTCCATCTCGTCTCGTGACACCGGATGGAAGAAGTAGGGCGTGCCCCATCGATCCACCAACTCTCCCTGTTCGTTGACGAAGGGATTCCCGCCGGGAAGAAAACGCAGTCCTTTCTCGTTGGCCCCGTTGAGACTCTCCACGATCAACATGTTCTCTCCGCCTTCCGGATTCGCCCCCACCAGCTGGCGGTAGAGGTAGAGCAGGTGGCCGAGCCGTTCGAGATCGCCGAGGGGATCGTCGTCACCGGAGTGGAGACCCGCGATCACCTCCTCGGCCTCCGGCAGGGTGATGATCTCCCGCTCCACCTTCTCCGGGAAAGGCTCCGCGCGCGATGACGACTCGACCGGTTCCGTCGGATCTCCGGCCCGGGGCGGGATCCGGTTCGACAGCAACAAAAACACGCCCGCGATCGCCAGGACGGCAAAAGCGGCAAGGAAACACAGATTTCGGGTCCGTACCATCGAGGTTTCTCACGTCACGAATCTCAGCTTCGTGCTGTCTTCGAAGGGATCGTCGAATCGCCCCAAGTTGGGGAAAATGGCGTCCATGGAGTTGCTGTCGACGCCGAACCATTTCGCGACCACGGCATAGTATTGGTCGATCGCGGTCGAGGGTATCCACCGCCCCCGGTTTCCGTTCGTGTCGATCCCGGCATTGACCTTCAGTTCCGGGAAGGTGCCGTAGATCCGCTTTCCGCGGACCGGACCTCCCATGGCGACGACGTGGCCACCCCAGCCGTGGTCGGAACCGGCCGATGCCGGATTGGTCCCATTTGGGGTGAAGGTCCGGGTGAAATCCGAGGACGAAAAGGTGAGGACGTCGTCGGTCACCCCGAGCTGGTCGAGGCATTCCTGGAAGGCGCCGAGCGCCGTGCTGAACTCCGTCATCAGGTTTGCATGCGACGGAAGCTGATCCTGGTGCGTGTCGTACCCCCCCACCGAGCAGAAGAAAACCTGACGGCTGTTGCCGAGCCGGTCTCGACCCGCGATCAACTTCGCGATCATTTTCAGCTGGTCACCGAGCTTGTTGTCGGCCGCGGCGAAGATCCCGTCGAAATCGACACCGGTCGCATCCGCCGCATCCGTCGCACCCTTGACCTCTTCCTCCGCCTCGCGTGAGCGGCGCATCACCTCGTTGTAGGCATCCTCCATGAGGTTGCTGTAGGTGTAGTTCATCACCGTATCGAAGGCTTTCAAGCGGCGGCCGGACCAGGAGTTCTTGTAGCTGCCATCCGGATTCTTGGCGCCGGTGTAGTTCGCGCCGTAGCCGGAAAGGCTCTTCGCCCCGCTCGGTGCCACCGCATACTGCACCACGTTTCCGCCCGTACCGGTCTGGAAACTGTTGATGCCGCTGAGCGAGATCGACATCGAAACCTTCCCGTCGGAGTTGTAGGACGAGTTGAGGAGATCCGCGACCCGGCCTCCCCATCCCGAGGTGAACGCCTTGTCGGGGACCGAGCTCTGCCACTGCACCTGTTGATCGGAATGCGAGAAGAGTTGCGGTGGAACGGGAACCCGCTTGTTCAGGTAGTCGGAACGATTCGCGATCGGGTAGGCGAGAGTGCCGACATTGGAAATGAAAGCGAGCCTGCCGGAGTTGAAGAGCGCCGCCATCTCCGGGCAGTTCGGATGCAGCCCGAATCCGCGCGACTCTCCCAGCGGAGTGATTTCCCGCAGCCCATCCACCGGCAACGCGAGGATCCCGCGCTTCGCGTCGTAGTCCTGCCGAAGTTCGCCGTCGGTGGGGATCAGCATGTTGTTGCTGTCGTTGCCCCCGAACTGAAAGACGTTCACGATCGCCTTGTAGCCGGAGGTGTTCCCCCCCTGCGCCATCGCTGCGGTCATGAGCCGGAGATTCGAGATCCCGTGCACGAGCCCACTCAAACCGAGGCTGGCACAGGCCGACTGGCGCAGGAAGTTTCGGCGATCGAGCCGGTCTTTGTCGCGTTGTCTCATGACGTCGTGAAGATGGATCCACTTACCGCTGGATCAGGTAATCGGGACTCGCCGCGATGATATAGAGCATGTCCTTGACCGCCTGCAGCCGATCGTTGTTGTTACTGTCGTCGTCGGCCCCGTACCAGACTCCGGTCATGTTCTCGAGGATAGCGGACCGGGGATTCGGCTCCGCCACTCCGCCATACCGGACCTGGATCGCACCGGCACAGAGAAGAAGATCGAACTCGTCGAGCAATCGCGTCGCGGCGGAGCGCTCCTTCGCGTTGTTGTCACCCGCAGCCGACTCGTAGTATCCGCCGAGACGATCGGAAAGCGCCGCGAGCCCCAGCAGAATCCGGTGTTCGGGATCCCGCCCCGACTTCCCGTAGCGCGGACGCCCGTACATTCCGATACTCGACATGATCGTGGAGTGGTTCGTGTTGATCGCCTCCACGACCTGCGATTCGGACGTGATCGTGAACTCCGGCACGACGAGACCATTCTCGGCGAGCGGACCACCGAGGACGTAATCGGGAAGGAACCAGTTGAAAACGCTGGGCGCGGCACCGGGCGACTGCCCCGTTCGCCCCGTCAGATCGTAGAGCCGGATCTGGGTCGCACCCGGTTCGTAGGCCGCGATCCGGGCCGCGCTCAAGCCGTGGTTGGCGAGATCCGCGAGAGGCAACTGGGATCCCCCTCCCGCCGTTCGAATCAGTTGGAGGTATCGCAGGAGCGGCTCCTTCTGCTTCCCGTAGCTGATGTCGTCGCGCAGCTGGAGAGCCCGCGCCTCGTAGTCCAGCAGGACCGCCTTGACCACCGCCTTCATGTCGCCCCGCTGTCCGCCCCCGGCTCCCTCGAAGGCACGCGCGACGCGATAGATGTATCCGGAACTGGGGTTGCTCGTGACGAAACGCTGGATCATCCGCCGGGCGACGAAGGGAGCGATGTTCGGGTGGTTGAACAGGATGTCGATCGCCGCCTGCAGATCCTGTTCCCCGTTGAGCCCGGAACTGATATCCTTCCCCAGAACAACCTTGGCCCCCGTGTCGTGATAGTTCCCGAAATTCTTCAAGGGGTGCATCCACGAAGCCTGGAAATAGCGGGGTCCGCCGTAGTAGGTGAAGTTATTGTTGTTCTGCGTGGGGTAGTTGCTGTTCCTCGAACCCACCTTCTTCGAGAAGCTCCAACCGGTAAAGACGCGGGCCAGTTCCGTGATGTCCTCGTTCCCGTAGGTGGCGACGGGCTCGCCGTTCTCGTCCAGCTTGAGACTCCCGTCGGGATGGAGGTGAACGAGCCCGATCGAGAACAACTGCATGATCTCACGGGCGTAGTTCTCATCGGGACTCGTGATCTGGTTGCCGTTTCCGTCGAAGGTGGCCTTCCGATTCTGGAGATGGCTCAGGTACTTCGCCATCATCGGGCTCTTGCTCACGTCGACGAGGATGCGGCGGTAGTTCCCGTCGGCGTGCCCGGCGAGCATGTCGAAGTAGGCGCCCGCCCCGTAATGATTTCGGCGAACGCTGGCGTTCTCGTCCGAAATCACGAGGATCTGGCTCAGCGCGAAGCCCACTCGCTGGCGGAGCTGATCCTTCCCGCCGATCGCCCCGGAAAACCAGGCGATGCGCTGATTGTTGTGGAAGGGCTGCGGGTTGTTCGCGTTTTTCGGGTCGTTGCCATTCATCGACCACTCTTCCTGGTCGAGGGCGTAGTTCAGCTCGTAGATCGACGTCCGCGGCAGGGCGAACTGGGCATCGATCCACGCATCGAAGGCGGCGATGCGGTCGCCACCGAAATCGGCGACCACCGAGTCGACCAACGCATCCACCTCGGTCTCCCTCGGGCCGAAAGTCGCCTGGGTGAGAAAGCGGACCACCTCCTGGCGGAGTGCCTCGTCCACTTCGGTGGGGACCGAGGGAGGAGGCACTGGAGGATCAAACGATCCGTCGCCCTCGTAGGGGGAGAAAAACGCCCACAATTCGCCGCCCGGTGCATTCGTCGTATGGGCGTTCACGTAGAGGGGAAACGTGCCATCCTGACCGTAGAGGGCATCGATCAGGTCCTGCCCCGAGTAGGCGCCGGTCGGCCCGATGTTCCAGACATAGTCGTCGATCACGCCGAGGGGCAGGCTTTCCACCACCGGGCCATTCGTGATGCCACCTGACCCGTTGTCCCGGGACTGGTGGACGTGCGCCGCGGTCTGGGTGCTGCTGAGGCCGCTGAAACGAAAATCCACGAGGGCGCGATTCCGCCGTCCGTTGAGCCGGAGGGTCGCGAATCCGCTGCCGTTCGTCACCGCTCCCCTTTCCGGCGTGACCTGGCCGTAGAAGAGTTGCGCGTTCTCCGGCCGGTCATCGGCATCGTAGATCGTCACCCGGCCCGACGCGGCTCCGTCCACGTCGTAGTCATCGTGAGGATCGAGCGCGATATCGAGGTCGACGGGAAAATCGGCCACGCTATCCACCACCGGAACCACCCGGAGCTCGCGGCTCATCTCTCCGAATCCGAAGGCGACGAATCCCCCCGCCGCATTTCCGCTCCCATCCCGCAATACCGCGTCGGTCTCGTCCGCACTTCCCGCCGTCGAATAGAAGACGGTCACGGGGGCGGGATTGCCGGTTCGCCTCAGCAGGAACCTCCCCATTCGGGGGGCGCCGGATCCCCCGGCCTTCTCGAAGGATTCCCCCTCCACGAGTGTGAGGGTTACCCGGACCGGCTCGTCCGATGCCCCGAAGAGTTCCGCGAACGTCTCCGCATCGGACCGATCGGGATCCGCACTGAAATCGCTGTCGGGATCGAATCCGTCCAGCACCGACTCCGCCCAGTCGGACAGTCCGTCGCCATCGCGATCGCCATCCTTCACCCCCACGCGGAAGAAGGCGCTGTCTCCGCTCAAGCCGCTCACCGGGAACGTGCGAACCGAGCCGTCTCCGACCACTTCGGGATCGACCCGCGACCACAGGGAAAGGTCGAGGCTCCTGGTCCGATAAACGGTGTAGCGCTTCCCCGGCTGCGTCGTGAAGCGCAGCGTTCCGTTCTCACCCTGCTTTTCGAACGTCGCGATACGGAGGCAGTCGGAGGCGTCGAAGGGGTCCGTTCCCGCGCGCGACTCCTCGAGGTTGGTCTTCCCATCGCGGTCGTCGTCGGAGCGTGGAAGAACCCCCACCGCGCCGTAGTAGAGCTCCCAGGGATCACTGAGCCCGTTGCCGTTGTTGTCGATCGCCGACGCTGGAGCGACCATCCCCTGCACCAGTAGCGAAACGAGAGCGGCGAACGCCGGTAGACGGAAGGATCGGATCGTGCGCATGAGAGGACGGGCCGGGGCAGTCGCGGTGATATCAACAAATCCCGCCTCGACCGTCAACACGCATTCTCTAATTCTTTGAGAGTAAGCGAGCCACCTCGGAGACGAGAAAATCCGTCTCCGTCACCGGTTCGTACCCTCGCACCGCCCAGCGCACCCTTCCCTCCCCGTCGAGGACGGCGACCCCGTGGAGCGGATAGTTTTCAAAGTCGTCGTGGAACCCGAACACCCGAAAAGTCTCGAGACCGGCGTCGCTCGCGAAACGAAAGGGGAAACTCTCGCCCGCCTCTCCCAGCAGGCGCGAGACATCCTCGATCTCCTGGGCGCTCACCGCGACGACTTCGACGCCCATCTCGTCGAGAGAATCCGCCACGTCGCGAAAGGCGCGCAGTTGCGACTGGCACGCCGGGCAACCGATTCCATTGTAGAAGAGAACGAGACGGCCACCGGACCGCGATGCCGAGAGATCGAGGGTTCCACCGTCTGCCAGGCGGACCGGCGCGGGGGGAAGCGTCGCCGATTCCCAACCGGGTGGTGCGGGCGGTGTCCATTCCCCCTGGGCCGAACTCCAGTCATCCCGCCACCGCCCCACCCGCGCAAGCGGCTCCATCGCCGCGACCCACCTCTCGCGCTCGTCCGCCGATGCGACGAGCCGGCGCAGCCCGGCATCGCCCTCGTAGAGAGCATCCCGCGCGCGACCGTCCTCCAGCAACTGCGCGATACGTCGAACGCGAAACTCCACATGGCCGGGGAAGTGGCGCAGGTGCGTCGCGGGGTCTTCCTCGCCCGGTAAGTCTTTCTCGCCGAGACGGGACCGCCACGAACGAATCGATCGCTCCCGCTCGTCGCGCTCCCCGGAAGTAAAACACGGAATCTCCTCCCATCGATCGAGCCACTCCTTCGCCACCTCGCTCTGCCCCGACCGCCAGGCCAGGTCCACGCCGCGTCGCGCCGTCTCGCGGTCCCCTCCCCCGGAAGCGTCGATTCTCCGGTTCAGCAACTCACCGGCGAGAATGAGATCCCCTCTCGCCAGAGCCACGTCGACGCCGGCCAGGAGATTGTCCGGGTGATCGATGGCCCACCTCCGAACCGTCGCGGCATTCGGATATCTCTCCACCACGAGACTGAGCCGGAGCCGGAGTCCCCCGGTTCCGGAAGCCTCGGCAAAAACCGCATCGAACGACGACGCCCAACCGAGAGGGAGAGAGAACTCTTCATCCCCCCTCTTCTCATCCTCGCGCTGCGACAGCGCCTCGCGCAGAACGAACAGCCGGATCACGTCGACCTCCGGATGATCGAGGCTCCACCGTTCGAGAGCGGAGAGTGTCGAGATCCGTCCCTGGCCGATCCCGGTCCCCAGGTCCTTCCAGGCCGGATCGTCGCACTGGTCCACTCCCGACCGGGCCAGGATCGCCGCCACACCGGGATCCGCCAACTGCAGCAGCGCCAACGAAACGAGCGCTTCCCCGCTGGACGAGTCTTCCCACGCTTGGCGAAAGTGCCGCGCCGCGATGGAGTCGTTTCCCCGGAGCACGTCGTCCCAGCCCCGTTCCCACGACTGTATCGACGGGTCCGGCCTCTCCGCCACCGCATCCTGCAAGACTCTGTCGAAGGGTCCGAGGAGAAACACCTCGAAGAGATTCGCCGGTCGCCGGGAGGAATCCACCGACCAGACGAATGGTGCCAGGCACCGGTAGGCCGGCGTGCCATTCGCCGGTATCTGTCCTCGCGTAAGCGTGACATCCACCGATATCAATCCCACGAGCAGTGCGAGGATCCTGGCTCCGTTCTCGCCCATTTCCCACCCGTATCACAGATTCACTCCTCCTGGCGAATGGAAGTCGTCCGATTCACCTCTTCCTCACGCGACATCGCAGACACCCCGAACGTGAAGACGACCGGTCGATGATCCGACCCGAGTGACGGACCGATCTCGTGGTCCAGGGGAGTGATTCCGGACGTGTGAAGAGTGTGATCGATCGGCAGACCTCCCCAGATGGTGGGAAACCGGTGCCAGGTGGCCCGGATTCCCCGGCCTCGCGCCGGATCGAGAAGGCGGCCCTCCCTGAGTGCCTCACGAAAACGCGGGGACCACGGCGTGAGGTTGAAGTCTCCGGCCAGTATCCAGGGCGGGGAGTCCGTCGAACCGATCACCCGGGCGAGCGATCGCAACTGATCATCCCGCCACACCGTCGCCTCTCTCCCGACGGGGGGAACGGGATGTGTCAGGATCAGCTGGAAGGGCGCTCCCGATCGTGGAGCAAACCGCACCAGAAGACTCGGAATCGACCCGGGCTCGTGACGAATCCACGTCGACTCCCGCACGGGAATCCGGCTCCACAGGGCGAGTCCGAAGTTGTCGGAACGCGGCGACTCGTAGCGATGGGGCCACCGGGCGGCGATGCCCTCGAGATTCCGGACCCACGATGGCGTCACCTCGAGCAGCCCGACGACATCGGCATCAGACGCGAGCAGATAGGCCCCCACCTCACCGTGCCGCGGATTGGCGGAAAGAACGTTGAAACTCACGAGACGAATCTCGCCCTCCGGGCTATCCCCGGTCTCTTTCGTCTCCGGAGAGGGCACGAGAGCATACACACCGAGGGGCACGGACTGCCACAGGAAGAGGACGGATACCACACTGGCGGTGATCCATCGCCTCCGGACCAGGAAGAGAATCACGCCCCCTCCCAGGGCCGTCGCCCACTGCAAGCGAAACTGGGCCAACAGGTCGGCGAACCACCAATGGGATGCGGTGAGGCTCACGAGCGCAGCGGCCCCCGACAGGAGCGCGCCGATCTCGATCCAAGCGACGATTCGCCTTCCGAGGAACTGCCCCGCCCGATACCACCCCGGAGAGGCGTGAGACTTCGTCATGACTCGATGCGACTCGCGCGCCAACTCTAGTTCTCGACGATCAGGCGAATGGAATCGACGGAGATAAACTCATCCTCCCTCCAGGGCTCCTTGGCCAAGAGGATCATCCTGCAATCCGCCACTGCACCGAATTCCTCGCCGTAGGCGTAGGGCTGCCCCACCTGTTCGAACGCACCCTCATCGCCGCTTCGATACTCTGACCTGGCGATACGCTCTTCGAGATCGATCACCACCCGCAGGGTCAATCCTGTTTCACTCGCCAACTCGAACCCACTGACGAAGGGCGCTTTTCCGCGGAAACCAGTGCGATTGGTTTGGACCAGAGCGTCACTCGCGCCCTCATTCGTGGTGAGCCGAATCTGCATCATGCTCTCGTTCGCATCACGCAGGTCGAAGGCGATCCCCACGCTGGGCTGACTCCCCAGCCTCCAACGATCCAGGCGAGCTTCGAGTGTCACCTTTCCCGTCGTCAGCGGGGCATCTCCGATGAACGCCTTGCAGTAGTGCGCCTTCGTGACAGCTTCGCTGAGAGCCCGTGCGTTCTTACCGAAGACGAACGAGCCTTCACCGGTCGTTCCGCCCGCCTCCTTCACACCGCCCCTCCACGAGGCGGATGCGCTGCCGGTGTTGATCGTTTCTACCAGCCGAATGCCGGGAGCGTCGTCGAATGCCCACTCCGCATAGATCGCTTGTTCCGCGATAGCCCCATCCTCCTCTCCGGACCCTCCGCCGCCTCCTCTCGCCATCAGAATGACCAACAGGAGTAGCAGTGCGCCCGCCACGGAGGCACCGCCCAGGAGAATTCGCCGATCGAGTCCCGAGTTCGAGGAAGATGTTTCCTCTGTTTCGCTCCCGCTTCGCGAGGCAGGACCTTCCTCGCTCGAGGGCCTTTCCGCTGTCCTCGTCTTCTCCGTTCCCGGACCGACCAACTTTGGCGCGGACTGCGTGTTGTCCGCCGGCGTCTGAGTTTCCTCCGCTGCCGGTTCAGTATCGGTCACCGCATCGTTCGCAGAGAGGGGACTCTCCCCCCGAAGAGCGGCCTGGAATTCTCTCAACGCCTCCGCCGCTCCCTGTGGCCTGTCGTCGGGACGCCGGGCGATCAGCCGCATCACGAAATCCGCCAGTGGTCCGGGCAGATCAGTGCGGAGTTCTCCGACCGGGGTGCTCCGCCCCGCCATGTGCTTCTGCGTCGTCTCCGCCGCGTTCTTTCCCTGGAAGGGCGACTCCTGGGAGAGACAGAAATAGAGAACACACCCGAGCGAATAGAGATCCGTGCGCTGGTCGAGGGGACGGAGTTCGAGTTGTTCCGGCGCGATGAACTCGAGCGCCCCCATGAAAAGCCCCTTCTGGTCGAGGGTCTGACGCGCCGGTGCGTGGGTGAACTTGGCCAAGCCGAAATCGAGGATCTTGACCAGGAACCTCCCGTCCGGCATCTGGGCGATCATGATGTTGGCCGGCTTGAGGTCGCGGTGCAGCAAACCCAGCTGTTGCGCCGCCACCAGCGGATCGAGGATCTGCTCGGCGACGGATGCGAAGTCCTCCACCGACAGCGCGCCGCGCCGGATGATCTGGTGAAGGTTGTCGCCGTCGATCAGTTCGGTCACCACGAACGGTCCGTCCTTGTCTTCCTCGACGGAATACACCGTGACGATGTTCGGATGCTGGAAGCGGGCCAGGGCGGTCGCCTCCTTGATCAGGGTCGACTCGTCCGTCGGACCGGTGCTCGTCGTCTCCTCCGGCGGCAGGAGTCGCTTGATGGCCACCTCGCGGCCCATCACCGTGTCACGAGCCCGGTAGATGGCGCCGACTCCACCGCGCCCCAGTCGGCCTATTATCTCGTAGCGATCGCCCATGGCAGTCAGGAGGCAGGTTATAGGTATTCACATCGCCGAAGTCGATCGGATTCTCGCAGTCACGATCAGCGCATCCGGGCGATGACCGCGTCCATCGCGCGAGCGAGCCGCAAGGAAGCGGCATGATCATGCCCCGGGCATTCGGTTCGTCCCTCCACCACGGCTTTCATTGCGGCTGCGATCTCGAATCCGACCATCGATCCACTGTCATCGGTAAAGAAGTCACGCAGCTCTCCATCCCGGTAGAGGACGGCACGGGTCGCCGCATGGAAGACGGGGATGACGATACGTCCCTCGGTTCCCAGGATTTCGGCACTCATCGATTCCTGGGTCCGAAACGAACACGCCAGCGAGCAGACGATATCGTCTCCCGCGAGGGCGGATACGGAAACCGTGTCCTCGACCCCGGTCTCCGAGAGTGTACCCACCGCCTCGATGTTCCGCAACTCACCGAAGAGAAACTGCGCCAGGTGGAGGGGATAGATGCCGACGTCGAGAATCGCACCACCGCCCAGGTCAGGATTCATGAGCCGGTCCCCGGGATCGTCCGGACCGGGAAAACAGAAGTCGGCCCGCAGGAGCCGCGGCTCGCCGATCCGTCCCTCGGCGATCCACCGGACGGCCTCGCCTACGGCTGGCAGGAAGGCGGTCTTCATCGCCTCCATCAGGAAAACTCCTTTGTCGCGCGCGTAGCGCAGCAGCGCCTCCGTGTCGGCAACGGAAGCGGTCAGCGGCTTCTCGCAGACGACCGGCTTGCCGCAGGCGATTGCCATCCGCGCAATCTCGGCGTGAAAGACGTGAGGCACCACGATGTAGACGATATCGACCTCGGGATCGTCGATCAGGGCCTCGTAGGAGTCGTGGACGCGCTCGAATCCGAATTCGTCGGCGAAGCATTGCGCCCGATCCCGCGATCGGCTTCCTACCGCAGCGGGATACGCACCGGACACCGTCCGCAATTCGGCAGCGAATTCCCGGGCGAATCGCCCCGGGCCGATCAGGCCCCAGCCCTGCCGTTTCGCGTCCATGCCCCACCCGAACACAGCGCCTCATACCGGGCAAGGAGAATCCGGTGTCGATCTCGCTCACCGGGTTGAACTGGGAAAAAATTGGCAATCGCCCAACATGCGATATGGTCGATAGGCGGGTGGTCACGGCCGAAACAGCCACCCGGTAGCGAAACGCCAGCCACGCGAATTTTCGGCACCTCTATGCGCCTTTTCTCCACCGACATCGACGGAACGATCTACGACGGGTCCGACAGCCTCGCTCGATTTCGTGACTACTGGAGCCGGTGGGACAGTGGTCCCGAGCGACCATTCCTCGTTTACAACACGGGGCGCTCCCTCGATGACACCCTGACCTTGATCGAAACGGAGAACCTGCCTCGCCCCGACTATCTCATTTGCGGCGTCGGAACGGTGATCCATCGCCACGAGGGGGACCTCCTCGACGCCTGGCACGACGAACTCGCCAGGGAATGGGATTACGATGTCGTCCATGCCGCGGCCGGGGAACACTCTCCGGCACGCCCCCAACCCGAGGAATGCCAGAACCCATTCAAGAGCAGCTGGTGGTGGGAGGACGCTGACACCGCCGCCATCGACGATCTGCTCGCCCGGATCTCGGAATCGGGTGTACGCGCCCAGGCTGTCTACTCCTCGAACCGGGATCTCGATTTCCTTCCCGCCTCCGCCAACAAGGGCAACGCGGTCGCCTGGCTCGCGGACCGGATCGGTGTGCCCCTGAACGACGTGGTGGTGGCCGGGGACTCCGGGAACGACGCGTCGATGTATCGTGTGCCCGGCGTGAGGGGAATCGTGGTCGCCAATGCGGAGCCCGAACTGGTGGCATCCACGAGCGCTCTTCCCGTCCACCGCGCCCGTGCGCGGTGTGCCGATGGTGTCATCGAGGGATTGAGTGTCCTTCTCGACCGTGTCTCCGATTGACCCGCCATGGCCCACAACGACAATCTCTACATCGTCCATCTCTCGATCCATGGACTCATTCGCGGGACCGGTCTCGAACTCGGCCGCGATGCCGACACGGGTGGCCAGTGCAAGTATGTGCTCGAACTCGTCAAGGCGCTGGGGCGCCATCCGCGGGTGGGCCGGGTCGACCTGTTCACCCGCAGCATCATCGATCCCCGCGTGAGCGAAGAATACGGCCAACCTCTCGAAGATCTCGGCCACGGCGCCTTCATCCGCCGGATCGAGGCCGGCCCGCGCCGCTACCTGCGCAAGGAGTCCCTGTGGCGCTACCTCGACGCCTTCCTGGACAAGAGCCTGATGCTCTTCCGCGAAACAGGTCGTCTCCCCGACCTGATCCATGCTCACTACGCGGATGCCGGATATATCGGCAGCCGACTGTCGACCCTGCTCGGTTGTCCGTTCGTCTTCACCGGTCACTCTCTCGGCAGGACGAAGCGCCAGCGGCTGCTCGACAGCGGCGCCGACTCCCAGGCGAGCGAAAAGCGCTACAACCTTTCCTCCCGGATCGAGGCGGAAGAACTGGCTCTCGACGTGGCCTCTCGCGTCGTCACATCCACCCAGCAGGAAGTCGAGCAGCAGTACTCGGGCTACGAGTTCTATGATCCGGACCGCATGCGAGTCATTCCTCCGGGCGTCGATGTCTCACGATTTTCGCCGCCCGGCAGTTCTCCCGTTCCCGCTCACATCACGGAGCAGTGCGACCGCTTCCTCGACGCCCCGGCGAAACCGGCCATCCTCACGATCGCGCGCGCCGACGAGAAGAAGAACCTCGCCACCCTCGTCCGCGCCTACGGGGAGAGTGCCACGCTCCGCGAACAGGCCAATCTTATCCTCATCGCCGGCAACCGGAGCCGCATCCGTGACCTCAACCCCGGAGCCCGCAAGGTCTGGACCGAATTGTTGCAATTGGTCGACGACTACGATCTCTACGGTCATATCGCCATCCCCAAGCACCACCAGCCCGACGACATTCCCGCCTACTATCGCCACGCGGCCGCCAGTGGCGGCGTCTTCGTCAATCCGGCGTGGACGGAGCCGTTCGGGCTCACCCTGATCGAGGCCGCGGCTTCCGGCCTGCCCATCCTCGCGACGAACGACGGCGGACCACGAGACATCATCGCCAACTGCGAGAACGGCGTCCTGATCGATCCGGCCGATGTTCCCGCGCTCACCGCCACGCTCGAACGCGTATTCGGCCGTCCGGACGAAATCGCCCGCTGGTCGGAGAACGGTATTGCGGGGGTCGATCGCCACTACACCTGGGAGGGCCACGTCGCCCGCTACCTCGAGGAAGTGGGTGAACTCGTCGACCAGATTTCTCAGCCCAACCTGATCACCGAGAAATTCCGCACATCCCTCCCGCTCGCCGACCGGCTCATCGTTTCCGGTCTCGAAGAGCGCCTCGAGAGCGGAGATGCGGAAGCGATCGCCGAGACCGCGCGGATCGTGCGGGACAACACGCCGCAGTTGGGATTCGCGATCGCGAGCGGCCGCAGTCTCGGAGCCGCCCGGCAACTGGTCGAAGAACTCGGTCTGCCGCGCCCGACTTCTTCATCACCCAGCTGGGCGCGGAGATCCACTACGGCACCCGCCTCGTCGAAGACACCTCGTGGACCCGGCATCTTGCCCACCGCTGGCAACCCGACAAGATTCTCGAAATCCTCGCCGAACTACCCGGCCTCGAATTGCAGGAGGAGGAAGGGAGTCAGCATCAGTTCAAGATTTCCTACCACTACAACAAGGACGCCGCACCTTCCCGGCGGGCGGTGCAGAAACTCCTGCGCGAGAGCCGCGTTCCCGCGAAGGTTCTCCTGTCGGAGGGGTGCTTTCTCGATGTCATCCCGATCCGGTCGGGAAAGGGCCAGGCCATCCGCTACGTGGCGCTTCGCTGGGGGATTCCCCTCGGCCGCGTTCTCGTCTACGCCCGACGTGGCAGCGATCACGAGGCGCTCTCCGGCCACTTCCTCGCCGTCATGGGTTCCGATCACTCTCCCGAGCTGAAGCCCACGAAATCGCTTCCCCGCGTCTACCTGGCGGAATCTCCGAATTTTCGGGGTCTCGTCGAAGGCATCAAGGCCTACGAATTCGACTCTTCCATCATCGTTCCCGAGAGCGCCGAGAGCCTTCACATCGAGGAAGCCGACGACCGCGAGGCGGTCCTCGGTCCTGACACGATCGTCCACTCCGAAGAGGAGGAAACCGAAACGGACGAGCCGAACACGTGACACCGACATCATGACCGAAGACCCTTTCCTCATCGCGGGAATCGAAGCTGGCGGAACCAAGTTCGTCTGCGCCGTGGCCCGCTCCCCCGGCGAGATCATCGAGGAGACGCGCTTTCCCACCACGACTCCCGAAGAAACGCTCTCCGAGGCGGCGGCGTTCTTTCGAACGATGACCGGCCGGCACGGCGGCATCCAGGCCCTCGGCATCGGCACCTTCGGCCCCGCCGACATCAATCCCCGGTCGCCCGGATACGGACAGATCCTCACCACGCCCAAGGAGGGTTGGAAGGGCTTTCACTTCGTCGACTTCCTGCGGGGACAACTCCCGGATCCACTGCCGATCGCCTTCGAAACAGACGTGAATGCCGCCGCGATCGGAGAGAGCGAGTTCGGTGCGGGACGGCACCACCGGAACGTCGCCTATCTCACGGTCGGCACGGGCATCGGAGGCGGTTTCCTGCACGACGGACAGGCTCTGCACGGTCGCATGCATCCGGAAATCGGTCACCTCGCCGTGCCGGACTTCGACCGGGACTACGGCAAATCGACAAATGTCTGTCCCTTTCACGAGTCCTGCCTCGAGGGGCGCGCCTGCGGCCCCGCCATCGCCGAGAGGTGGGGCCAGCCCGGGAGTGAATTGCCGGCGGATCATCCGGCCTGGGAGCTGGAAGCGAAGTATCTCTCCGTGGCCGCGGTTGACCTGACCGCCGCCTGGTCGCCCGACGTACTCCTGTTCGGCGGGGGGGTCATGCAACAGGAAGGACTCATCGAGCGCATCCGGGCGGAATTCACCCTCCGGTCGGGAAACTACTGGGCCCTGCCCTCCGCGGACGACTACATCCTGCCCCCGGCACTCGGTCAACAGGCCGGAATCGTGGGAGCCCTGACCCTCGCCCAGCGAATCATCGACGCCCGCTGATCGGCTTCCCATTCTCCTCGCTCCCTCAACTGCCACTTACCCGCACGCACGCGCCCTCCATGTCCGTTTCCTCCCGACAACTTATCCTGACGCTCGAACGGCTCGAGTCGCACCTCCTGTCGCTCTTTCACCAGGAACCCGACTCCACCGAGTGGGAGGCGTTTGAAGAAAGGCTCGCGGAGAATTTCCCGGATCTTTTCCACAATCTGCTCGATCTCTACGGTCATCACTTCGACTTCTACTTTCACCTCGAACGATTGCTCGAGATCATGGCCTCGATGTATCTCGCCCGTCCACCCGAGTGGAAGGCGAGCGACGCGATGCGTGAGGCCGACCGTTCCTGGTTTCAATCGGGCCGCCTCATCGGGGCGATGGCCTACGTCGATCTCTTCGCCGGCGACCTGAAGGGGCTCCGGGAAAAGATTCCCTACCTCCAGGAGTTGGGTGTCACCTATCTCCACCTGATGCCGATCTATCGCAGTCCCGACGGAGACGACGACGGAGGGTATGCGGTCAGCAGCTACCGTGAACTCGATCCCGAGATCGGGACGGTCGACGAGTTGCGCGAACTGGCCGCGGAACTGAATCAGTTTGGAATCAGTCTGGTGCTGGATTTTGTCTTCAATCACACGTCCGACGAGCACGAGTGGGCCCGGAAGGCGATCGCGGGCGACGAAGTATGCCAGGACTACTACCTCATGTTCGACTCGAGAAAGGAGCCCGACGAATACGAGTCCCACATCCGCAGTATCTTCCCCGACGAACACCCCGGGTGCTTCACCTACCTCAATCGCATCCGAAAATGGGTCTGGACGACGTTCCACACCTACCAGTGGGATCTCAATTACCGCAACCCCGAGGTATTCAATGCCATGGTCGAGGAGATGCTCTTCCTCGCGAACCTCGGCATCGAGATCCTCCGAATGGACGCGGTCCCTTTCATCTGGAAGCAGAAGGGAACCAACTGCGAAAACCTGCCCGAAGCGCACAGCCTGATCGAGTCGTTCAATATCGTCGCCCGCATCGTGGCACCGAGCATGGTGTTCAAATCGGAGGCGATCGTCGCACCGGACGAGATCAACAAGTACATCGCACCAGACCAGTGCCAGCTCTCCTACAATCCGCTCCTCATGGCCCTGCTCTGGGAGAGCCTCGCGACGCGAAACGCTCGGCTCCTGCGCCACTCGATGCAGAAGAGATTCGAGATCGATCCCGCCTGTGCCTGGGTGAACTACGTGCGCAGCCACGACGACATCGGCTGGGGCTTCGACGATGCCGACGCCTGGGAGGTGGGCGTCAACCCCCACGATCACCGCCGTTTCCTCACCGCCTTCTATGTCGGCCGGCACGAGGCGACGTTTTCCCGGGGCATGGTCTTCCAGGAGAACCCCGAGACGGGAGACGCCCGGGTCTGCGGCACCACCGCCTCGCTCTGCGGTCTCGACAAGGCGCTCGATGACGGCGATGCCGGCGAGATCGAGCTGTCACTGCGAAGAATTCTTCTCCTTCACGGGATCATCTTCACGATCGGGGGGATTCCCCTGATCTACCTCGGCGACGAGATCGGGATGGCAAACGACCACTCGTTTGTCGACGACCTCGAGAAGGAGGGGGATTCGCGCTGGCTACACCGGCCTCCCTTCGACTGGATGAAGGCCGAACAGCGAACAGATCCCGGCACGCCCGAGAACACCATCCACCTCGGCCTGCTCAAACTGACGCAGATGCGTCTCAACAACGTCGCGATCGCCAGCGGAGAAACCGAGATCGTCGATATGGCGAACGAGCGGGTCTTCGCCTACTTTCGCACGGCACCGGAACAGACCATCCTCTGCGTCGCAAATTTCAGCGACCAGCCACAACGGGTCGCCGCGACCCGCCTGCGACAGCTCGGCTTGCGGAAAGTTCTCGTCGACCTCGTTTCCGGGCAGACCGTTCTCGCCGCGAAGCAACTCGATCTCGAGCCGCTGCAATTCCTGGTCCTGCTGCAACACGGCGGCTAATCGGGCAATATCGAATTCTGTTCATCATTCGGATTCATGCCCTGGATCATCGCACTCACCTTCGGAATCCTGCTGGGGATAGCCTCAGGCCTTGAGGGCTTCGTTGTTGGCTTCCTTATCGGCCTTGCTGGCGGGTTCATACTTCGCTGGAAGTTGTTGCCCAAAAAGATTAAGGCCAATTCGACAAAGCGACGGTCTCGCAGTCCCATTCATCGGATGGCCAACAAACGGAAATGGAATCAGCCTGGAAAGTTGCAGTGGAATCCCAAGGCGACTTTTGTCGATGTAGCTGACTTGCAGCTCTCCGAGGGAATGGTCTATACGGTGGACAGCAAACAATCAGCAATATTCGAGCCATCGGCCATTCTACTGGGTCAATCCGTTAGGACTGCTGGGCCTTTCGTGGAGGAGGCACTCGACTACTACCCGAGCTACAGCACGATGACGCCCAATCAGCGAGGGATTTACCTAAATTGGCTCGCGCAAGGGAGGCGCGATGGAGATCCCGCCACTCGGGAAACGGGCTATGTGTTCTGCTTCTTCTACGGCCTCGAACGGCGTTTGCTGGTGGACAAGGATTCGTCGGCTGAAATCCTCCATGAAATCAAAGAGCTGTTGCAGCACTACCGGGGCAACTCTCGATCGATTGAGAACTACTTCCTGGATCTCCTACACTACCAAGGCTACGAGCAAGGGCAGCAGGCTTACCGTCAGTTGTGGCCTGAGTATCTTCAGTTCTCGAAGCACTTGGATGGGGAAGCGTTGAAGCTCGTGTTGGCGAACCTCTACTCGTTGGGGGAGCGACTTCACTGGACGGTCGCTCTGCGTTTGGCGCCAAAGTTGGAGGGAGCACGGCACAGCGTGGTGATCGAAAGATCAGGTGAAAAGTTTTGGAAGCTGTTCGAACAACGATTCGAGAAGACCTTTCCTGGCGGGATGCCGCTCAAGGTATCGAAACACAGCACCTGGTCGGAGTATCGCCCCTCAAGCGAAGCGCTGCTGCGGATGACTTATGATCAACGTACGAACCCGTTTCGGATTCAGGTGCCCCATGTGATGGGAATCAAGAGTCAGTTCAAGAAGGTGATCGGGATCTGGAATCAGTGCATTGAGGATTTGTCGGGCTACAGCCGATTGATGGCGAATCACTCGGGGATCGCGGATGAGCAAGCGCTGAAGGCGTTTCTCAAATTGCCGCAGGATCTGCGCAAGCCGGAGGAGCATCCCTACTTCGCGGCCTGGAGCCAATTGATGGCGGATTGTGAGAAGGAGGGGGAGTTTGCGTATCTGCCGGTAGCAGCAGCGACGGAATTGTTTGGGGTGCCTTACAAAGAAAAGCTGACTTTGGTGCAGAGCCGGAAGTTGGCGGAGAATGTGGAAGGGATTGGCTACCAGATTGCTCCCGATCCGAGAATCACGAGTTTGCCGCTGGCCTGGAATCAGGAATGTGTGGTCTATCGGTCGGAGAAGTCTCACAAGACTCCCTCGCGGAACTTGGTCGGGATCATTCGAATGCTCTTCCTCACGATCGCGGTGGCCGATGCGGATGGTAGCGTTGACCAAGAGGAAATAGCGGTCTTCGAAGGCTTGGCGAAGTCAGAAATCGAGTGTGACAACGAGCGCCTGTTTCTCGAGGCGACGGGTGCGGCTCTGTTACGCGACACAACTGTGGCGGTGAAGTCGTTGACACGGATTGCGGGAAGTGTGGCGAAACGTCGCCGTCCGTTGATTGCGCGCTACATCATCCAAGTGGCAGCAGTGGATGGCGTGATCACCGCCGATGAGCACCGGATGTTAAAGAAGGCATTCCGAAAATTTGAGCTGCCGAGTGACTACCTCGAACGGCAACTCGCGGGTGAAGAAGACTTTGGCGAAGTCACGGTGGTGACGGGCAAGAAGTCGTCCCGTCAGGGTGAGAAGATTCCAGCGCGTGCGGCGGAGACTGAAGGAACCGCTCCTGCCTTTCAGCTCGACATGAGCAAGATCGCCAGCATCACGGCCGAAACGGATGAAATTGTACAGGTGCTGGCGGACATCATGGATGAGGAGGAAACAGAAGAATCGGCCGAAACGGAAGTAGCTGCCTCTGAGGATCCTGCTGAGGAATCCTCCACGGCACCAGACTGGATGGAAGAATTGGGCAAACCCTATCAGCAACCGCTGATCCAACTGATTCAACTGGAGACGTTTTCAGAAGCACAATTGGAGCAGGTCGCTTCGGCTGCCCATCTGTTACCGGCGGATCTCGTTTCAAAAATCAACCTCTGGGCTGATGACGAGCTCGATGACTTTTTGATCGAGGAGACCGACAGCGGCTACACCCTTTACACTGACATGCTTCCTGAAAATGAGTGAACCTACGGCAATCAAAGTTAAGCGGCGCGAGCGATCCACCATTCTTCAGTCGCTGCAAGCGGGGCTCGTCCCCAAGCAAGGTCTCCACCTGATTCAGGTCGGACGAAAGCGGGAGATTGAGGCGATTCTCGAAGACATCGATCGAATCGCCGATGATGGCGCGTCGTTTCGGGTCACGGTGGGACGGTTTGGAAGTGGGAAGAGTTTCTTTCTGAATCTGGTGCGCAACGTCGCGCTGAAGCAGGGGCTCCTGGTTGCTCAGGCAGACTTCACGACAGAACGCCGTCTCTATGCACGAGGCGGGGAGGCGCAAGCCCTCTACACGGAGCTGATGCGCAATCTCGCTTCGCAGACAATGCCGGATGGTGGTGCTCTTGAGAGTGTGTGTGAAGGATGGATCTCAGAAGTGAACCACCGGATCAAATCTCAGGGCGGATCGGACGAGGATGTGCTCGCGGAATTGGGGAGCAATTTGAGAATACTGGAAGGATTGGTGGGCGGCTTCGAGTTCGCTGAAGTGTTGCGCCATTTTCAGAAGAGCCACTTTGATCGAGAGGAGCGAGGCAAGAGCTGCGCGATTCGCTGGCTCCGGGCGGAGTATCCCACAAAGACCGAAGCCCGCCAGGATCTCGGTGTACGCCGAATCATCGATGATGAAAGCTTCTACGGTAGCCTCACATTGATATCGGCTTTTGCGAAGTTGGCGGGTTACAAGGGCTTGCTCGTGATTTGTGATGAGATGGTGGTGCTGTCTCACCGCCTGCCGAGTCGTCGATCGCGAACAGCGAACTATGAGGCATTGCTGTCGATTCTAAATGACACGGTTCAGGGGAATGCCAAAGGCATCGGTTTTCTCTTTGCCGGTACGGACGAGTGTCTCGAAGATCGCCGACGTGGCCTGTTCAGCTATGAAGCCCTTCGAACGCGTTTGGCTGAAAATCGTTTCGCGAACGATGAGTTTGTCGATCTGTCGGGACCGGTGATTCGATTGGAGGCCCTGACCCCGGAAGACCTGTTCGTCTTGCTTCGGAACATTGCGCTCGAGCACGCGAGTGGAGATCCTAGCAAAGTAGTCGTGCCGAATGAGGCGATCGCAGCGATTCTAAAGCAGGCGAATGATCAGCTCGGAGCCGAGTATTTTCGAACACCCCGCGATGTGGTTCGATCCTTCATCGGCTTGCTCAATATTTTGGACAGCAATCCGGGAGCGACCTGGGAGGCCGTTTTGGGTTCGAGCAATGTCTTCGTGCCGGCCGATGATTCTCTCTCGGTCGAGGAGAAGGTGCTGAAGGAAGGAGCCGTGGCGGACCAGGAAGACGAGGATTCGGATCTGGCCACTTTTCGTCTATGACGGCAGCCTTCGATTTGCTTCATCCGAAGATTCAGGAAGCCATTTGGAACCAGGAGACGCCCTGGGAGCGACTGCGCCCTTTGCAGGAGGACTCGATTCGCGCCGTGCTCACGAGGGAAGATCACGTGATTCTCGCAGCAGCGACCGCCTCTGGTAAAACGGAAGCAGCGTTTCTGCCCATTCTTTCAAAACTGGCAGAGGAGCCTGATCGCCGAGGGGTCGGCGCGATCTACGTCGGTCCACTGAAAGCGCTGATCAATGATCAGTTTCGCCGGCTCGAGGAACTCTGTCATTATGCGCAGATATCGGTTCATAAATGGCATGGCGATGTGCCTGCGTCGAAGAAGAAGAAGTTTCGTGAGAATCCTGGTGGCCTGCTCTTGATCACGCCCGAATCCCTCGAGTCGAACTTCATCAACTACGGTAAGCAACTGGAGTGGATCTATTCGAACCTCGAGTTTGTGGTGATCGATGAGCTTCATTCGTTTCTGGATGATGTTCGAGGGATCCATTTGCAGAGCCTTTTGGCTCGCTTGAGAGTCGCGGCGGGTGTGAAGCCGAGGATGCTGGGGCTATCGGCGACCCTCGGGAAATGGGAAGTCGCGCAGAGGTTCCTCAACCCGTCGCGCCCGGAGGATGTTGAGGTCATATCGCCGGAATCCTCGCGCGGCGATTTGAAGGTGGTGTTGCGCAGTTACCTCAAAGTGAGGCACGAAGAGGCGGAGAACGCCGAAGACGAGGAAACAGGAGCGATCGACGATCTGGCGGGGGATTTGGCGAAACATTTCCGCAAGGACAGTAATCTGATCTTCACGAACAGTCGCGGACTGGCAGAGACACTGGCCGATAAACTGAATCAACGGAGTAAACGTGAGAAGTGGCCCACGAATCCATTCCGCATTCATCACGGATCCATCGGTCGTGAGATTCGCGAAGAGGTCGAGGCAGAGCTGAAAGCGTCCGGAAAGAAAAGCATGCCGGTGACGGCGTTTTGCACTTCCACGCTCGAGATGGGGATTGATATTGGTGCGGCAAAGGCAGTGGGACAAATCGGGCCTCCTTGGAGCGTGAATTCGATGGTCCAGAGAGTGGGGCGTTCCGGTAGGCGGGAAGGAGAGAGCTCGATCCTGCGGGGCTATGCTCTCGATTATGAGATCACAAAAGGGGCGAATATCGAGGACCGCTTCTATACGGATTTGCTGCGCTTCGGTGCCTTGATCGAATTGATGATCGAAGGGTGGCTCGAGCCGCTCGACCAGGATGACTGGCATTTGAGCACGTTCATTCACCAAGTGTTGAGCATCCTTCGGCAAACAGGCGGAACGCGGGCGGATGTGTTGCATCGCCAGCTGTGTGAAGTGGGAGCATTTTCGAAGATTGACCCAACGGTCTTTCGCGAGGTGCTGCGTGGGCTCGGGAAGGCGGCGCTCATCGAGCAGATGAGTGATGGCACGCTGATTCTAGCTCCCGATGGGGAGGCCATTGTGGAGGATCGAGAGTTCTACGGCGCCTTTGCGAGCAATGAGGAGTTCAGCGTTCGGTGTGGTGATCAGTTGATTGGATTGATTCAGAGTGACTTGTTGCCGCCTGTTGGACAGCACCTCATCTTGAGCGGACGGCGATGGCGACTTGTCGATGTCGATGGTGAGCAACTCACGGCTTATGTGGAGCGATCGTCTGGCTACACGAAACCCATGTTTGGAGGCGGTGGCGGATTCATCCACAACCGAATCGTGGCGAAGATGAGGGAGATTCTGACGTCCAACTCAGCGTTGGTATACCTCCACGAGGATGGGATGAAGCGCATCATCGCGGCAAGGGAGGAGTATGACCGTCTGCGAATGGATGAGAGAGCTATTGTGGCAGCGGGGCCAGGTCTCAGATGGTTTCCTTGGGTAGGGACAAGAGCCTTGTTGACTCTCGTGACTGCGGCGACTCAGCGAGAGATCGACATCGATTGCTGCCGGTATCATCTACACTTCCCAAAACTCGATAGCCTTGAGGAGTTCAGTCGGATGCTCGCGGATCTGGAGTACGGCAACTTTGATCCAGTAGATTTGGCTTCCTTTCTTCCGACCAAGCATTTTCACAAGTTTGACGAGTGGGTGGACGGCGAGATTCTCGATCAATCGAATGCGCTGCGCATTCTGGATATGGAAACAGCGAGTGCCGCGGCGGCAAGACTGCGGACGAACATGAGTGGAAAGAAGTGAACATGGCGCTGAGGTGCCCCGGATCACTGAGACTCTTCCTGAGAGAGTC
>Ga0180436_10000894_pt1 | contig 29880 bp, 22 predicted proteins | sample SS_ome_2_FD_132434 | JGI IMG/M metagenome (GOLD analysis project Ga0180436, IMG submission 132434) | Hypersaline lake sediment archaeal communities from the Salton Sea, California, USA - SS_3_S_2 metaG | ecosystem: Environmental > Aquatic > Non-marine Saline and Alkaline > Hypersaline >... | reverse complement strand
GCAGCTGCTCACCGGCCGGCCGTGCTCTTCCTCGATGAGCCGACAGCCGGCCTGGATGTAGGCTCTCGGGCCGAGCTGCACACCCTCATCCGTGAACTCCAGTCTGAGGGGACGACGATCATTCTCGCGACGCACGATATGGCTGAGGCCGAGAAGATGGCCGACCGTGTGGCCATTCTGCTCCAAGGCAAACTGGTGGCCACAGGTACACCGCGGGAGTTGACTGCGACAGGGCAGGGGCTGACCAAGGTCTCGGTTCGCACGGAGAACTCGCTGCTTTGCGCCGATGGTCGCGATTTCGCCGCAGTTCACCAGCGCCAGGTGAAAGACGACTATGCCGTCTACTTCAGCAGGGATCCCGGTCCGACGGTGACCGCGATTCTGGATTACCTGAGAGCCCGGCAGGAAGCGCTGATCGACCTGCGTGTAGAGCGCCCCTCCCTGGAAGAACGTTTCCTCGAGATCACGCAGAACGGAGGTGCAGCATGACGGCCTTGGTCAACCACTTTACCTACGAGTTTAAGTCCGGGCTGCGTAGCACCACATCGCTCTTGATGAACTACCTCTTCCCCCTGGGCTTCTACGCGATGATGGGGTTGGTGATGACCCAGGTGAACCCGCAGTTCGTGGATACGATGATCCCTGCGATGGTGTTGGTGTCGGCGATGGCTGCCACACTGTTGGGCATGCCCAGCCCGCTCGTGGAGTCCAGAGATGCCGGCATCTACCGCAGCTTCAAGATCAATGGTGTCCCGGCCGGCGCGATCCTGCTGATGCCGGCGCTGACGACGATCTTCCACGTGCTGATCGTCACGGTGATCATCTCACTCACGGCCAATCCTTTCTTCAAGGGCGTCGTGCCTGAGAACTGGTGGGCTTTTTCGCTAGTCACCCTAGTGTCTGTTGTGGCCTGCGGCGGTATCGGATCGCTGATCGGCGTGGTCGCAGGCGAGGCTCGCGCCGTGGTGCTCTTCTCGCAGCTGATCTTCCTCCCCTCGATGTTGGTGGGTGGGGTGATGCTTCCGCTGGACACGCTGCCGGAGTCGGTACGCCGCATCTCTCTATTGCTCCCGAGCTCCCACGCGATGCAGGCGTATGCTGGATATGCGTATGGGCAGCCGACCGTCATCTCACCGTTGATTGCCCTGTTGGTCCTCGCAGCCAGCGGCGCGATCGCGTTTGCGCTGGCGGTCTATCTCTTCAACTGGGACAACAAGAACGAGACGCGACGCGGCCATCCGCTGATGGGACTGCTGGCGTTGGTGCCCTACGCTATCTCGATCTTCCTGGTATCCTAGTGCTGTGGCCTGGCCCGCCGATGGCCGCCCGCCCCGGGACTATGCCCCAGCCCGATAGCTCCTGCCGCGCCGCTCTCACCAGGCTGTCGATGGCCGGCTCCACCTGTGGTGACAGCGAGAGTCCCAAGGCCACCTGGGCTGGCACGATCCCCAGCAAGACGAGTCGGCTTGGCAACGTGCCGCGCAGGCGGCACATTGCCAGGCTCTCCTGGAGCCCAACCTGGTGGACGGAGACCTTGAGGCGAACTGCCGCCGGTATCTCGTCTCCCACCAGGCGTACCAGCGTGCCGGGCGGGTCGCCCGTCTGCACCGCGTCCAGGATCAGCACGGACTGCGCTTCCTCAAGGAAGGGGAGCAACTCCAGCCCCATCACCCCGCCATCGAGGAGCAGGACCCGCTCAGGCCAGGCCCGGTCAGCCGACAGACGTCTCAGTGCCTCGATGCCCAGTCCCTCATCGCGGAGAAGCGTGTTCCCCAGTCCTAGCACGAGGATTGTCTCGGGATGTGAAGCGGCGTGTGTCATGCGATCGCGCTTCGGTCGGCCCACCTATGGCACCAGCTCGACACGCGTCAACTCCCGATCTTCGGTGTCGACCACGTGTACGGCGCAGGCCATGCAGGGATCAAAGGAGTGCACGGTGCGGATGACCTCGAGGGGCTGCATCGGATTCGCCACCGGTGTGCCGATGAGCGCTTCCTCCCACACACCCCGTCGGCCGGCAGCATCTCTCGGTGAGCCGTTCCAGGTCGACGGCACGACGGTCTGGTAGTTGGCGATCTTCCCGTCCAGAATGTGGATCCAGTGGCCCAGCGCACCCCGTGGTGCTTCGGTGGTGCCCCATCCGCTGGCTTCGGCAGGCCAGGTGCTGGGATCCCAGCGGGATCCGTCGTGGATCGCCAGATCGCCGCTCTGCATGTTTGCGTCGAGCTCGTCTATCCAGGTTGCCATGCGTTCGGCTATCAGCAGCGTCTCGATGCCCCGAGCAGCTGTCCGTCCCAACGTCGAGAAGAGCGCGTCCGGGCCTACGCCAAGGGCGTTCAGGACGCGATCCACCTCGCTGCGCACCCGGTCGTGTCCCCCCGCATAGGCCACGACCATGCGGGCTAGGGGCCCCACCTCCATCGGCTGACCATTGTACCTCGGTGCCTTGAGCCACGAGTACTTGTCACCTGTGCTCACGAAGTCATACGGGGGTTGGGGCCCGGTGTAGTTGGGCTTGGTCTCGCCCTGCCACGGGTGCCGACCGTCCTGATCTCCGCTGGTGTAGTCGTACCACGAGTGTGTGACGTATTCCTCTATCTGGTGGTGATCAAGTGTCTCTGGCGGCGAGGCCAGGCCCTCATTCCACACCACCCCCCGAGGCAGCCACAGATCCGCAGGATCCCCCGAGGATACGTCAGGGAAGTCGCCATAGGCCAGGAAGTTGCCGAAGCCGCCGCCGATGGTCGACCAGTCTCCGTAGAAGCCTGCGACCGCCAACAGGTCCGGGATGTAGACCTTTTCGACGAAGGCCAGACACTGTTGGGCCCAGCCACGGAGGAGCCCGATGCGTTCCGGATTGGTCGCTGCATCGCTTGAGGCATCCACCGGCATGGCCATCCCGCCCACAAGATAGGTCTGCGGATGTGGGTTCTTACCGCCCAGCACGGCGTGGATCTTGATCACCTCGCGCTGCCAGTCCAGCGCCTCCAGGTAGTGTGCCACCGCCATGAGATCGGCCTCTGGCGGCAGGCTGTAGGCGGCGTGGTCCCAGTAGGCGTTCGCGAAGAGCCCAAGCTGCCCGCTGTCCACCAGGGACTGGACCCGGTTCTTGACCTGCGCGAAGTGACCGGCCGACGCGTTGGGCCAGTCAGAGATTGAGGTAGCCAGCGCGCTGGTCGCAGCGGGATCGGCCTCCAGAGCATTGACGATGTTCACCCAGTCCAGGGCGTGTAGGTGGTAGAAGTGGATCACGTGGTCCTGGATGAATTGGGCGCCCTCGATCAGGTTGCGCAGCAGTCGTGCGTTGTCGGGCACGGTGACGCCCAGCGCGTTTTCGACGGCGCGCACGGAGGCGATGGCGTGAACGGTGGTGCAGACGCCGCAGATGCGCTGGGCAAACACCCAAGCGTCCCGCGGGTCGCGTCCGCGCAGGATCATCTCCAGGCCTCTGAACATCGTCCCCGAGCTCCAGGCGTCGGTGACAACGCCATCTTCGATCTGTACCTCCAGGCGAAGGTGACCCTCGATGCGTGTGACTGGATCGATGACGATCCGCTTCTCGGTCGACTGAGGGGGAGGAGGCTGAGTGGTGGTTTGTCCCTTTCCTACGAAGGGTAGATAGATCTCAGGCACGGCGTGGTCTCCTTGTCTCCAACGGTATTGGTCCTACGAGTCTCGTGCTCAAGAGCCGAGCTGACCGATCGTGGTCGTCGTCCTCGTCCTCGCCTCGATAGAAAGGCGTCATACGATCCCAGAAGTGGGGAGTCGCGCAGCCAATACACCCGTGGCCTGCGCCGATGGGCCAGCTGGTCCCATCGTTCCACTTCACGTCATAACAGTTGTGGTGAGTCTCTTCTCCCTTGCATCCCATCTGCTTGAGGCACCAGCCCTTGCGATGACCCTCGTCGCCCCAGGCGCGCACGTAAAGGTCCTGTTCTTCGAAGACCCTGCGCTCGCAGTGGTCGTGGATCTCCCGACTGTAGGCGAAACCGGGCCTCAACTCTCCATCTAGGGACGGCAGCGTGCCGTAGGTCAGGATGTGCACCAGTACTGCGCTCAGGTTCACCTCGTTGATCGGGCAGCCGGGAAGGTTGATAAGATTCTCCAAACCCGGTACGGCGCCCCGGACGCCGGTGGCCCCGGTCGGGTTGGGTTCGGCGGCAGCAAGCCCGCCGTCATAGGCACACGAGCCGGCGGCGATGACGTAGCGTGCGCTGCCGGCGACCTCTCGCGCGATGTTAAGGGCGGTACGGCCCCGTACCGTGCAGTAGATGCCGCCGGCAGCGGTCGGGATCGAGCCCTCGATGATCGCGATGTACTCGCCGGGGTAGGTCCGGAGGACGCTGTCCAGTGAGAGCTCAGTATCTTGCCCCGCGGGTGCCATCAGGGTTTCGTGATAGTCGAGCGAGATGCGGTCCAGCAGAAACTCGTCGATTGACGGCTGCGCCGTGCGCAGGAACGACTCAGTGTCGCCGGTACAATCCTGGAACTCCAGCCAGACCACCGGTGGTCGCGAGGTCGCCGCCAGCGCCTTCGCGATACGGCCGATGCCGTTCCCCGGCAGTGCAAGCGTGCCGGCCATCAGACCACAGAACCTCAAGAAGTCTCGGCGCGTGATGCCGCGCCGGTCCAGGCGATCGGCAAAGCTTAGCGGCTGTGAAACCATAGTCACCTCCCACAATATGCGGATTCGCTACCTAGTCGTCACCGTTTTCGTCTGATGCCTCCACTTCGTCGTCCGACGCCTCGTCGGCGTCCTCTTCTGAATCCTCGTCATCATCTCCCCGACTCTCGTCCTCGTCAGGATCGGCATCTGCCTGGTCATCATCGTGCTCGTCGCTGTCTCCCTCCTCGGACTCGTCGTCGACCATGCCGTCCTGGTCGTCTTCCTCGGTGTCACCGTCGTCGTCCTGGCCGTCGTAGTCGTCTCCTGTGCTGTCTGGGTCCGCGTCCTCCAGCTCAGCTCCCTCGTCGTGGTCGCTGTCTGTGTCGTCCTCAACCACGTCGTCCAGATCGTCATCATCGGAGGGGTCGATGCCTACGTCCTGATCTTCGGTATCGATCCGATCGTCATCCTCGACGTTGTCACCATCTGATTCAGCCGCCGCGCCGTCATCATCACCGTCTCCCGGCGCGACGAGGTTGGCCCCCGCTGGCGGTATCTGGATCGGCTCGCTCTGCAGTGCAGGCGACTCGCGCTGAGTCTCAGCGCGACGCGAGACCAATGCTTCAAGTAGTGCCTCGACTTCCGCACGCATTCGCGGCGACAGATCCCCCTGACCCAGCAGCGTCTCTAGAGACGTGATCGCTGCGGCGAGCGCTGCCGAAGCGTCGTCATCGACGACGTCGTCAAGGGTATCGGCTGTCTCGGCAAGGCGCTCCTGCGCGTAGTCGATCTGCAGACTGGCACGTTGCTGATCGGTGGGTGCGAGCTTAAGCCGAGCATCCTCGATGAACAGATCCAAACTGTATAGAGACTCACCCGGCTTGGCCGCGTCGGCGACGGCTGTGCCTGCGCCCAGACTCGACGCCAGGAGTGCTAGCACCAGCACGACAACTAGAGCCACACCCCTGCGTTGCGCTAGCCATGGGGGCGCGCCGGTCATCCCGCCCAGCCGGGTGAGCCAGCTGCGCAGTGCGAAGGTGGCCCCGGGCGGTTCCTGGGCCTCGATCAGGGCATCGACCAGCGCCAGGGTGGTCGCTCGTGCCGCCTCCCTTTGTCCCGCGTCGGGATCGGGGCTTCGTACTAGTCCTCTTAGCGTTGCCTCTACAGGTGCGTAGTCGTGAACGTCGGTCATCTTGTCTGCCCTTCGCGCACATTGGCCAGCATGAGTTGGGTGCGCAGCGCCGCCAATCCCCTCTGCTGCAGTTTGAGCACACCGCGCTTGGATAGCGTCAGGACCTCAGCCACCTCAGGTGTTGTGAGCCCGTGGACGAACTTCAGCTCGATCACCTCCCGTTGCCGTCGCGTGAGGTGATCCATGGCCTTGCGCAGACCCTCGGCTGCGATATTGGCTTCCGCCTGCTCGCCTACGCCGACAGCGGCCTCGATGCTATCCCTGACGGCGTGCCGCGATCGCAGTGTCTGCCGGCGAACCTCATCCACGGCGAGGTTACGCGCAACCCGATATAGCCACGCTCGTGCATTTCGGCTGGGGCCCCGCCCTCGCCCGATCGCCTCGACCAGACGGTGGAATGCCGCCTGTGTCAGATCCTCCGCGGTCTCCTGGTGGCCCAGACGCCCGTAGAGGTACCTGTACAGCTCGTCGTAGTGAAGATCAAAGATCTTGGCAACTGCTTCCCTGTCCAACGGTATTGGCTGATCCGTCAAAGCTCGCTCCATCCTATAGGTCCGGTACCGGCCGGACGAATCAGAAGATAAGACGCTCATCCCGGCCCGAGGGTGTACGTTTTCGTCCGCTGATCCCAACGCGGCAATAAAGTAGGCGTTCGTCACAATTATAGTACACTGTTGCCGAAGAGGGCGTGCGGATTTGGGGTGGGGGTGTCGGGATCGTGCTGCCGCGTGAGCGACGTACAGGCGGGAAGGGGAGAGCCAGTGATTGAGGTGACTGCTGCGGCACATCCCAACTTGGCCTTCGTCAAGTACTGGGGCCGGCGCGATGACCTGCTCAATCTGCCGCTCAATGGCTCCATATCGGTCAATCTGAGCGGCGCGACGACGACCACCAGCGTAGACTTCGACGACGGTCTGGCTGCAGACGAGGTCCTGCTCAATGGTGAGCCGGCGGACTCGACAACGGTGGGGCGCGTCACCGCTCACCTGGATCGAGTACGGACTATGGCCCAGGTTGTGTCGCGAGCCCGTGTGGTCTCGCGGAATGACTTCCCGGCTGATGTGGGGTTTGCCTCGTCGGCCTCGGCCTTCGCCGCGCTCTCGCTGGCAGCGACACGGGCGGCCGGCATCACGCTATGCGAGCGTGATCTCTCTGTTCTGGCCCGCAAGGGCTCCGGCTCGGCCTGTCGCTCGATCCCCGATGGCTTTGTGGAGTGGCTGCCCGGCCGGGACGACGTCTCCTCCTATGCCCGCTCCCTGGCCCCATGTGGCCACTGGGATCTTCGCATCGTCACCGTCGCACCCGAGACTGCTCCCAAACTCGTCTCATCGCTGGATGGCCATCGGGCCGCGCACACGAGCCCATTCTACGCGGCCAGGCTTGCCGAGATCGAGCACGTCCTCGGCCGCGTGCGAGCTTCACTTGTCACTCGCGACTTCCAGTCGCTGGCCCTAGCGGTCGAGCGCGAGGCTCTCTCCCTCCACGCGGTCGCCGCGACCAGCGTGGTTGCCCATGTGCCGTGGCTGAGCGGCATTCTCTACATCGAGCCGGCGACCGTCCGGCTTATGCTCGCTGTGCAACACTGGCGTCGCGACGGACTGGCTGTGGCCTTCACCCTGGACGCCGGGCCTAGCATCCACCTGCTCTGTGAGGCCGGCTCGCTTGGCGATGTGCGGGCCGCCGTGACCCAGGAGATGGACGGCATACCGCACCAGCTCTACGTCAGTCACCCGGGTCGGGGCGCGTGGTTGAAAAACGAGACCGGCGAGGCCGAGGCCCCGCCGGATCAGACGTGCAGTCAGTGAGCGTTTCGGTCCGAGATCAGATCACAGTACCACTAGGGATCACCACGCCCTTGGGTATGATGACCAGACCGTCCTTGATGACGTAGTTCTCGGTCTCGATCTCCTCGGACCCCTCGTGGTTGCGAATCACAACGTTCCTACCGATCCGCACATTCTTGTCCAGGATCGCGCTCTCGATGACGCTTCCCTCGCCCACGCCCATGTCAGGGATGCCCAGTCGCCGATTCTCCTCCAGCTGGGCCCGAGTCTCGTAGAAGTCGGCACCCATCATCACCACCCGGCGAACGTGGGCGCCAGGGTTGACGATGCCGCGCAGCCCGATGATGCTGTCCGACACCGTCGCATTGTTGATTCGGCTCCCTGCTGCCAAGACCACGCGTCGGATGGATGAGTCGAGCACGCGACTGCCCGAGAGATACCGTGGCCTGGTATAGATGGGCCACTCCGGGGAATAGAGGTCAAATGGTGGGTCCGCTCGCGTGAGCGTCAGGTTGGCCTCGTAGAAGGCGCGCATCGTGCCGATGTCCTCCCAGTAGCCGTTGAAGGGGTAAGCCACGACCTTCAAGCCCTTCTCAATAGCTGCCGGGATGATGTCCTTGCCGAAGTCCGTGCCGGACTCCTCTCCCAGCATCTTCGTGAGGGCGTCTGACCTGAAGACATAGATGCCCATCGATGCCAGATAGGGTTTGTCACCCTCGGCGCTGGCCAGACTAGCGAGGTCCTCCGCCGGTGGTTTCTCCTTCCACGCTGTGATGTCGCCCTCGGGGCCGGCCTTGAGGATGCCCAGACTGGTGGCTGCCGACGCGGTCACAGGTTGTGCCGCGATCGTGATGTCTGCCTGTGTGCTCTCGTGGAACTGCACGAAGAGCGAGTAGTCCATGCGGTAGAGGTGGTCGCCCGCCAAGATCACGATGTTGCGCGGCTGCATAACCTGCAGCTGCCAGAGCTGCTTCCGAAGGGCATCGGCGGTGCCCTCATACCACCACTCCTCATCCCTTGGCGTCTGTTCGGCCGCCAGGATGCGAACCCACCCGCCGCTGAAGCTGTCGAAGGAATAGGCGCGCGTCACATGCCGGTGCAGCGATACGGAGTTGTACTGCGTGAGCACGTAGATGCGGTTGATACCTGAGTTGATGCAGTTGCTCATTGGGATGTCGATGAGCCGGTAGTAGCCGGCCAACGGCACGGCGGGCTTGGCCCGCAGCTTTGTCAGTGGATGAAGACGCGTGCCCGCCCCGCCGCCCATGATGACGCCCAGCGTGTCCTTCATGAAACTCAGCATCGTGGCCCTCCGTTTGTCTGTCGTGACATCTTTGGTCCGCCAAAGAGTCTCTCATCCCCATTATAGGCGGGTGCCCGATTCTGCAACTCACCCTTGACCGAACCTGCGTGCAGCCTATGATCGTGTCCATGTTTCTGACACGAGACTCGAGACCGTGGCGCGGCATCACCGACGAGCGCGCGCACGCCGTTGTCCTTGCACTTGTCCTGCTCCTCGGCTTTGCTCTCCGTCTCGCACAGCCCACGCTGGTCGAGTTCAAGCGTGACGAGGCAACCATCGCCCGTCTTGGGCAAGCCATTGCCCACGAGAGCGCCCTACCGGCTGTCGGCGTCGACAGCTCTCTCGGGATCGACAATCTGCCCTTGACGCTCTACCTGGCGGCGTTGCCGCTCAGGCTATGGTCCGATCCGCTTTCGCTGGTCGTCTTCACCTGTCTGCTCAACAGCCTTGCTCTCGTGGCCTGCTACGCCCTGACGCGTGCCGGCCTGGGGCGCACCCAGGCCCTGCTTGCCACGCTGCTCTTCGCTGTGAGCCCTTGGGCCGTGCTCTACGCCCGCAAGATATGGTCACGTACCCTTCCGCTAGCCACGTTGGCCTTTGCGGCGTCTCTTTGGCTCACCTTTGCGAGACGCCGCAAGTGGGCGCTCGTCGGCGCGTTCATCAGCCTGGCTGCCCTTCTCGGCCTCCAGCTCGAGGCGCTGGCCTTTGTGCCGATCCTTGGCCTCGCCATCCTGCTCTACCGCGATGCTGTGGATTGGCGCCCTCTGCTTGTCGGCACCCTCGTCTTTGTGGTGGTCATGCTGCCGTATGTCGTCCACGACATACGGCAGGGCTGGCCGAATGCGCGTGGACTGATGGGCTATGCCGGCGGTGGGGGGAGCTTCTCGTGGGATGCCGTGCGCTTCACGACATCGCTGTTGGGCGGCAGAGGCATAGATGGCCAGGTCGGCCCCTACCACGCGCGGCTTGTCGCCGAGGCTGGACCACTCTGGTGGCTGAATGACGTGCTCACGGCAGTCTTCGCAGGCTCGCTGGTGTATGGTGTCGCCCAGGCGGTGACCGCGCGAAGCTCAGGGCGGCGGCGCATCTTCGCCCTGCTGCTGCTCTGGATCGCGATTCCTGTACTGCTGCAGCTCCAGCCGTCTGCCCCCACGCAACGCCACTACTACGTGATGCACTACCCCGCGCAGTACATGCTTATGGCCGCGCTCCTGGTGGCGACCGGGGAGAGGTTGCGCGAGTGGGCCGTCGCGCGCCGTAGAGAGCGGTGGTGGCGTGCCCTGCGGGGTGCCGGCGCGCTGGCATTGGCGGTGTTCGCCGTCTGGCAGGTCACCGTCACCGTGCGCCTCCGGACCTACATGGTAGCCCATCCCTCCACCGGCGGATATGGAGTGCCCCTCCGCTACACGCGGCAGATTGCCCGTGCGGCCCGGGAGATAGCCGACGCAGGTGAGGTCATTGTACTGGGGGAGGGCACGCAGCCGATGCTGACGGAGACCCCTACGGTCTTTGATGCTCTGCTCTTCGGCGTCGACCATCGCTTCGTCGACTCACGCAACGCCATAGTGCTGCCCAGCCGGGAGCGAACGGCCTATGTCGCAGGTCCGGTTCACCCTGATGCCGGCAGCCCTGCTCTGGAGGCTACGCTCGTCAGGCTGTCCGCGGTCGGACTGGTGACGCCTGGCCCCGAGCAGGTGCTGCCCGATGGCCTCGCCTACCGGACTTACGCGTCAACAAGCGGCGACCGTAACCAGGTCGTCGCACGAATGTCCCCCCTGGCGGCGGGCATCCCACTGGCCAACAACGCCGTCTTCGCGGCGTATGAGGCTCCCGATGTGGCGGCGCCCGGTGACGAGGCCGTTGTCTGGCTGGCGTGGTGGCTCCGCGCCGCGCCGCCCGTCGAGGACTATCACTTCACGCTCCAGTTGCGTGATAGCGAAGGCGGCCTGGTCGCTCAGCACGACCACGCTGCCTTCCCATCCGCATCCTGGCGCGCGGATGACCTGGTACTCAGCCGCTTCGCTCCGATGGTCCCGGTTGATGCCGCACCGGGGACCTACCAGCTTCGCGCCGGCATCTACACGTACCCTGACGTACGAGTGGTCCCTGTCGTTGACGCGGCGGGCAACCCCGTGGACGATGGCGTGACCCTTACGGACGCCTTCGTCGTCCAGTGAGCGCTGTCTAGGCTTGCTTGCTGAAGTCCGGCTCCGGCGCTGCCTGGATGATCTCGTCGACGACCTCGGACACCACCGCGAAGGCGGCACCGTCGTACGTCTCGATCGCGCCCATATCGCCCAGCTTCGCCATCTCCGGGTCGATCCCGATCTTGCCCAGGAAGCGCGTCTCAAAGGTCGAGGCCAACGCCTCCGTCTCGCCCTTGCCGAAGATTTCGTACTGCTCGCCGCAGTGCGGACAGGTCACGAACGACATGTTCTCCACTACACCGATCAGCGGCGTCGACAGATGGCCGGCCATGTGCGCGGCTTTGCGCACGACCATGCCTGCCAGGTCCTGCGGCGATGTCACCAACACGATGCCTGTCACCGGCAACCCCTGCATCACGGTCAGTGCGGCGTCCGACGTGCCCGGCGGCATGTCCACCACCAGCGTGTCCAGATCGCCCCAGAAGACATCGTTCCAGAACTGATTGATCGCGCTGGCGATCATCGGACCCCGCCAGATCACTGCCTGATCTTTGTCTTCCAGCATCAGGTTGATCGACATAATCTTCACGCCCATCGGCGTCTGCGGCGGCATAATGCCGAGGGGCGACATCGTCGGCGCTTCGTCAACCCCGAACAACTTGGGGATGCTTGGCCCGGTGATGTCAGAGTCCAAAACACCCACGCGATAGCCCTTGCGACGCAGCCGCACGGCCAGCATCGCGGCCACCGTCGACTTGCCCACACCGCCCTTGCCGCTCATCACGGCGATCACCGTCTTCACCCGGTTCAGGTTGCCCGCTGGGTAGTTGGACTGCTGCTCCCGTGCCGCGCCCAGTTTTCCTCGGAGCTTCTCGCGCTCCTCCTCGGTCATCGCTCCCAGCACGATCTCCACGTTCAGCCCCTGCGCCAGGCCATCGACGGCCTGGCCGGCATCCGACGCGATCTGGTCCTTCAGCGGGCAGTTGGGCACCGTCAGTGCGATCGTGACCTTCACATCGACCCCGTCGATCTCCACGTCCCTGACCATTCCCAGGTCCACGATGTTCCGGTGCAGTTCCGGATCGATGACCTCTTCCAGGGCGCCAATGACTTCGTCTCTTGTGATCACTAGTCTTCCACCTTTCCTTGTGTGGCCGAGCCGGCGACGGCCCGGCCAGTGTCTTTCGTGACAGGCCCCCCTGTGCGGGGGGCGATCTACTCTCCGATCATGCGCTGGTGCCTAGTCGTTCGGTGTATCGGCCATCGCGGCCTCTGCCTCTGTTGTCTCCTCGGTCCCGGCCTCGACCTCCCAGATCTTCTCCGGCGCTGTCAGCTTGTCGATGTACAGCACGCCGTCCAGGTGGTCGATCTCGTGCTGGAAGACGCGAGCCAGGAAGCCCCGAGGGCGTAGCCTGAACCGCTTCCCGTCGAGGTCGAGCCCGCGCACCACGACCTCGGTCGCCCGCTCCACCTCACCTACGTATCCGGGCACCGACAGGCACCCCTCGACGCCCGTTTCTGTCTCGCGTGAATGCTTCGCGATCTCCGGATTCACCACGACGTAGAGCCGGCCGCTGCCCCAAATCTCCTCGTCCTCCGGCAACTCGATCACCACCAGACGCGTTGACTCCGCGATCTGCGGCGCAGCCAGGCCGATCCCGTTGGCCTCGACCATGGTCTCCACCATGTCCTCGGCCAACTGCCGAAGCCCAGGTGTGATCTCCGTCACAGCCCTCGCTCGCTCCCTCAGCCGGGGATCCCCGACCGTTATGATCTCACGCAAAGCCATCCTGCCTCCAACCCCCACTAGCTATCTATCCACGAAGTATGCCGCCCTTGCCCAAGACTCAAGACCTTGGCCAATCGTGTTTGATGACTACCGATGCCAGGCACCATCACGCGTCACTATTAGCTCCCCGTGTCCCGATGCAGATCATCATAGGTCGCGAACCACGTCAGCATCTCCTGTTGGCGCCGGTTCGCCTCCACCTGCCGCAGATGCTGGCGGTACGCATACTGCCGGTTCGAGATCGTGGCTTGGATGGCCTCGGGACGACGGACATACTTCAACTCGAACATTCCCTCCGTGCCGGCAGTCTCGAACTGCACGTGGCCGTAGTTCATCATCCGGGCGAACACGTTTGGCACTTCAAAGCCCAGGTTCTGGATTCGGTCCAGACGGGCCTCGTGACGTGACTCTTGCAGCAGCATCGGGCGCCGCTCCACCAGGATGATCTGGCTCTGCGTCAGCTGGAAGAAGTCGTTCCGCCAGTCCTCGACGAACCAGAGCAGCACGCCAAGAGCCACGGCTTCCAGTACTAGCCAACCTACTGTCCAACCCAGGAAGTTCTCGGCGCCCCACATGCCCGCCAGCAGGACCACGCCGGCCACGGTTGTGGCGGCGAAGATCAGCGTGGGGATGATCGTGTGCAGCATCCCCGGGAGCCAGTAGCGCCGCCAGATCACGGTGCCGCCCTCCGTCTCGACCCAAGAGGATGGGAAGAAATACTCCCACACCGAAGTCGCCAACGCCACGGGGAGTGACGTTGTCCCGCTTTGCCTGTCGGCGTCCTTGCCCGCCCGTTCTTCCGGGGGTGGGAGCGTCTCGCCGACCGTCAGGCGACGCGCCAGCATGTCGCGTATCTGACCACGCGTGCGCAGGACCTCGCGGGCCCTCGACCGCTCGATCTGTCGCGAGATCAGACGCCGCATTCCGTCAGGGTCGGGGATGTAGCTCATGTCGATGTCCACGGTCTCTCCTGCTGTCTGCAGGATCAAGTTACCATAGCCCATCACGTTGGCCGACAGATTGGGCTGGCTCTCGTAGATGTCCTCGATGTTGTCGAGCGCGCTCTCCTCCTGTTGTGTAGAGAAAGGGCCGACCCGCTCGATGTGCACCACGCGCTGTGTAGTCATGACGAAGAAGTCATCGCGCCAGTTGATGTACTGCCAGGCGATGCCCGCGCATAGCGCCAGCACCGGTAGCGACAACAGTGCCGCAGCCACGATACTCAGGGTTCCGCCGTTCGCCGCCAGCCAGATGATGGCGGGGATCACCAGCGCGAGCACTGCCACCAGCACGCCGGTCTGACGTACCAGGCGGGTCCAGTGCCGCTGGACCACGGCGATGGCCCATTCGTCGTCTCGTACCCAATCGAAGGTACGCAGAGCGAGACGGCGCTGTATTGTGTCTGAGATGACCAGCTTCCGCCGCAGATAGGGGCGCGCCGCCATCAGGTCGGCGAACTCCTCACTTAGCAGCGTGATCACACGCGCATACCCATCGGCGGTCGCGGTCACGTCGTGGAAGTCTCCCACGAAGAGCCCTGTCTCGCCGGCGCTGTCTCCCGGGATCAGGGCACCCAAATCGCGTACAATCCCATCTTGATCCACCCCCGTGAGCTGCACGCGTCCGCCGATCACTAGGTACAGGCGGTCCGCGATCTCGCCCTGTCGGAAGAGCCACTCACCGTTGCCATAGACCTGTTCGTGAGCGATCTGGGCCAGGCTGTACAACTCGATGATACCCGCGCGGTCCGTGAGTTGGCCGAATAGGGGGATGCCCTGGAGCGTCGAGACGAGCTTCTCCGGCTTGAGGGGGCCGGGAAGGTGTTCACGCAGGTAGGTGCTCTGTTGGTAGACGCGCACTAGATCGCGGAAGGGCAAGACGAGCGCCTCGATCATGGTCAGGGCCGTGGCGGTGGCCATCTCGAAGGCGCCGACCTCGAGTCCGGTGCGCCCCAGCGTGGCGCCCGGCCCCTTTTCACCCAGCTCTTCGTTTTCCTCGGGATCATCGACACGCTGCCGGGTCAGCACCGCGTGCCCTTCGAGGAGGATGAGCGTGCGGTCTGGGGGGAGGTGCTCGTGCACCAGCACGGCGCCTGGTTCGTAGACGACCTGATCGACGTGCGGGACCAAGCGAAGAAGCTCCTGTTCGCCCTCTTCCTCCAGGTCCCGGAACGTCGACACCCGCTTTAGGTGCGCGAGAACGTCGAGCGGCTCCATGGAATTGATTATAGCACAGTCTTGTTTACTTTGTGCGGGCTCGAGCACCCCGGGCAACCTCTCTATAGGCTTCGAGCGTCGCAGCCGCCGTCTCACGCCACGAGAACTGGCTTGCTTGGATCATCGCGGCCTCGCTTAACCTTCCGTGGAACGCGTCGTCGCCGACCAATTGAATCAGCGCCCCTGCCATTCCGTCGATGTCTCCAGCCTTGGTCAGCACCCCGGCTTTGCCGACCACCTCGGGGATGCTGCTGTTATCGCACCCTACCACCGGCGTGCCGCAGGCAATGGCTTCCAAGGGAGGATATCCGAAGCCTTCATACACCGATGGGAAGATCATAGCCCGCGCACCCCGCAACAGCGCCGGCTTGTCGGCCTCGTCCACGAACCCCACGAACCTGACGGCGCCGTCCGGCAACCCGGCCTCTTGCGCCAGCCTGCGGGGGTCGGGCGAGAACGCGGTGTCAACCGTTGGCAGGCTTCCTGCTACCACCAGACCGACGTTCTTCCGCCAGGCCCGGACGCGCGCGTAGGTGGCCATCACCGACCGTAGGTCCTTGCGTACATCGAAGCCATCCAGGTAGACCACATAGCACTGCGGGCAGTCCAGTCGCCGTCGCACTGCGGCGTCGTCCGCGCTGGGGGTAGGGGAGAGCGAATCGTCGACCGCCAGGGGGATGGCCCTCACACGGTCCTCGGCGATGCCTAGCTCTCGGACGATGTCTCGCCGAGATGCGGTTGAGTCTGTCAGCACCGCGTGGGTGTGGCGCGCGGTCGCGCTCACCAGTGCCGTGTACAACCGCACGCCGGTGCCGCCCCGGTAGGCGGGGAGCAGGCGTGGGATCAGGTCGTGGATCGTGACAACAGTGGGGATTTGTGATGCGATGGGCGGCGCCCAGTAGGGCACGTGGAGCACGTCAGCATCGAGCCGGCGAGCCAGCCGGGCCACCTTCGCCTGCTCCCACCAGACCTTGCCTGCACGGGTGCGGCGTATAGGGTGGGGGTGCAGCCGGACGTTGGGTGCGTCAGACTGCTGCTTGATCTCCCCGGGGACCAACACCGCTACGCAAACGGACGGCTCCAGCCGCGCCAGCGCCTCGACCAACCGCCGGGTGTACTGCCCGGAGCCGGTGTTGGCGGCGTGCCAGAACCATCCGTTAACGGCGACGCGCAATGTCAGTCCCGAAGGTGGACGTTGATGGCCTGTAGGCCGCGCTCCGTTGACTGCACCTCGTACCACACATTCGTGCCCTCTTCGTATCCGGCGATGTCACCCTCCACGCCACTGCGATGGAAGAAGACATCGGCACCCGCCTGCTGCGTGATAAACCCGAAGTGTTTGTCCTCTCTGTACCACTTCACCACGCCCGCGCGCAGACCCGGCGCATCGTCCGCCGGCTGGCCGCACTTGGGACACTCCGTGGGGGCCACCAACTCGAACCCCATCTCCGCCTGACGGCGCTGTTCCTCTACACGATAGACGAACTGCTTGCCGCACGTCTCACACGTCACCAACTGATCACTGAATGGCATTGCCCTCTCCGGTGCTCCTCGTTGTGGCTCGGCAGCGTCCCGCCGCCGGGCAGATAGTCTACTATACGTGATAGTGGGACACCGACAAGTCCTTGTCCGCGGCGGGCCGGTGCGCCGCGCCGACGTCACCGTTGCCTTCACGCGTGCGCTTGGTAAACTCACGCGTATGAAATACTCTGCCCCTTGGCACGCATTGCGGGCGCGGCTGGCCTCAGGACTGGCCATCGCCGTCTTGGTTCTCGTTCTTGGCCGGGGAGGCTCACCGGCCCTCGAACTAAAGGGCGAGCTCAACCTGCTCACGGCCGGCTGGGTCTTCGACTTCGCCACTTGGGAGATCGATGCACTGGTCTCCAAGCTGGGCTACGGCTTGCTCGCTCCCCATCGCTTCATGGATGATGAAAGACAGGGGCGCTTTGTCCTCGACTACCTCGACGATGTGGCGGAGGCGAGGCGCCTCTCGGACGAGATCGACCGCATCTATACCGATCCGGAGATCGCCGATCCCGCCGCTGTCAGCGCGCCTGAGCAGCGGACCTTCGCTGACCTGCGCGCGAGCATGGCGCGGCGGGCACCCATTGCCGAGGCCATCCTCCAGTCGCAGGTCACCAGCGTCCTCGCTGGGGGCGGCGTCGATCTCGCCGCATCGGTGCTGCCTCCCGTGCTGGGTACCTTCACGCCGCTCCCCTATGTCCTGGTGGTCTCACCAAGGGAGCGCATCGAGAGTACCTATCAGCAGCAGCTGGTCGCCGGTCTGACGGCCGCGGAGCAGGACGCGCTGGAGGACACGGTCACAAGCGCACGGCCCGACATCTCCGCCTACATCACGGGAATCGGCGGACTCGCGGCATACCCAGCTATGCTTCTGGAGACCTCGTCCATCGACTGGGTCACTGACGTCTACGCCCACGAGTGGGTGCACCACTACCTCATGTTCTTCCCGCTGGGCTGGAACTACATGCGCAACGGTGAGACGCGGACGGTCAACGAGACCACGGCGTCTCTGATCGGCGACTGGGCCGGCCAGGAGATCATGCTGCGGTACTACGATCCGCTCCTGACCCGTGACAAGTCCCTGCCTGACGCGCTAGTGGCCGAGGCTCCGGCTGAGGGTGAGCCTGATCGGCCATTTGACTTCCGGGCGGAGATGCACCGCACCCGGGTCAACGTCGATCGGATGCTCGCCGACGGCGAGGTCGAGCGGGCGGAGTGGTACATGGAGGCGCAGAGGCGCTACTTCGTCGCGCAGGGATACCGTATCCGGACGCTCAATCAGGCCTACTTCGCCTTCCATGGCGCATATGCGGCATCGCCAGGGGGCGCAGCCGGCCAGGACCCGATCGGGCCACTTGTGCGGCGGCACTGGGCAGTCAGCTCGGATGCGGGCGTCTTCCTGCGCCACATCGCGCCAGTTGTCACCTTCGAGGACCTGAGGGTGCTGGTCTCGTAGCCCGGCGCGTGCCCCGTTCGTTGCTCATGGCATCCCCCGTGGTATAATCGGGGTGTCGTTCAGACACCTGTGAGGTCGAGGTAATCTTTGTTCAATCCGATTGACTGGCTGCTGGGGCTCTTTTCGCTGGACATTGGCATCGATCTGGGCACCGCCAACACGCTCGTCTACGTGCGAGGCAAGGGCATTGTCAGCAACGAGCCGTCCTGGGTAGCCAGGGACCGCAACACGGGCGTCATCCTCGCTGTGGGCTCCGAGGCCAAGGAGATGGTCGGCAAGACGCCGGCCAACATCGTAGCCATCCGCCCTCTTCGTGACGGCGTCATCTCCGAGTACGACGTCACTGAGGTCATGCTCAGTCACTTCATCAAGCAGGCTCACCGACAGCTCAGCATCCGCAGCCCGCGCCCGCGCGTCGTTGTCGGCGTCCCCAGCGGCGTCACTGAGGTGGAGAAGCGCGCGGTTCACGACGCGGCGCTGGAGGCCGGCGCCCGTGAGGCCTATCTGATTGAGGAGCCGATGGCCGCCGCCCTCGGCGCCGGGCTCCCCGTCACCGAGCCGCAGGGTAGCATGGTGGTCGACATCGGCGGCGGGACGACCGAGGTCGCCGTATTCGCTCTCAAGGGCATTGTGGTCAGTCGCAGTCTCCGCATCGCCGGCGACGAGCTGGACGAGGACATCATCCAGTACGCGCGCCAGAAGTACAACATCGCCATCAGCGAGCGCATGGCCGAGCGCATCAAGATCAACATCGGTTCCGCCTATCCCCTTCCTGAGGAGCGCACCATGGCGTTGCGTGGTCGGAACCTGATCACCGGCCTCCCAGAGGAGATCGAGATTAGCAGTATCGAGATTCGCGAGGCGCTTAGCCGATCCACTAATCTCATCGTCGACCTCGTCCGCGACACGCTTGACGAGACGCCGCCGGAGCTGATCTCCGACCTGATGGAGACCGGCATCTGTCTCGCAGGCGGCGGCGGGCAGCTTAAGGGCCTTGCCGAGCGCATCAGCGAGGAGACCCGCATCCGTGCCTGGGTCGCTCATGACTCGCTCACCTGCGTGGCCCGCGGCGCCGGCATGGTGCTCGAGAACTTCGAAGCCCTCCGTGCGACATTGGCCTCAGACGACAACTGGCGCCCCGGAGGCTCGGCCTCCTGGTAGTATCCGCACGGCGGCGGGTTGTCGCGCCACGGGGGCGCCGTGCCCCCGCGAGGCGTGTCACGTCGGCGGAGTGAGGGGACGCTATGCGAACTGACCGCGGACCCTGGTTGGTCTGGGGCCTGTTGATTCTAGGGCTGGTGCTCATCGTCCTCGGTGAGTCCGGCGCCCTTGGTCCTGCAGAGGGTGCCCTCAGCCTCATCGCCTCTCCCATCGAAAGGGCTGTCGCTGCCGTGGTCCGTGGCGTCGGATCGTTCACCGGCGGCACCCGCGAGGCGCTTGAGCTCCAGCAACGCCTCGCCGAACTCGAGGGGGCCAACGAGGCGCTCATCCAGGAGAACTTCCGTCTCCGCGAGTACCAGGCGGAGAACGTCGAGCTCCGCCGTCAGCTCAGCTTCCTGCAGGAGAACCCCACCTACGGCTCCATTGGTGCCGACGTAGTGGCGCAGGGCTGTACGCGGTTCCCATGCGGCGAGGTGGTGGGACAAGACATCAACCCCTACCTTCGCTTCGTCATCATCAGCGTCGGCTCACAGGATGGCATCTCGGTGGGCATGCCGGTGGTGACCGGTGGGGCGGCGATGGCTGGACGCATCGCGCGGACGTCGCCCAATCTTTCTTACGTTCAGCTGATCAATGACCCCGCCAGCAGCTTGGCAGCGATGGTGCAACAGTCGCGGGTGATGGGCGTCCTGGAGGGCTCCGAGGAGGGAGTGCTGGTGATGACCAACATCCTACCCGATGAGGAGGTCGCCGAGGGTGAGACCATCATCACATCATCTTTGGGGGGTCTGTTGCCGCGGGGCCTCATCCTGGGTCAGGTCGAGTCCGTGGCCTATCTCGAGTCCGATCTCTTTCAGCGGGCCACCATCCGCCCCGCGGTTGACTTCCGGCGCATCGAGACGGTGCTGGTGATTACCGACTTCCCACAACCTGACCTGGACGAGCTGATCGAGCCGTGAGCCTGTACTTCGGGATTCCCATTCTTCTGATTGCTGCCGTTGTGCAAAGCGCCTGGCTGGAGGACGTCCGCGTGCTCGGAGGCCGTCCGGATCTCGTGCTGCTCCTGGTCGTCACCTGGTCGATCATCCGTGGCGCTCGCGAGGGTGTAGTCTGGGGGTTCGTCGGTGGACTGTGCTGTGATGCGCTCTCCGGCGGCACCTTTGGTCTGTGGACCTTGACACTGACCGTCGTCGGTACGCTTGCCGGCCAGCCCTGGGTCTACGCTCTCGGCCCGACCGTGATGCGGCTCGCCTTGATGTCGGCGCTTGGTACGCTTCTGGGGCACCTGATCCTTCTCCTGATGATGGTGCTGCTGGGGTACGTGGTGGATATCGGACGCGGGCTCCAATCCATTGCCCTTCCTGCGGCCATGCTCAACTTCCTGCTCTCTCCCTTCGCATTCACCTTCCTGGTCTGGTTCCATCGTCGGGCACGATCACAGATCGGGAGCTTCGCCGGATGAGCCGCTGGCTATCGCTCCCCCTGGCACGGCGGAGGGACCGTCGCGCGGACGGAGTCCGCGGCGGGGCGCGCCGGTCCGACGCGCTATCAGAGCAAGGGGCGTCTCGAGCGCCCTGGTTCGCCAGATCCCCGCGCGTGGCTCTGGTGGGGTGGGGCATCCTGTTGGTCCTTGGCCTCTATACCATCCGCCTCTGGCAGCTCCAATTCCTGGAGCGTGGCTCCTGGGAGGCTCGGGCCGAGGAGCAGCAGACCGAGCTGGTGACGGTGAGCCCCCCGCGCGGCGTCATCTACGACCGTCACGGTGACACTCTGGTCCGCAACGTGCCCGCCTACAACGTCACCATCACGCCGGGCGAGCTGCCGGACGACCCGGTTCGCGAGCGTGAGATCCTCATGCGGCTTTCCCAGATGCTAGAGATACCCTACACGACCTCTCAGGGCCTCGACCAGCCTGAGTACCGCGAAGAGATACGCGCGATCGGACGGACCGTCTTCCCCCCCTTCGGCAAGGCGCCCGAGCCGGGCCTTCTGGAGATCGTCGACGAGGTGCGTTTCCTGGAGCCCTACGCCCCCATCGTCGTGGACGAGAACGTTGACCGCGAGCTGGCCCTGCTGATCGCGCAAGAGGGCAGTGTCACGATGCCTGGTGTTGACGTGGCCATTGTTTCGCGGCGCAAGTACACGTACGGGGCACTCACATCGCAGGTGCTCGGTTTCCTCGGACCGATCTCGGAGGAGAGCGTAGAGGCGTACGAGCAGAAGGGCTACAACCCCGCAATCGACCGGATCGGCTACGCCGGTGTCGAGGCTCAACTGGAGGAGGGGCTCAGGGGCGTGCCAGGGCGGCAGCTGGTGGAGAAGGACGTGCTGGGGCAGCGGCTGGCCGTGCTCAGCGAGACCGATCCCAGCCCCGGTGATAACGTCTACCTGACCTTGGATATGCGCGTTCAGGCTGTCGCCGAGAAGGCCCTGATCCAGGGGCTGGAGGCGTCGGGTTCTCAGCGTGGAGCGGTTGTGGCCCTGGACCCGCGGGATGGTCAGGTCCTGGCGCTCGTCAGTCTTCCCACCTACGATAACAACATGTTCAGCAGGAAGCTCGATGAGGACGAGTACGAAGCATTGCTGGACAACCCTCACAAGCCCTTCCTCAACCACGCCATCGCCGATCAGATTCCGCCGGGATCGACCTTCAAAATCGTCCCCGCCACGGCCGGCCTCCAGGAAGGCATCATAAACCGGTATACCACCTTCGATTGCCCCGGACGCTTCCTGCTACCCAACAAGTTCGTGCCCGATGACCCGCAGTTGGCCCAACCCTTCTATTGCTGGATTCAGCTCCAGAACGGGCACGGGCACGGGCCGCTGAATGTCGTTGACGCGTTGGCCCAGTCCTGTGACATCTTCTTCAACAAGCTGGGCGGCGGCTACGAGGAGATCGAGTTTGAGGGGCTTGGGGTCGACCGCCTGGCTGCGTACTCGCGCGACTTCGGCCTGGGTTCGCCTACCGGTATCGATATTCCGGGTGAGCCCGGCGGCCTCGTCCCCACGCCGCTTTGGAAGCGTCAGATCTATCAGGAGACGTGGACCACGGGGAATACCTACAACTTCTCCATTGGTCAGGGCGATGTCTTGGTGACGCCGATCCAGATGGCCAACGCGCTCGCGGTGGTGGCCAACGGTGGCACGCTCTACACGCCACAGGTGATTCATCATATCGAAGATGCCGAAGGCAACGTCATCCGACCCTTCTCCCCTGTCGTCAGCCATACGCTGGGGATCGACCAGGCAGTCTGGGACCTGGTCCGCGAGGGCCTCGACCTGACCGTCTCGGAGACGGGCACCGGCAACCGCGCGCTGCTGGATGACATCGGCGTCAACCTAGCCGGCAAGACGGGCACGGCCGAGTACTGCGATGCTATTGCGCTCAAGTCTGGCCGGTGTGATGTGGCCGAGCAAGAGACGCTACCCACCCACGCCTGGTTCATGGCTTACGGTCCTGTGGAGACCCCCGAGATCGTGGTCACTGTTTGGGTCTACGACGGCGGCGAGGGTTCGACGATCGCTGCGCCTGTTGCCCGCGAGGTCCTGGACTTCTATTTCCGCCGCAAGCTTGGCCTCTTCGGCGTCGAGGAGGCGTCCGAGGAGGATGCCGCTGCTCCCGCGCCCGGACTCCAGCCGTAGCCCGGCGACCCGCTGTGCCCAAAGCTATGCCCCTCAGGCCGCAGTCTGATCCACCTCCCATCCCCAGTTCCCAGCTGGTCCTGATCGGTCTATCGGGCGCCGCGTGGAGCGCCGGGCTGGCTCGCAGCTTGGCGCAGATCACGCACCTGACTCCCTTCTTTGGCATGCCCGGAACGCTGGCGTGTGCCGCGATTGGTGCAGTCGTGGCCATCGCTGTCGCCACCGTGATGGCGCGTCGTGGAGTCTACGTCGACGCTGTGATGTTCCTGCCGCTCGTCCTGCCCCTGATCGACGTGTTGGCGCCGGACTTCGTACCCTGGCGAGGTCCTGCCCTGCTCGCCGGCAGTGTCGCCGCAACGATCATCCGCGGCATCCGTGTGCCACGGTCGGCCGGCCTGGCGGCCTCCTTTCTGGTCCCGCTCGCGGTCTACCTGCCTGACCTCTCACCCTTCGTGGGCCGGGCTGATACCTTCGAGTTTCAGGTCATCGGGCCGATGCTGGGCATTGCCCATCCGAGCGGCTATCCGCTCTACACGCTGCTCTGCAAGCTCTTCTCCCTCCTCCCCTTGGGTACCGTCGCGTGGCGCGTTAACCTCTCTTCCGCGGTCTTCTCTGCGGCGGCCTCCGCCTTCCTGTACGAAGCATTGCTGGTCGCGAGCGACGCTCTCCACCCCTGGGCAGGTACCCCCCATCCCAGGGGCGAACGCCGTGTGGGCGGCAGCGCGAGGGCCATCGCCTTCCTGTCCGCGATGACCCTGGCCTTCTCCCCGACGCTCTGGTCGCGGGCCATCGAGGCCGAGGTGTATGCCCTCAATGCCCTGCTGGTTTCGGCGGCGTTCTGGCTGGTGGTCAAGTGGCATGCCGGTGACCTTTCCCCTCGGCGGGCGTGGCCTGCGCTCGGCCTGGTGATTGGCCTCGCGCTCAGCTCTCACGTAACGCTTGGGGCACTCGGTCTGGTCGCCGTGGCAGGACTTGCGGTCAAGCGACTGCGCCCGCCGGCCAAGTCGTGGCTTTGGGCCATCCTCCTGGGTTTGGCCGGCCTCTCTCTGTATGCCTACATCCCTATCCGGTGGCCGGCTGTCACCGGGGGCGACTGGATGTCGCTGCCGGCGTTCTGGCGCTTCGTCACCAATGCAGACTCCGCCGGCGCCTTGCAGCCGCTTGCGTTCTATCGGGACCCCGCACGGTGGTCACAGGTCGGACGGCTCTACCTCGAGCAGGTGGGCTGGGCCGGCGTCGCGGTCGCCGCAGTCGGTGCCGTCTCACTGGCACGTCGCCGGCTATCACTAGCCCTGGGCTTCTTCCTCACCCTTGGGGCCTGGACCTGGTTCAATCTCAGCTTCTACGTCGCGGACCCCGACTATTCCGCATTCCTCATCCCCGCCCACGTGGTGTTGGTGACCTGCCTGGGGTGGGGCGCCCTGACACTGAACGGACTTCTTCCAGCGCGCTGGCGGATTGCCCGGTCTGCTGGGTTGGGTCTGTTGCTCGTGTTGGCCCTCAGCCGCCTGTGGCAGACGGGCCCGAGCCTGGACACAGCCCCTCAGGGCTTCGCGGACGAGACCTGGGCGCGGTATGCCCTGGACCAGCCGTTGCCGCACCGCGCCGCCATTCTGGCCGACAGCGAGAAGTTTCCGCCGCTCTACTTCCTGCAGCAGGTCGAGGGACTCCGCACCGATCTAGACCTGGTCACGCTCTTCGACGAGGCTCAGTACCGGGCAGACCTGGAGGCGCGCCTCAACGCCGGCCAAGCGGTTTACCTGGCACGCTACTTGCCTGGGATGGATGCCTTCGGCGTGAGCTCCTTGGGACCCCTTGTGGCCGTGGGGGCTGCCGCCGCGCCGGCGCATCCGGTCGGCGAAGAAGTTCCATTTGGCGACCAGGTGACCCTGATCGGGTACGATCTGGCCGAAGACCCCTACGGGCGGCCCATGTATCACCTGACGCTGTCTTGGCGGGCTGGTGCGAGCGACGTCGATGACCTTGAGGTCCGGCGTCGGCTGGTGTCTCTCCGCGACGGCAGCGTCGTCTGGGAGATGCCGGCGACCCGTCCGGTGGGGGGCTACACCACGACCCGGGCGTGGGCGATCGGGCAGGAGGTGACCGATTACCACGCCCTGGCGTGGCCCGATTGGCTGCCGGCGGGTGACTACGAACTGCAGGTAGCCCTCTATCCCCGGTTCGGCGACGTCGGCCTGCCGGTGGGAGCAGGCGCTTCACCGTGGCACTCCCTGGGCGACATGGCCGTGCGGGCCTCGCGACCGCCTGCCGGTGGCACCGGGTCACCGGTGCTAGTGGACCACGCCATCTGGCTGATGGCACCCGATGTGCCACAGGAGGCTCCCGCCGGCGCAGAGATTCCCGTGGACCTTGCCTGGCTCTGCGATGAAAGCGCCGCCTCCGGCACGGAACCTCGCGCTCTGTGGCGGTCAGGCGATGGCGAGGTCACCGCGTCGCACGCCCTGGTCGCCGTAGCTGAAGCGTCACTCGAGGAGACTTGCGCAGCTGCCAGCCAGGGCCCCGTCAGGCGGCGGTACCTGGTCCGAGCCCCCGCGCACCCGGGGGCGCACGATCTGGAGCTGTTCTGGATAAGCCTTGAGAGCGGTGGTCCACGCCCCGTGCAGTGCCGCTGGTTCTCGAACGCAGCGTGGTCGTGCCGGGTGGCCGAGGTCCAGGTGGCGCCGGTCGGTGAGGGTCTGGCAGACTTCGACGGTCGCGTCCTGCTCCTGGACGCGTCCATTGATGCTTCTGAGGTCGCAGCGGGCGGCCAGTTGACCTTGGAGCTCGAGTGGCGTGCTAGACAGCCTCTGCAGGAGGACTACACTGTCTTCGTGCAGGTCCTAGGACCCGATGGCGCGATCTCGGGCCAGGTCGACAGTTGGCCGGTTCAGGGCATCAGACCCACGAGCGGTTGGCGCGCGGGCGAGGATATCGCGGACGCATACCGCTTCTACCTGAACGATGGCGCCGCCCGTGGGGAGCAGCGCGTGATTGTCGGCTGGTATCTTCTCGCTGACATGACCCGCCTGCCTGTTCTGGATGCTTCGGGCCATACGGTCGGTGACTTTGTCGAGGTCGCCCGGTTCCAACTGCCTTAGCGCCAATCTAGCTCACACTCTTGAAGGAGTCTTGGATGAAGTCATTGCGGCGGATGCTGGTCTATATGCGCCCATATAGGCGTGACGCCATATGGGCCCTGGTCTTCTTGGTGGGGGTGGTCGCCGCCGATCTGGGCATCCCACGCCTCACCCAGCGAGTAATCGACCGTGGCATCAATGAGGGCGACCTGTCGGTAGTGCTTGACACGTCTGCCATGATGCTGATGGTGGCGATCGCCAGTGCGCTCTTCTCAATCGGCAACACCATTCTGTCGGTCCGAGTGGGGCAATACACAGGCGCCGCGATGCGGAGCGCGATCGTGCGGAAGGTGCAGACCTTCTCTTTCGGCAATCTGGATCGCCTGGAGACGGGGAAACTGCTGGTGCGCGCCACCAGTGACGCGAGCCAGGTCCAGATGATGTTCATGATGGCACTGCGCATCATGACGCGTGCACCGCTGTGGCTGCTGGGCAGCGTGGTGATGCTGGCGCTCAACAGTCCCGGGCTGGTGCCGCTGATGTTGGTCCTGATGGCCTGCGTGTTGGTCCTGATCTGGTTCTTCATGGCCAAGGCACGCCCGCTCTTTACGGTCGTTCAGGAGAGGCTCGATGGGCTCAACCAGGTGCTCCAAGAGAACCTGTCAGGCATCCGCGTGGTCAAGGCCTTCGTGCGCAGAGCTCACGAGCTGGGACGATTCGACGCGGCCAACGACGATCTGACAGCCCAGCAGATACGCACGAGCGTGATGCTGGCCTTCCTCTTCCCGACACTGGGCTTCATCATCGACGTGGGCACGATCGGTGTCATCTGGTTGGGGGGGATCGGTGTCGAGGCCGGCGCCTTCACCGTCGGCGAGATTGTCGCCTCCTTCAACTACCTGACGTTCTCGCTCTTCCCAATGCTGATGCTGGCCGGCATGATGGGGCCGCTCTCGGCCGCTGAGGCATCATCGGCCCGCATCTTGGAGGTTCTGGACAGCGACCCGGACGTGATGGACGCGGGAACCCTCGCCGAGATGGGAGAAGGCGGCGCGCGTGTCGTCTTTGAGGATGTCTGCTTCAGCTACGACGGTGAAGATTGCATCGAGCCCGTGCTCAACCACATCGACCTCGTGGCCGAGCCGGGACAGACCGTTGCTCTGCTTGGCGCGACAGGCTCCGGGAAATCGACGCTGATCCACATGATCCCACGCTTCTACGATGTCTCCTCGGGCCGCATCACGCTTGATGGCGTCGATGTCCGTGACCTGACGCTCGAAGTGCTCCGGTCGCATGTGGGTATGGCGATGCAGGAGGCCGTGCTCTTCAGTGGCACGATACGCGACAACATCCGCTACGGTCGGCCCGAGGCGAGCGATGACGAGGTCATCGAAGCCGCAAAGGCAGCGCAGGCCCACGACTTCATCACCGGCTTCTCCAACGGATACGATACCATCGTGGGGCAGCGCGGCGTCAACCTGTCAGGTGGGCAGAAGCAGCGTCTGTCTATCGCGCGTGCGTTGCTGGTGCGACCCCGCGTGTTGATCCTCGATGACAGTACCAGCGCCGTCGACTTCGAGACCGAGGCCCGCATCGAGGCGGCACTCTCGGTGCTTCTGGCGGACGAGTTCGCGCGTCGTACCACAGTCTTTGTGGTCGCTCAACGGATCAGCACTGTGCTCAACGCAGATACCATTGTGGTCCTGGATCGGGGGCGCGTGGCGGCCGCGGGGACACATCACGAGCTCCTGACCTTGAGCCCAATCTACCGCGAGATCTTTGAGTCTCAGCTGGGCAGCGGTGTCAATGGGGCTGTCTCCTCACGCGACAATGGGGGTGTGCAATGAGTGACGAGCGGAGGAGGATGGACACCGCACCGGAGAGAGATGCGATGGTGACGGGAGATCGCCGTGGTGGTGGCCCTCCCCGAGGCCCGGACGGTCAGTCCGATGCCAGTCCCCCTCGAACGACCTCGCCGGGCATGCCCGGACCGGGGCGCGGACGGTTTGGTGGCCGAATAGAGAAGGCCAAGGATGTGAAGGGCACGGTGAGACGCCTGCTTGCGTATCTCAGCCCGCATCGGTGGTCGATGATTGCCGTGATCACGCTGGTGATCGCAAGCACGCTCCTGTCGCTGGCCGGTCCCGCGCTCATGGGGCGGGCGCTGGACGTGCTGGTGCGCACGCGGACGGTGCAGCCGGCGCTGCCCATCCTGATCTCGATGGCTGTGGTGGCCGTGCTGCGGGTCGGGGCGAGCCTGGGACAGTCGGTCCTGGTGGCTCGTTTCTCTCAGAATGCGATGCGCCAGCTGCGTCACGACCTCTTCGATCACACGCAGGCGCTCTCGCTCTCGTTTTTTGACAAGTACGCTCACGGTGAGTTGATGAGCCGGCTCACCAACGATGTCCAGGCGATCAGCTCGGTGCTGACGCAGAATATCACTTCGCTCATCTCGGGCTTGCTGAGCCTGGTGGGCATCATCGTGATGATGTTCGTGCTCAACGTCTGGCTGGCGCTGGCCTCGATGATCGTGCTGCCTGCGATGCTCTGGCTGGTCCAGTTCGTGGGAAAGCGCACGCGTCAGGGCTTCCGTGAGTACCAGAGGCAGCTGGGCGTGCTCAACGGCCAGCTTGAGGAGACGTTTAGTGGTCAGCACGTGATCCTGGCCTTTGGCCAGGGGGGCACGGTCACGCGCCGGTTCGACAAGGCCAACCGGGCGGTCCGCGATGTTGGCATCAAGGCGATGACCTACTCGATGCTTGTGCCCCCGCTGATGGGCATCATGTCCAACGCTAACACGGCGATCATCGCCGGTCTTGGGGGGTGGATGGCGCTGCGCGGATGGGCCACGATCGGCACGATCGCAACCTTCTACTCGTACGGACGGAGCTTTGCTGCGCCGCTCCGGCAGCTGGGCAACCTCTACAACCAGGTGCAGTCGGCCATCGCGGGCGCCGAGCGTGTATTCGAGATCATCGACCAAGAGCCGGAGATCCAGGACCACGACGATGCGCTGCCGGTCGAGACCGTGGAGGGCTATGTCACGTTCGAAGAGGTCGACTTTGCCTATGAGCCGGACGTGCCCGTCATCAAGGGTATGAGCTTCCACGCCGAGCCGGGTCAGATGATCGCCCTGGTCGGCCCCACGGGTGCGGGAAAGACGACGATGGTGAACCTGCTGTCGCGCTTTTACGACATCCAGGATGGCGTGATTCGCATCGATGGGCGCGACATTCGCGCACTGGAGAAGACGAGCCTGCGGCGCAAACTGGGTGTGGTGCTCCAGGACACCTTCCTCTTCACTGATACTGTGATTGAGAACATCCGCTACGGTCGTCTCGATGCCACAGATGACGAGGTCGTCGAAGCGGCCAAGCTCGCCAACGCACACCAGTTTATCGAGCGGCTGCCGCATGGCTACGCGACCGAGCTTTCTGAGCGAGCCGGCAACCTGAGCCAGGGGCAGCGTCAGCTCTTGGCTATCGCGCGCGCTATCCTGGCCGATCCTGGCATCCTCATTCTGGACGAGGCCACCAGCAGCGTGGACACGCGTACCGAGCTGCAGATCCAGGAGGGCCTGCTCCAGCTGATGCAGGGGCGCACCAGTTTCGTCATCGCTCACCGTCTGAGTACGATCCAGGGCGCCGACAAGGTCCTCGTGATCAATGAGGGCCAGATCGTCGAGCGTGGGACGCACCAGGAGCTGCTGGCACAGCACGGCTTCTACCACAACCTCTATCTCAGTCAGTTCAAGGGACAGGCCGCGGTCGCTGCCGACTGATGCCGATCAGGGGGCCCGGTGTTATCCTCGGGCCCCCTGGTCTCACTGCTCACCATCCGCTATCCGGTATCTAACCTCGCGGACACTGTATCCTTCATTCATGAAATAGGATTGGGCGCCAAGAGGGCGCGCTCGATAGCGAGAGGCCAATCGAAGGCGTCGAGTGGATTGGGGGACTGACCGGCGGACCAGCGCGTGAAGT
>Ga0180436_10000893_pt1 | contig 29894 bp, 25 predicted proteins | sample SS_ome_2_FD_132434 | JGI IMG/M metagenome (GOLD analysis project Ga0180436, IMG submission 132434) | Hypersaline lake sediment archaeal communities from the Salton Sea, California, USA - SS_3_S_2 metaG | ecosystem: Environmental > Aquatic > Non-marine Saline and Alkaline > Hypersaline >... | reverse complement strand
TCACCAGCACCGGCATCACTTGTGGATGCGGCTTCACCCTCCAGCTTCACCTCAATGGAGAAGGGAACGGTGATGGGTGGCAGGCAGACATTATCGTCACAGGCCTGGAACTCCATTTCACCGGTGATGGTCTGGGTCCCGCCCTCCTTGAAAACCACCTTCTGTCTGAATTCTGCCTTTCCTGAGAGGGTCCCCACATCCATCTGGAAGCCATTGTCATACTTGATTTTGGCCTTGGTCACTTCCACAATCCCGTCCACCAGGCTGAAGTGATCCGACTCATCATAATAAGCCTGGGTTGCAATGGGTCCGCCAGCCGGAAGGTAGGCTGAATAGAGGTGCCATGGATAATCGATGTCGGCCTGAAAGACCAGTTCTGCTTCCAGTCCGCTTACTTTATCACTTGAAAACTTCCATTTCACGGGATTTTCCACCTGTGAAAAAAGGGTGCCGCCCAGCATCAGGACCACACCCATTAATATCATTCTTGTCTTCATCATTTTATTAAGTCTTGTCTGCTTGCTAAAACAAATCAAAGCTTGAAAAGTTTGAAGGCTAATGCCGCTTTCTGCGAAGCTCCTCGCCTTGCTCGTTGTAGATCCTGAATTCCAGGAAATGCAGCGATTCAACGGAATTGATCTTGATCTTGCACCCCAGCTCTTTGCGCCATTTTCGCTCTTCCGAGTTAAACCCCTTTTTCATGTAGGTGGCAACAAAAGGATGCAGGGACACTTCAAGCTTTGAGGGCTGGTGCTCCGCGATCAACATACTCAGCTCATTTTTCACCAGTTCGGGGAAGAGGATGGGCGGTTGTGCCTTCCCGCTTCCTGCACAGGTGGGACAGTTTTCAGCCGTTTCGATATGCATCTCAGGGCGCACCCGCTGGCGGGTAATCTGCATCAGTCCAAATTTGCTCAGCGGAAGGATGTTATGCTTGGTCTTATCGACCGCCATGGCTTCTTTCATCCGTTCGAAGAGCTTCTGCTTGTTCTCATGCTTGTGCATGTCAATAAAATCGACCACAATGATGCCACCCATATCCCTCAGCCTGAGCTGACGGGCCACTTCATCTGCTGCGGAGAGGTTCACCTCTACCGCATTGGTCTCCTGGTCGCTGGAAGAACGGGACCGGTTTCCGCTGTTCACATCAATGACGTGAAGCGCCTCGGTATGCTCAATAATCAGGTACGCGCCCTGCTTAAAGGATACCGTTTTACCAAAAGCCGCTTTAATCTGCTTTTGCACACCCAGCTTGTCGAAGATCGGTTCTTTGCCTGAATATTGCTTAACGATCTTCTCCTTCTCGGGAGCAACCTCCCGGATGTAGTCTTTTATTTCGCCGTACACCTTTTCATCACTGATATGGATGCCGTCGAAGTCCCCGTTCAGGTGATCACGAACCACAGCCGACTCACGGCTCAATTCACTGATTACCAATTTGGGCAGTCCTTTGGTGGTGAGATGGTCGAAGGATTGTTCCCACTTTTTCACCAGGGTGCGCAATTCATTGTCCAGCTCGGCCACTTTCTTTCCTTCGGCCACGGTGCGGACAATGATCCCGAAGTTCTGGGGCCTGATGGCCTGCAACAGATTCTTCAGTCGGTCCTTCTCCTCCTGGGAGGAGATTTTGGAAGAGATTGAAATTTTGTCGGAAAAGGGCATCAATACGATGTTCCTTCCCGCAATTGAAATTTCGGAGGTCAGCCTCGGGCCCTTTGTTGAAATGGGCTCTTTGGCGATTTGTACAAGGATGTATTGCCCCTGCTTGAGAATCTCGTTGATCTTCCCGTGCTTATTAATATCAGGAAGACGCTTGAACTTACTTATGGGCATCGGTCTTCCCTTCTTAGCGAGAACCTGTCCCAGGTATTTGTTCAGAGAACTGAATTGTGGGCCCAGATCAAGGTAATGCAGGAAAGCATCCTTCTCATAACCCACGTCAATAAAGGCAGCATTCAAACCGGGCATGATCTTTTTCACCCTGGCCAGGTAGATATCTCCTACCGAAAAGCGCTGCTTAAGCGATGATTCATTTAATTCAACGAGCTTACCATCTTCAAGAAGAGCAATCGAAACCCTCTCATTCGTAGAGTTGATTACCAGTTCACTGCTCACAGTATCTGCATTTATGAAGATTAAGCTGATTATTAAACAGAAATAAACCTAAAGCCCGCTTCTGGGTGCTTTAGGTTTAATTCGTTAAGAGGTTGAGAAAATTATTTCCTCTTCTTGTGCCTGTTTTTCCTCAAACGCTTCTTGCGTTTGTGGGTAGCCATCTTATGTCTTTTTCTTTTCTTTCCGCTTGGCATCTTACTATAATTTTTACTTCACGTTGGTTTTCACCTTGCTTACAAAAGTTTTAGCAGGTTTAAAAGCAGGAATGGAATGCTCAGGAATGATGATGGTAGTATTCTTGGAAATGTTACGGGCAGTCTTCTTGGCCCTCTTCTTCACGATGAAACTTCCAAAACCTCTCAGGTAGACATTCTTATCGTTACTCAGTGAGTCCTTTACTGTCTCCATAAAAGCTTCTACAGTCTTCTGTACAGTTACCTTTTCTATTCCTGTGTTCTTAGAAATCTCGTTTACAATATCCGCTTTTGTCATTTTAAAAAACCTTTAATTATCAATGATTTACATTAGTTCCTTACTAGGGGTTTGCAAATATAAATACTTTTGCGTGAATATGAAATTGATTTTGATTAATTTTTATTTTAGTGCCCTAAATATAAGTGCATTATAAATTAGAGGCGGCGAAGATAATGAAATTTGGCGAAACCTTTAGCTCAAGGAAGTTAATTATTCAAAGGTGGTATGAAAAAAACCTCAGGGACCTCCCGATGCGGCAAACGCGGGATCCATACCGGACCTGGGTCGCCGAAGTAATTATGCAGCAAACACGTATGGATCAAGGACTTCCTTACCTGGCCGACTTCCTGAAAGCTTTCCCCGATGTGAAGACACTGGCTTCAGCCAGGGAAGATGAGGTGCTCAGAAAGTGGCAGGGGCTCGGTTATTACAGCCGGGCACGCAATTTACATGCTTCTGCCAGGTACGTGACAGAGCAACTGAATGGGCAGATGCCGGGCGATTACAAGGGCCTCCTGGAACTGAAAGGAGTGGGTCCCTATACTGCTGCTGCCATTGCTTCCTGGTGCTATAATGAACCCCGTGCGGCGGTGGATGGAAACGTAAGCCGGGTCATTGCCCGTTTGTTCGGGATCGAAGAAGCCATAAACTCCCCTTCCGGTGAAAAGCAGGTGCATGCCCTGGCCACCCGATTGCTGGACTCCTCAGATCCGGGCACTCACAACCAGGCCATGATCGAATTCGGCGCCCTGCAGTGTGTACCTGTCTCTCCGCGCTGCACCGAATGTCCCCTGTCGGAGCAATGCGAAGCCCATTTGCAGGGACAGGTGAACCGGCTCCCCGTGAAGATCAGGAATAAAAAACCCGTGGATCGCTGGTTCTATTATTTTATGATCAGGCAGGAGGGACAAATCCTACTGATCCAGCGTGGGGGAAAGGATATCTGGGAAGGTCTCTTTGAGCTCCCCATGATCGAATCCGATGGGGCCCGGACGGAGCAGGAAATCGTGAAGGAACTGCTACCCGGGATCCTGCAGGAACTGCTACCCGGGATCCTGCAGGAACTGCTACCCGGGATCCTGCAGGAAGGTGAGGCCCCTTATAAACAAGGGGCCGTGAGAATCGGCAGGCTCTCCGACCCCATCCGGCACCAGTTGAGCCATCAAAACATTTACGCAAGGTTCCTGCAGGTGGAAGTGGACCATCTGCCCCATCCCCTGCCTGAAAACTGGCACTGTGTACCCCTGGAACAACTGGACAACTATGCCATGCCGAGACTTATCCACAGGTACCTTGAGTCATCTATTTTTTAAGTATCTTTGATGCCGTATTAAAGCGTAAAAATTCAAATACTGCATATGTCTGTAAACAAAGTCATCCTTGTGGGGAATGTGGGCAAAGACCCCGAAACAAGATACCTCGATGAATCGACTGCCATTACCAAGTTTCCCATGGCCACCAGTGAGACCTATAAAAACAGGGCCGGGGAGCGTGTATCCACCACCGAATGGCACAATATTGTGTTATGGAGGGGGCTGGCACAGGTGGCAGAAAAGTACGTAAAGAAAGGGACGCAGATCTATATTGAAGGACGGATCAAAACGCGCTCCTACGATGATGCCGAGGGGAACAAGAAATACATTACTGAAATCGTTGGCGACCAGATGCAATTGCTGGGAAGGCGTCCCGATGATGGCGAGAGCGGGCAGAACCAGGCTCAGGGACAGTACCAGGCTCCTGCACAAAACCAGGCTCCTGCACAAAGTCAGCCAGGCGCGCAGAATCAGAGTCCAGCTCAGGAGAAAAGCACTGCAGATGATCCCTTTGATGGGGGAGACAACGGTCCGGACGATCTTCCGTTCTGACATTTTTTAACCTTTAAATCCAGGTTTGGAACCGGCGTTTTTAATCCTATTACAACAGGCGGTGCTGATGCCCCTCACCTCAGGGTCCATCATTGGCATGGTGGTGGTGGCGATTCTCCTCTTCTGCTCGGCCATGATCTCCGGATCGGAAGTGGCCTACTTCAGTCTGGGCCCCCTGCATATTTCCGAGCTGAAAGATGCTTCGTCACGCAAGGAAACCCTGGTGCTCAAGCTGCTGGACAAACCCGAAAGGCTCCTGGCTAACATTCTAATTACCAATAACTTTATCAATGTAGGTATCGTAATTATTGCCTCCTTTGTAACCGAAGACATTTTCAACTTTGCAGGTAGCCCGGTGCTTGGATTTGTGATCAAGGTCATTGTGATCACTTTCCTCCTGCTGCTTTTCGGCGAGATAATGCCCAAGGTGTATGCCAACCGTTTTGCACCGCAGTTTGCCAGGCGCATGGCCCTTCCCCTGGCGATCCTCGACAAAGTGTTTCAACCGCTGATCTTTATCCTGGTCCGATCCACGGGACTGGTTAACAGGAGGTTGGCAAAGAAGGGCCAGAATATTTCAATGGACGACCTGTCGGAGGCGCTGGACCTGACCACCGATGTGGTGGAGAATGAGAAAGAAATGCTGGAGGGGATTGTCCGCTTCAGCAACCTGGAGGTAAGTGAAATTATGAAACCCCGAACCGATGTGGTTGCCGTGGATATTGAAACCGATATGGATACGCTGACCAGGGTGCTTATCGAGTCGGGGTTCTCGCGGATCCCCGTCTATGAAGAGACCTCGGATCACCTGAAGGGCATCCTCTATGTGAAGGATCTTCTGCCACATATCAACCAGAAGAACGGTTTTAACTGGCAGGAGCTGATCCGTGAACCCTTCTTTGTACCCGAAACCAAAAAAATCAACGACCTGCTGAAAGAGTTCCAGGAAAAGAAGATCCACCTGGCCATCGTGGTTGATGAATACGGAGGCACAGAAGGAATTGTTACCATGGAGGATATTCTTGAAGAAGTGGTGGGCGAGATTACCGATGAGTCTGACGAAGAAGAAGTATTCTACAGAAGAATCGATGCCTTTACCTTTGCATTTGACGGAAAGACCCTGCTGAACGATTTCTATAAGGTCACTGAACTGGATGATGAGTTGTTCGATGAAATAAAAGGGGATGCGGAAACGGTGGCCGGACTGCTCCTGGAGTTAAAAGGCGGGTTCCCCCGAATGAAAGATGTAATAGAGTGCAAAGGCATCGAGTTTACGGTGCTGGCCATGGACAAACGCAGAATTAAAGAGATAAAAGTATTCCTCAAAAACCCGGAGCAAAAAGAATGATGATCAGACTCAATCATAAAATAAAGAGCTTCAGCTGGGGCGCGCTGGCCTTACTCCTGCTGCTGGCTTCCTGCAAGCAATCCTATACACCGAAACCCACCGGTTACCTGAAAGTCACCTATCCTGAAAAAGCATACCAAGTGTATAAGGACCAGGAGTTTTTCCAATTCGAGATCCCGGTCTACGCAGGAGTGGAGATAGACAGGGGGGCCAGAAGTGAGGAGGGGTGGATCAATGTGGTCATCCCGCAGCTGAACGGGACCATCCATATGAGTTACAAGCCCGTGAACAATCAATTGAATGCCTTAATTACAGACAGTCGCGAGCTTGTGTATAAGCATACAGTGAAAGCACATGGAATCGAGGAGACTCCATTTATACAAAGAGATCAGAAGAGATTCGGAATGGTTTACGACCTGAAGGGAGACGTGGCCTCGGCAGTCCAGTTTTTCATTACGGACAGCACCGACCACTTCTTAAGGGGTTCACTCTATTTCAATTGCAGGCCCAACAGAGATTCTCTGAACCCGGTCATAGACTTCCTCAGGGAGGATATCATCCACCTGATCGAGACCACACAGTGGAAGTATTAATCAAATTTGTTTAACTTAGTCCCCCCTCTCCGGGGATCTAATTGAGATATTGTGGGAGTATTTTTGAAAACAGAAATATTACCGGATTGCCATCTAGGTGTGTGGGAGATTACAGAGGATTTTGATACCCTCTATGGCATGGTCAACCTGGTTGCTGTGGAGAAAGCAAAACTCGACAGCTTCAGAAACATCAGCAGAAAGATAGAATGGCTCAGCGTCCGGGCACTGGTAAAAACCATGCTGGGTAAGGATACCCGAATCCTGTACAATGCCGAAAATAAACCCTTCGTCAGGGGAAACACCCACAACATCAGCATCACCCATTCCAACAACCTCACAGCTGTCATTATTGGCAAAGACAAACGCGTGGGAATCGATCTGGAATTTATGTCGGGCAAGATCAGTAAGGTGGCCAACAAGTTTATCAATGACAGGGAGAATATCATCAGCGATCCGGAGCTTTCCAAATTTCATCTTTACCTGCACTGGTGTGCCAAAGAAACCCTTTATAAGATCTGCGACAAACAGGACATCAATTTCAAGGATGGCATAACCATTGCGCCCTTCCAGCCGGATGAGCATGGCCACATGAAAGGACAGGTGATCAATGGGAACGGCGAGGAGGATTTTGAAATGGAGTATCTGCAACACGATAACTATGCACTGGTATGGTGCGTCAAGGGATGAAAAGTTTCTACGAACAGCTTAAGGACAGAAGCAAAAAGCGGGTTGCCCTGCTGGTGGACCCTGATGGCTACGACAGCAAGAGCCTGGAAGAGCTGATCGGCCACATCAATAGTTGTCCGCCCGACCTTTTGCTGGTGGGAGGAAGCATCCTTTTCAAACCCATTGAAATATGCATCACCGCCCTGAAGCTGGGCACCAGGGTTCCGGTATTCATCTTCCCGGGTAACCTGTTTCAACTCTCCGACCGTGCAGACGGGATTCTTTTTCTCTCCCTGATCTCCGGACGCAATCCCGAATTCCTTATCGGGAACCATGTGCTGGCCGCTCCTCACCTGGGTCGTTCCGGTATTGAAGTGATCCCTACCGGCTACATGCTGATTGGAAACGGACATCCCACCTCCGTAGAGTACATGAGCAATACCAGTCCCATTCCGGGGGATAAACCGGATATTGCTGTGGCCACTGCCATGGCCGGGGAGATGCTGGGATTGAAATCGCTCTACCTGGAAGCAGGCAGCGGCGCCTCACATGTGGTGGAGCCTTTGATGATCAGCACCATCCGGAAAAACATCTCCCTGCCCCTGATCGTAGGCGGAGGCATCCGGTCCGCTGAAACCGCGCTGGATGCTTTTGATGCGGGTGCCGATATGATTGTGGTGGGCAACGCCGTAGAAAAGGACCCGGGTCTTATCAAAGCTCTTTGTTCGGCCCGGGACTCCCTGAACCGCGCCGGATAAATCGTTCAGGCTATCACCTGGACGGCCTCCCTATTTCACCAGTTCCGGGATCACCTTTCCGGTGGAGTTATCCGGCATGGATATTTCCATGAAGGAGGCAATGGAAGGTGCAATATCGGTGGGAGATACCTGGTAGGGAATGCTCACCCGGTTGATTTTCCATCCGTAGAAGATCAGGGGAACATGGGGAGTGTACCTGAACTCGGCATAGGTCTGGCTTCCCACATTGCTGTGTTCCACCCAGCCCGGAGTCAGGTAGAGGATCACATCACCGGAGCGTTTCTGATAATAGCTGTTCTGTATCCTGTGCATGACCCCATCGGTGAAATGGTTCTGTTGGAGCACGTAGGCCTGAAGGGCATTGCTCACCCCGTTTATCTGAACCATAAAACGGGCCACCCGGTCCTGCACATCCTCCAGGGACAGGTTGGAATCCTCAATAAGCTGGTGATTCAGATAGATCTGCTGGGCATAATAAAATGTGACCCACTCTCCCCTGCCATAAATGGCATTCAGGTAGGACTTCAGCAAGGAGATGCTGGTCCGGTAGTTAAAGAAGCCCGAGGGAATTCGTGTCTCGGCCAGGTAGTTGGGATCCACGGCCAGGGCGTTCTCTGCAGTCAGGTAGACCAGTACATTCTCCATGCCCAGCTGATCGTCCAGGAATTCAAGCAAGTGGGCAATATCTTCGTCCAGCCGCAGGTAGGTATCCTGGGTTTCCACCGACCAGGTGGAATAGTAATTGGCCAGGTACTTTGTGGCATTGAATCCGATATGAATCAGATCGGTGGTTTCGTGCTGACCCAGTTCTTCATTCACCATGCATGCAATAGCCATATCCTTGGTATAGGTGTTTCCCCAGGGTGTGGTCATCAGGAGACTGTAGTCCCGTTCCCCCCTCCCGTCGGAACTGATCCTTGCCAGATCGTAGGGGAAGGTCACCTGCCCGTTCAGACCTGTTTCAAAAGGATTATTATCCAGCATGCTTTCCCCGTATTCGGAGATGGGGTGCAGGGTTTCCCAGCTGCGATCCAGGTACAGATCGCGGTAATTCTTTTCATTAAACTCATTCACCCAGGCGGGGAGAGAATCCATGTAGTAGGAGCTGGTGATCCACGAAGCACGATCGGGATCAAGCCAGTAAGCAGCTGTGGCAGTATGTCCCGCCATCAGAACTGCGGCGGTGGGATCCATTGAAATTCCGATGGAGCGCGATTGAAAGCGGCTCGTTACCTTGATTTCATCTGAGAGGGTCCTGCTATGCAGCGCCCCCGGGGAATAGGTGCCGGAACCATAGCTACCCCCAACGGTGAGCTGTTCCTGGTCCTCAATGCTATTTACTATTTCATTGGAAAGTCGCCGGTACCAGTAGTCTGAAACCACCCCGTGCTCACTGGGCCTGGTACCTGTTGCAATGGAAGCGAAGCCTGCCGAGGGATCGGTGATCAGAAAGTTGTAACGGGCATTCTTACAGGAAGCCCCTGTGGTTGCCATTTTTCTGAACCCCCCTTCTGAAAACTTATCCCAGTATACCGAGAGGTAATCGTACTGCATCCCCGATACGGTAATTGCAACAATCAGTTTGGGTTTTTGCGGCGGGATCTTCTGAGCTGATACTCCCATGGTACCAGCGATCAGGATAGCCAGTAATACTATATTATGTAAGCTCTTCATCATTATGTTAAACGCCTTTTATTGTAAAATCGTGCATACGCCTTTAATGCAACTGTTATAATTACCAGGAACAGGGATACCACTAAAAATGAAGTCCCGATTCCCCTGTGGTCTGCAACAATGCCGAAGACCAGGGCAAGCAGAGCTGTCATAAGAGTTCTGATCAAGGACTGTGCTGATATAACCGAGGTCAGTATTTCGCCCGGCACCTCATCTGCAATAAAACCTGTCAAAATTGGTTTCCGGATATTTTCAATCACGAATATTCCAACAAAAACAAGCAGTGCAATAATCCAGTAGCCATAGATATAGAAAGCTCCGCTAACGATCCCAAAAGTAAATCCAAAAAGTAAGGTGATGAAGGAAATACTCCTTTTGTTATGCACAACAAATCGGGATGAAAGCCTTGAGGCCTGAGAGCTCAGAAGATAAATAAGGAAGTAGATCAGTGCAATGATGGCCCCGTTCTTCTTCACTGCCTCCACATGCAGCATAATGGGGATAAGCAGCGCTACATGCACCATAAGGGGCTGGATGTAGTCTTTGACCGCCTTCAGGTAGGCCGTATGAAGAGCGGCGGAATTCGCGATTTCCAGAACCTTTGGTTTCCTGATAATCCTGATGAAATGCATAAAGGTGGCCCGTAATCCGGTCTTGCTCCTGGGGGTTTTCTGTTTCAGGGGCATATTCAATTCGCCCGGATAGGAGGCGATCAACAGGAGGTTCACCAGGTAGGGAGCAATTGAAAAAAGAAAAATGTTCTGGTACCTGCCACTGTAAAACACGATGAGTCCGGCAATAAGAGAAGATATGGCAGAACCTAGCTGAGACCAGGAACGGGTATGTCCGTAGTAAGCAATTTTTTGTCCTTCCCAATGATTCAGCTTCAGGTAATCCATGATCATGCCCTTGTGGGTTCCTGTACGAAACGCATCTGCTATTCCATAAAGAACAAAGGCAATCAGAAACAAGAAGAAATTGGTGGACAGATAAAAAACCAGGAAGGAAATAATGAAAAACAAAAAAGCAGCCATCAGGGCTCTTTTTCTCCCGTAGGTATCCGCCACAATCCCGGAAGGGATCTCGGAAATATTGATTACAATTTCCCGGACCGCATAGAGAATACCGATTTGGGTAAAGCTCAGGTCCTTTTCAAGCAGGAAAAGGATGAAGAAAGCATCAAAAAAACGTAGATTTTTTAGAAATCCGTAGAAACAGAATTTATAATATTGCCTGTTCTTGATTAAGATATCCATTCAAGCACCTGTCCGTACACATTATCGCCGGTAAATCCCAGCTTCTCATCCAGCACCTTGTAGGGGGCTGAATAGCCAAAACTCTCCAGTCCAAATACCTTTCCGGTGGGACCCACAAGCCCCTGGAGCGTAACAGGAAGTCCGGCTGTCAGACCAAAGACCGGAACAGCTTCCGGGATGATCTCTGCCTGGTAGGCTTCCGGCTGATCGCGGAACAGTCCCTCTGAAATAACCGATACAACCCGTACCTTCATGGCCTTCTTTTGTTCAAGCAATGCTGCTCCGGCCAGCAGGGTAGCCACCTCCGAGCCGGAGGCAAGCAGCACCACATCGGGAGCACCCTTGCAATCCTTAACCACATAGGCCCCCTTCTCTGCCTGAAGTGCATCGGCATACCTGTCGGATCCCGGAAGTGCGGGTATATCCGGGACACCCTGCCTTGAAAGGATCAGTGCCGTCGGCGAGGTCTTATTTTCCAGGGCCATTTTCCAGGCCACGGTGGATTCCTGGGCATCGGCCGGACGAAGCACCAGCATGGAGCGTTTGCCCTCGTGATTTCTCAGATGTTCCAGCAGGCGGATCTGTGCCTCCTGCTCCACCGGCTGGTGGGTGGGGCCATCCTCTCCCACGCGGAAGGCATCATGGGTCCACACATATTTTACCGGCAACTGCATCAGTGCAGCCATTCGGGCAGCCGGTTTCATGTAGTCGCTGAACACAAAGAAGGTTCCTACAACCGGGATCACTCCGCCATGCAGTGCCATGCCATTGGCAATGGCTGCCATTGTAAGCTCGCTGACTCCTGCCTGGAGGAAGGAACCGCTGAAATCGCCCCTTCTAAAGGCAGTTGTATTCTTCAAAAATGCATCAGTCTTGTCACTGTTTGAGAGATCGGCCGAAGATACGATGATGTTTTCCACCCTCCCGGCCAGGCTGGCCAGAGCGGCTCCTGCAGCTCCCCTTGTGGCGGCTCCCGCTTTTTGTTCAATGGCTGCAAAATCAATCTCAGGAAGCGAGCCCTCCAAAAAGCTTCTGTATTTAACTGCAAGTTCAGGATTGGCTTGTTCCCATGCAGCCTGCTCCTTCCTGCGGCGCGCGGCGAATTTTCGCTTCGCATGCAGTACTGTTTCATAAGCCTCCCGAACCTCTTCGAAAATCACAAAGGGATTGTCCGGATCACCTCCCAGGTTGGAGATGGTCTTCTCAAAGGAGGCCCCTGCATTGGAAAGGGGCATCCCGTGCGTGGATGTTTGTCCCTCAAAACTGTTCCCTTTCTCATCCAGGGCACCTTTACCCATAATGGTTTTCCCTATGATCAGGCTGGGACGCTCTTTCTCGGCCAGGGCCGATTCAAGCGCCTGGAATATATGAAGCGGATCGTTGCCGTCGATAATGCTTACGTTCCAGTTCCAGGCCCTGTACTTGGCTGCGGTATCTTCGGTGGAGACCTCTTCGGTACGGGTGGATAGCTGGATATCATTGGAGTCATAGAACATTACCAGGTTGGAAAGGCCCAGGAACCCCGCAATTCGTCCGGCCCCCTGGGAGATCTCCTCCTGGATCCCTCCGTCGGAAATAAAGGCATAGGTCTTATGCGACATCCACTCCCCGAATCGGGCAGCCATAAAACGCTCTGCTATGGCAGCACCCACAGCCATTGTATGGCCCTGACCCAGCGGGCCCGATGTGTTCTCCACACCACGCTCCACATCCACCTCGGGATGGCCCGGTGTGGGGCTTCCCCACTGGCGGAAATTGCTCAGTTCGTCCAGGCTGTAGTTCCCCGTCAGAGCGAGTATTCCGTATAACATGGGCGACATATGACCCGGATCGAGGAAAAAACGGTCCCTCAGCGGCCAGGCCCCGTCGTCCGGATCAAAATTCATAAATCTGGAATAGAGCATCTCAACAAAATCGGCTCCACCCATGGCACCCCCCGGGTGTCCGGATTTTGCCTTTTCTACCATGGCGGCGGCAAGTATACGTATGTTGTCTGAAGCTTTGGTGTGAATCTTAAGGTCCATGAAATTTGTGGTTTTATAAGGAAGTCCAAAATTACCCATTAATATTTAAAACTGCTCACCCCGTGATGGTTCTTTTTTGCTAATTTTAGCCCAAAATAAATAGCTATGGCTTTAAAGTGCGGGATTATCGGGGTAGCCAACGTGGGTAAATCCACTCTCTTCAACTGTATGTCCAATACCAGGGTGGAAACTTCCAGCTTTGCATTTACATCCAACAAGTCCAATGTGGGAATGGTCAATGTGCCCGAACCCAGGCTTTATAAGCTGGAGGAATATCAGCCCACCGAAAAAATAATCCCTGCCACGGTTGAGATCGTGGATATTCCCGGACTTACAAAGGGAGCCAGTCAGGGTGAAGGAGTAGGCAACAAGTTCCTTTCCGATATCCGCAATACCGATGCCCTGATCCAGGTGATCAGATGTTTCGACGACGAGCAGCTTCCCCATATCGATGGCTCGGTTAATCCGATCCGGGATATTGAGACCATTAACCTGGAATTGCAGGTCAAGGACCTGGAGTCGGTGGAGAAAAAGATGGAGCGGCTGGCTAAGATCGCCAAGACCGGGGATAAAGATGCCTTAAGAGGCATCGAAGTGCTGAAGCAATACAAGGCCCATCTGGAAGACTTTCAGAATGCACGCACCCTGGAAGTAAGTGAATCTGACCGTAAACATATAGAGGATCTCTTTCTGCTGACCAGCAAGCCTGTGCTATTTGTCTGTAATGTGGAGGATGAGGCTGCGCTCACGGGAAACAAGTATGTGGAGCAGGTGAAGGAGTACCTGGCAGGTGAGGCAGGCGGATCGGGGGAACAGGCCGAGATCCTGGTTCTGGCTGCCCGGCTGGAATCGGAGATTGCCGAACTGGAAGATGAAGAGGACCGTAAGGAATTTCTGGCAGATGCCGGACTGGAAGAACCGGGGGTCAACAAGCTGGTTCGTTCGGCCTACTCCATGCTGAACCTGATATCTTTTTTCACCGTGGGTCCCAAAGAGATCCGGGCATGGACCATCCGCAAAGGCGCCCTGGCTCCCGAAGCCGCAGGGGCCATCCACTCCGACCTTCAACGTGGGTTTATCCGTGCTGAGGTCATGAAATACGAAGACTTCGTGACCCTAGGATCGGAACAGGCCTGTAAGGACAAGGGCAAGTTGTCGGTGGAAGGAAAGAATTACATGGTAGACGAAGCGGATATCCTGCACATAAGATTCAATGTATGATTCCTCAACTGAAGTCCATCCGCATCAGCTCATCCAAATTTCTGCTGGCACTCATGCTCAGCTGTTTTAGCTGCACCCTCCTGAATGCTCAATGGACCAAGTCGGTTCATTTTGACGAAAATGATATGGCCATGGATCTGGCTGAAGCTCAGACCTTCCGGAAATATCCTACCTACAACCAGTACCTGGCGATGATGCAGGGCTATGCTGCTTCTTACCCCGATATCTGCAGACTGGATACCATTGGCTACTCTGTGGAAAACCGTTTGCTGCTGGTATTGAAAATCAGCGATAATGTAAATGAGGAAGAGGAGGAAGCCGACTTTCTATATGCTTCAACCATGCACGGTGATGAGGTGGTTGGATATGTGCTTTCGCTCCGGCTGGCCGACACCCTGCTGAAGGGATATGGTCAGGATGCAGAAATTGACAGATTGATAAATAATCTGCAGATCTGGATCAATCCCCTGGCAAATCCGGATGGCAGTTTCTCCAACGACAATGGTCTTTCACTTGAGAATGCCACACGCGAGAATGTGCATAACATCGATCTGAACCGCAACTTCCCGGAAGTCACCCGGGGTGATGCGGATGATCCCTCCGGCAGGGAGCCTGAAACCACGTACATGATGGCCTTTCTGAAGGAAAGGGAGTTTACAATGTCAGCCAATATCCATAGCGGAGAAGAGGTGGTTAACTACCCATGGGATGCCAAGCCGGCGCCCCATGTGGATGATGAGTGGTACCGCTTCATCTCCCGGGAATATGCCGATGAGGCCATGGCAGTGGATCCCTTCTATATGTCCGGATGGCCCGATAACGGAATCACCAACGGCTGGGACTGGTACGAGGCCCTGGGTACCCGGCAGGATTATGTAAATGCCTACCTGGGGGGCAGGGAAGTGACCCTGGAGCTCTCCTATATCAAGCTGATTCCTTCAGGTGAGCTGGAGTTTTTATGGGAAATCAACCAACGATCCCTGCTCAATTATATGTCTCAGTGTTTGTACGGGATCAGGGGTAGGGTCACCGACCGGGAGACCGGTGATCCTTTGAGGGCCCGGATCTTTGTTGAAAACCATGACAGTGCCTATTCGGTGGTGCACAGCTCTGCACTATATGGCGATTATTACCGGCTGATCAAGGAAGGGATCTATGACCTGGTGGTTTCTGCCCCGGGTTATTTCAACGACACCATCACCGGTGTTTCGGTCACCGACTATGAGGCCACCCAGCTGAACGTTCAGCTGGATCCTTATTCTTCGTCGATCTCTGAGCAGGAAGCTCCCGCCTACCGGATTTATCCCAATCCGGCCATGGAAAGCTTTATTGTAGAAGCAAAGAATATCCCCCCGGGGGAGCTGGAACTTTCGGTTCACTCCATGGATGGAAGGATAATATACCACAACATTCTGCCTTATAAGGGATCCGGAGTCGAACTGTCAACTGCAGGTATGGAGTCAGGAATCTACCTGGTCTATTGCAAATCTGGCACGTTTTCTGAAGTATACAGGCTGATGGTGATCAAACCTTAATTGCATTGATCCCGTTTTGTTTTACTACTTTTAAGCAGGAATGTCTGATCGGAAAAAAATGAACCAAGGTCTCTGGAAACTGAATAAATATGCCTTCTTGTTGCTCTTATGCCTTGGAGTGCTCCCTTTTATAAACCAGGTAAATGTGATGCATGCCCAGCGGATAACTGCGGGCGAAGCACCCACCTCAAGGATCCTGTTTATTTTTGATGCTTCCAACAGCATGGCAGGTCAGTGGGACGGGGAACGCAAAATCGATCTGGCCCGAGACATTCTGTTCGAAATGCTTGACACCCTGGAACAAAAGGAAAAAGTGGAGCTGGGTCTGCGAGTCTACGGGCACCAGAGTCCGGTCCCTCCACAGGACTGCAGCGACACCAGGCTGGAGGTCGCCTTTGGGCCCATGAATGCCTCCAGTATCAGAGAAACCCTGAACAATATCCAGCCAAAGGGTACCACTCCCATTGCACGTTCACTTGCCCAGGCCCCTGAAGACTTTCCTTCCTGTGGTACCTGCCGCAACATTATCGTACTGATCACCGACGGAATCGAGGCCTGCGACGGAGATCCCTGTCAGGTTTCACTGGATCTTCAGAAAAAAGGGATTATTCTCAGGCCCTTTGTCATTGGAATCGGGAGCGATCCGGGCTTCAAGGAAACCTTCGACTGCATCGGGGAGTATTATGATACGCCCACCCAGGAGGAATACCGCGAAGCACTGAAGGAGGTGATCACCCAGGCTCTGAATACCACCTCGGCCCAGGTCAATTTGCTGGACAGCCAGTTGAGGCCAACCGAGACCGATGTGAACCTGACTTTCAGCGACAGTTATACGGGCATCATCCACTACTACATGATCCACACCCTCAACCGCATGGGAAACCCGGACACCCTGTCCCTGGATCCGATGGTGACCTACGACATCGGGGTTCAGACCATACCCCCCATTCAGCTGGACAGTGTCAGGCTGGCAGCAGGGAGGCACAATACTATTTCTGTGAACGCCCCGCAGGGGCACCTCTATATTCGTACACGGAGAGGAAATGCATACGAGGGCAAGCAGGTCCTGGTTAAGCGGGCTGGAGACCAGGAGTTGATCAATACCCAGGAAATCGGGAACGTTGAAAAATACCTGGTGGGAAGCTATGACCTGCTGATTCCCATATATCCTGTCATGGAGATCCACCAGCTTGAAATCAGCCAGAGCAATACGACCACCGTTGAAATACCGGCTCCCGGATTTGTGACCTTAAATATGGGACAGCCGGGCGCAGGTACCCTGTATCAGATGAATGGCTCGGGTGAACAACAATGGGTGATGAATCTGAAGGAGAACGCAAGAGTCCAGTCTTACTATCTGCAACCCGGATCATACCGGGTCGTGTTTCGCAGGGACGACCACAAGTCTTCCTCCTATACAATGATCAAGGACTTTAGCGTGAAAGAAGGAAGGCCGGAAACCATCAAATTTTATTAATTAAACCCTCTGCAGCAGGATGCCGGAATGGGATGACAAAGATATCATCAAAGGAGTAAAAACCCGGGGGCAGGAGGAAATTGCTTTCAATCAGCTGGTAGGAAAATACCAGGAGCGATTGTACTGGCACATCCGTAAAATTGTAATCGATCACGACGATGCCGATGATGTACTGCAGAATACCATGATCAAGGTCTGGCGATCACTGGGAAATTTCCGCGCCGAATCGGGCCTCTATACCTGGCTCTACCGTGTGGCCACCAATGAGGCTCTGTCCTTCCTGAAACAGAAAAAGAAGAAAAGCTTTGCTCCCTGGGTGGATGTGGAGGAACAGATGGGTCAGAACCTGGAAGCCGATCCATGGTTTAACGGAGATGAAATCCAGCTGAAGCTGCAACAGGCCATTCTGAAGCTGCCCGAAAAACAACGAATCGTATTTAACATGAAGTATTTTGACCAGTTGAAGTATGAAGAAATGTCAGAAATCCTGGGAACCTCAGTGGGGGCCCTGAAGGCTTCCTACCATCATGCAGTAAAAAAAATAGAATCGATGCTGGGGGGAGATTAAACCTTCCAAAAGTATAAAGGTCTAACCAATACCTAAATAAGAAATGAAAATGGATCGTAATAAACCGGATTTGCAGCATGAATCGCTGAAAAATCACCCTTTTGGCGTACCTGAAGGGTATTTTGAAAGCTTTTCTGAGCGGCTGCAACAGCGAATCAAGGAGGAGGAATCTTCCAGTGTTCCGGTGCGAAAAATCGGAACAATCCCTCGTTGGGTGAGCATGGCAGCAGCTGTGCTGGCAGCGGCACTGATTACCACATCTGTTGTGCGCTTCACCACTTCGAACCGTGCGGATAAACTATATTCCGATATGGCCATACTTGAGCAGCTCCAGGTATTTGATGACGACCGCTATCTCTACGAATACATGGAAGAAGAAAATGCTGAACTGGATGAGTATGAAGCCTTTGCCAGTCAGGCCATCGAATACCTGGCCGTCAATGATGTGGAAATGGACCTTATTTTTGAATAGTTAAATACTTGCCTTATGAAAAGTACCCATATATATAGCCTTGCCGCCCTGTTGTTCCTGTTTGCCACCTCCGGAACACTTATGGCCCAATCGCAGGAACAAATTGAAAAATTCAAGGAGGAGCGGATCGCTTATTTTACTGAGAAGCTGGAGCTTACCGATGCTGAAAGCAAGGTCTTCTGGCCTCTTTATGATGATTTCAGCAACAGAAAAATGAAGCTGGTGGAAGATGAGCGCAACACATGGATCTATGCCCATAAGAATGCAGACAACCTGTCCGACAAGGAAATCCTGGAGACTCTTGAAAAGGCGTATACGCTGAAGGACAAACAGCTGCAGCTTGAGAGGGAATATTACCAGGGGAAATTCCTGGAAGTCCTTCCCACGAAGAAAGTGCTTAAACTCGGGAAAGTTGAATGGGACTTCCGTCGTTACCTGTTGCGTAAGCTCCGGGAGGATGGAAAGCGCGGTCAGGGAGGAAAATCAGGCAAGCATCCGGATGGAACAGAACCCCTTCCAATGTCACCTGAGCCACTCCCCTTCTAGCGCGGTAAGCTACCTCATGTCTTCCGGCGAATAGTCGCGCATCACGATGAGGTCTTCCGGCAGGTCCAGTTCGACCTCCTGAAGGAATCTCACACTTTTATCAATATCCCGGTACATCACCTTATCATCCTTTACAAAAGAAACCCTGTCCCGGTAGGCTTTCAGGAAATCTTCCATGAAAGGACTGGTGCGTGCAGGTCGCCTGAACTCCATGGCCTGTGCAGCATTGTATAGTTCAATAGCCAGTATCCGCTCCAGGTTAAGCATCACCCGGTAGGCCTTGGTGGCCGCATTCGCTCCCATGCTCACATGATCTTCCTGTCCCTGTGAAGATTCGATGGAATCGACCGATGAGGGGGTGCAAAGCTGCTTGTTGTGACTCACCATGGATGCTGCGGTATACTGGGGAATCATAAAACCCGAGTTTAATCCGGGGTTGGCCACCAGGAAGGGAGGCAGGCCCCGGGCTCCGGATAGCAGCTGATAGGTGCGCCGCTCCGAGATGTTCCCAAGCTCACTCATGGCTATGGCCAGGTTATCCAGCGCCAGGGCCAGGGGCTGCCCATGGAAGTTTCCTGCCGAGATGATCAGATCCTCCTCCGGGAAGATGGTGGGATTGTCGGTCACTGCATTGATCTCGTTTCTGAATACATAGGCCACGTAGTTGATGGAGTCTTTGGAGGCACCATGAACCTGCGGGATGCAACGGAAGGAATAGGGATCCTGCACATGTGCCTTGGAGCGTGTGATTAACTCGCTGCCCTCCAGCAGCCACCTGAACCTGCGTGCAGTGACCAGCTGTCCCTGGTGGGGCCTGATCTGCTGTATCAATTCATGAAAGGGCTCGATTCGCCCGTCAAAGGCTTCCAGGGACAGGGCCCCGATCATATCGGCCAGCCTGGAAAGTTTGAACACCCGCAGGCAGAGGTACACGCCATAGGCACTCATAAATTGCGTGCCGTTCAGCAAAGCCAGCCCTTCCTTCGACTTCAGTTCAATGGGATCCCAGCCCATTTGCCGGATCACTTCAGAGGCCTTCTGCTTTTTTCCCTTTACATTCACATCGCCCATCCCAAGCAAAGGCAGGCTCATATGCGCCAGGGGAGCCAGGTCGCCCGAAGCCCCCAGCGAACCGTAGGTATAGACTACCGGAAGAATGTCGTTGTTGTAAAGATCGGCCAGGCGCTGCACCGTCTTCACCTGAACGCCTGAATGCCCGTAGGAGAGGGACTGGATCTTAAGTAAAAGCATCAGTCGTGTAATTTCCTCACTTACCTCCTCGCCCACACCACAGGCATGCGACATAACCAGGTTAAGCTGCAGTTGGCCCAGGTTCTCATCGGACACTACCGTATCACAAAGCGATCCAAAACCGGTATTGATCCCATAGAGGATCTCATCTGAATTCTCCAGTCTGCGATCCAGATAGTCCCTGCAGTCGGCTATTCTTTTGACAACATCGTCCGACAATACAATCTGAGTTCCGCCCGAACTGATCTCTTCAAATTTCTTCCACCCGATCTCGGCTGTACTAACAAGATGCACCTTCTCCATAGCTCTAAAATTTGGGAATGAAGTACAGAAAAAAAAATGAGCTGCAGGTGCAAGCTGGGAATGTTATTTGGCAGAGGCTAAACGAGTCACCAGTTCATCGGGGCTAAGCTTGTCCTGCTTGCCGGTCTCCATCTCCTTCAAAGTAAGGACACCATCCTTGATCTCCTGCTCACCTACCAGGGCCACAAAAGGAATTTCCCGCATGTTGGCATAGTTCATCTGCTTCTTCATCTTTGCCTGATCGGGATAAAGCTCAGCAGCTATTCCACTCTTTCTCAAGCGACCCAGAATGGGAATGATATGCTTTGCTTCCGTCTCTCCAAAGTTCACAAAGAGGAGCTTCGTATCCAATGCAGCCCTAAGGGGGAAGCGCTCCAGCTGAAGCAACACGTCATAGATGCGGTCGGCTCCAAAGGAAATCCCAACCCCTGAGACACCATCCATACCAAAAATACCTGTCAGATCGTCGTACCTTCCTCCTCCGCAGATACTCCCGATGGAAACTTCTGCCGATTTTACCTCCAGGATGCTCCCGGTATAGTAATTCAGGCCCCGGGCCAGGGTCAGGTCAAACTCAAGTTCGGAATCCACAGGATCTGCCTCCAGATAATCCAAGAGGCTGCGTACCTCACCCAGACCCTCTTTCCCGATCTCTGAATCTTTAAGCATTCCATCCAGGAATCCGATTTTTTCCAGCCTGGAACCCTCCATCTTCAAAAGGGGTTCAAGCTTCTCCATGGAAGATGTGCTCAAACCTTTCTGCTCCAGTTCAGCCATAACGGCTTCCTGTCCGATTTTCTCAAGCTTATCGATGGCTACAGTGATTGCTCTCATCTGGTCCATTGCTCCAATGGCCTCGGCAATACCAGCCAGAACCTTCCGGTTGTTGAGCTTGATCACCACCTTCAGGTCCAGTGCATCAAAAACCTCATCGATGATCTGTATCAGTTCAAATTCATTGAGCAGGGAATTGCTGCCAATCACATCCACATCACACTGGTAAAATTCCCTGTAACGGCCCCGTTGCGGGCGATCGGCCCTCCAGACCGGCTGGATCTGGTAACGTTTGAAGGGAAAGGAAATCTCATTGCGATGCTGCACCACGAAACGGGCAAAAGGGACGGTCAGATCATATCTTAATCCCTTTCCGGATATCAGGGTTCCCAATCTGCCGGCAGGGGTTTCGGCAAGCTCCTCGGGACTCAACTTTGACTTGAAATCGCCCGAATTGAGGATCTTGAACAGTAGTTTATCTCCTTCATCCCCGTATTTTCCCATCAGGGAGGAGAGATTTTCCATGGCCGGTGTCTCAATGGGCAAAAAGCCATGGACCTTAAAGATCCTTTTGATGGTATCGAAAATATGATTGCGCCTGGCCATTTCCAGGGGCGAAAAATCACGGGTCCCTTTAGGGATGGATGGTTTATCGGCCATTAAACGGTTTACTTCTGTTAAATTGTTTCCTGCTACTTGACGGCCCTGGCCAGTTTCTTAAAATCGCTGGCCAGAAAAGCATCCGGTTTTTTAGCATTTACTTTGTGGTAATCAAAATAGTAAAACTTTGCCTCAGCCAGTCCGATCAGAATCTTATATACCCGGGCATTCATCTTTTTTCCTTCCGGTCCCACTTTATGCAGCACAACGGCATCTTCATCTTCGGCCATGATCAGCTCCTTAATGGTTTCCCGGTCCACCAGTCTGACTTCGCCCGGATACGCGGCCTTAATCTTGGACAGCGAGTTCACGTCCTTTGCCAGCTCCTCTTCAACCAGGTAAAGGGTTTTCCCCCTAACGTCAGCCATATTTTCATTGTAGTACTTATAGACATTCTGCCTCACAACACTGTGGTCCTCGGTAATTAAGCGCACATGATATTGCAGGAAGCGGATCATGATGCCCAGCTTATATGCATAGTGATCTGAATCCACCCCGTAATAGGCCATGGGAATATTGGCCAGGTCCTTCAGATCGTCGATGGAAACCCGGTCGCCTCCCAGCGACAGGCAGAGAAACTGATAACGTGCATTGGATCTGTCTTTCTCAAAACTCACCCCCGCCAGGTAGAGGAAAGAAGCATTCTTATCTTTGCTCTTTTCTGCAAAATCCTCCATCTTGAGGAACTCAAATTCTGTGATATCCCAGAACTTATTTACCGCATCCTGTATCTCAATATTATAATCTGAGATGGCATTGGTTTCCAGAATCACATAAGTCTTCGTGTTGTAGAAGTGATTCAGGTCCTCCTGGGTAGGAAGATATTCTCTCTGTGCCTGCAGCTGAATGAAAGGGATCAACAGCAGCAGAAGGGCATAATACTTTTTCATTTGATTTCTATGGGTTTGAATTTGTAAATCAATCGGATGGAAAATAAAGCGGATGTTTTTCATTGTAAAGACGTATGTATACGAACTTCATCTGCTTTTGTTTCCGACCTCGAAGCGCATTGTATTCGTCTGCCAGCTCAGGATCTTTCATTAGAAGTACCTCTACACTCTCCACATCATACTCCATGACATCGCCTGTCTCAAAGTCGAGCAGGTACTGTCTCAGATCGGAATGGGTCACACTTGACTGGGGCACAGAGTAGCGGTTGTAATAATATGAATTGGAGTAGTAGGGATTGTAATAATAAGGATCGTAATGGTTAGGATTGTAGGTAGTCACCGTAGCTACGAAGTGACTGATGCTACCCATAAAACTGATCCGGTGAAATGCAGAACCCACATTGATGTGAAGAATCCCGTTGCGGCTGTAACCCCATATGGCCTCTGTAAGCAATACTTTCTTCACCCCATTCTCGTCGTAGATTACAATCTCATCCGACTGGGTAATCTTGTCATAAAAAGCCCGGTCGAACAAATCTTCATCTGTAACAATTCGGGCAGGCGGAATGGGGTTGTTCTCTTTCACACTTTCAAAAGTGGCAAAGAGCCCGTCTCTGAATTCGAAATCCGGGGAATACTTAACCAGGGGCCTCTCCTGCTCCTGGGCTGGTTCCTGGACCTGGGCCTGCTTCTGCAGTGTTTCATTTATCACCGCGTTCTGCTCAGGCACGTTACCTGAATCGGGGATTGAATCTGCGGCCGAGACGAGAGTTGAATCACTACTTGAAACGAGAATTGAATCGGCACTTGAAACAAGAATCGAATCAGGTTCCTGATTTACTTCTCCTTCCTGTGCGAATACCAGGGGACACCATACCAGCAATATGAAAAACAATGGCTTCTTCATAATTCAACTTCACTATCCTACAAAATTACTAACTAATATGAGTTTATGTTGCAAAAATAGAGCCATTATTTTGCATGATTGCTCATATTTTAACTTTCTTTGCTTCTGAAAGCCATTTTTGGAATACCATGTTTCTACCTTTTTTACAGAAGATTGTCTCTTTCAGAGTGGATGAAACAATGGAGCAGGCTGCGGTGAACAGGGCCAAAAGAATAAATTTTTACTACCTGATCCTGATCGTCACCCTGGCAGTATCCACACTCTATGCATGTTTTTCAGGTCCATCAGGCCTGTGCCTGATCTATGGCATTCCACTGGCCCTGGCGCTGCTATCCTTTCTGCTTTTCCCGGTGGGATCCAAGGCCAACCTGAGCAGTATGATTGTCCTGGTGCTGACTGCAGTTGTTTTTCTCAGCGTGTATCTGTTTGTCCGGGAGATATCATCGGCAATGATCCTTGCCTTCTATCTGATATTCCCACTGGCTGCTGTAGCTGTGAACGGCCGAAAGGGAATATATGTCCCCATTGCCCTTGGTATTCTTACCCTTGTGATGAATTCCGTACCCCAACTGGATCCGGTTATTAATCTTGACTTTTTCAATGCGCTGGTTTTCTTTTGCGCCTATGCCCTGGTGATTGCCATATCCATACATATTGAACGAGCTAACAGGGCTCTTCTTAAACAACTGAAGGATTCAAAGAACCAGGTGGAGGAAAAGATGGTGGAGAAGGATGAATTTATAAGCGGACTTTCCCATAAGCTTCGCACATCTCTGAGTAACATTGCGCTGATTAACAGCCTGGTACATGATGAAAGGTTAAGCTCTGAGCAACAGGAGCTTATGTCAACCCTGAAGGCATCGACAAATCTACTGATCAAGGACGTAAACAATATTGTGGACATCGCTTCGCCCGGGATAGTGGATTATAAGCGAAGCATCACCTCATTTGATCTGGGAGCAGTGCTGGAGGAGACCATCGGCATTCTGAAGTCGGGTGGGTCTGCCATGGAGGATTTTTCCATCTCACGCTCCGATCAGCTTAAGAACTACATTATCGGAGATCCGGGCCTGGTGCGCAGCCTGATTGTCAACATCTTTTACGGAGTGAATGACTACAGGACCGATGAGGAACCTGTGCAGCTTCAGATACGGAGTCTGAAGGATACTCCGAGCCATGTGAGGCTCGAATTTGCTTTCAAGGTTTCTACAACAAAAGGAATTGCGCTGGTGGACCATGTCAGATCGCTTCAGCAGGGAAATACCCGTGCCGGTTCCAACCTGACCAATGCATTTACCCTCCTGCTGGAAAGTGAAAGCACGCTCTCCGCAGTGCCTGATTCCAAGGGTGCCTCCTTAAGCTTTTTCCAGGATTTCACCAAGAATCCCACCAAAGTAAGCACCCTGAGCGAAACTGACTCCGGGGTAGCACAAAGCGGAAAACCCAGTGTTGCCCTGAAGGATGCAAAAATTCTTCTGGTGGAAGACAATGTGATAAACCAGAAGATTGTCCTGCTAAGCCTCAATAAGCTGGTGAACCGGATTGATGTGGCCTCAAACGGAAAACAGGCTCTTGAAATGTTCGGATCCAAACAATATGACATGATCCTGATGGATATCATGATGCCCATCATGGATGGGATCATGGCTACCCAGAAGATCCGCGAAATTGAATCCACCACCAACCGTCATGTCCCCATTGTAGCGGTCACAGCCAATGCACTTGCAGGTGACAGGGAGAACTGCCTTGCCGCCGGAGTAGATGATTATATTGCCAAACCATTTACCACGGAGATGCTTGTCAGAAAGATGAAAAACTGGCTGGCCTGATTCCGAGAATGGTCTGATCATCAATCTGATCTTCCCGTTTGCCCATCCACTCATCCATATTCTCTTCCAATTTTATCAGCTGATCGTCCATTGCCAGTTTGTGTATGGACATCAGCAGGTGCCTGAAACGGCGGTATTTAAACTTCTTGCCCTCCGGTCCCCCGAACTGATCAGCATAACCGTCTGTAAACATATAGAGCATATCATTATCCTGGATCTTAATGGATTGGTTTTTGAATGTCCCCCGCTGCAGTCCGTAATCCGGGCCAACGATTATGCGGTCCCCTTTCATCTCCAGAATTTCATGCTCCCTGGCAATGTAGAGTGAATTAAAGGCACCGGCATAGTCCAGTCTGCGTGTTTTGTAGTCATAGGCACAGATGGCCAGATCGATCCCATCCTTCAGTGATATCTCCTCGGTATTCCCCAGGACAATATCGAACTGTCTGTTCATCTCATTCAGAATACCAGCCGGATCATGGATTCCTTGTCCAATTGTAATCTGCCTGAAAAATTCAAGCCCAAGGAGAGACATAAAGGCCCCCGGAACCCCATGACCCGTGCAGTCGGCCACTGAAAAAAGCACCTTCCCATTGATCCTCCTGGCCCAGTTAAAATCACCACTTACAATTTCCTTGGGGCGGTGATAAATAAAGGATTCCGGAAAATGAGCCCTGAGTTGCTTCTGGGTAAGAAACATGGCCCTCTGGATCCGCAAGGCATAGGTGAGGCTCTGCTCGAAGCTTCTGTTTCGGTCGCGCAGCTGGTCTCGATGTTGAAGAACCACATGAGACTCCTTTTCCTTTTCCTTCATCCGGTGGAAATCACTACGGTACTGACGGGTCCTTCTTCTGAACAGCAAGACATTAGCCAGGATGCCCAGCAGAAATAAACCGGCCAAGAGGATGGGTAGCTGGTCATAAAGACCTGATATGGCTCCGCGGATCCATTCCATTCAATTTTGACAAACGGGTGATTTCTTGTGGCTAAAGGTGCAAATATAAAGGTTAATGCACATTTCTTTACATAAATGGCTCAAAATAACTTGCACACAAGTAAAAAGGCCGCCATTTTAAGGCAGCCTTTCTAAATCTAATTGTACAGGGTATCTCCAAGAGCCTTAGGCCTGCTTGCAGTCTTTGGGATTCTTTTCGGTTTTTCCCTCTTTGGCTTTCATGGCGATATTTTCAAGCATTTCGGTTGTAACCGACTTGGGTCGTTCCAGGGGATAACCCAGGGCACGGTCCCAGATCAGGTTCGCCGTAATACCAATGGAGCGCCCGATTCCAAAGAGCACAGTGTAGAATTCATATTCGGTGATGCCATAGTGCCAGTGGATAATACCCGATTGCGCATCCACGTTGGGCCATGGATTCTTGGCCTTACCCTGCTCCTTGAGGATGGGTGGAACCACTTTGTAAAGCATGTCTGTGTACTGGAACAGGAGGTCATCCTTCATATGCGTCTGACAAAATTCGCGCTGGAGCGTATAACGCGGATCCGTCTTGCGAAGAACCGCGTGACCAAAACCGGGTATGACCTGTCCGGAGTTCAGGGTGTCCCATACAAACTGTTTCATCTCATCCTCACTTGGAACCTGCCCATCCATCTTTTCCACCAGGTCCTGCAGCCACCTGAGTACTTCCTGGTTCGCCAGGCCGTGAAGTGGCCCGGCCAGCCCGTTAATCATAGCTGAAATGGACAGGTAAATGTCTGATAAGGAACTTCCCACAAGGTGACCGGTATGTGCACTTACGTTTCCACTCTCGTGATCGGCATGAATGATGAAGTTCAGCCTGGAGACATCGTCATAGGGCTTGGGAATACCCATCATATGTGCAAAATTGGCCCCCATATCCAGATTGGGATTGGATTGAATCCGGTTGCCGTCCCTGTATAGTTTGGCATAAATATAGGAAGCTACCTCAGGCAATTTGGCCAGCAGGTTCAGGGAATCCTCAAAGGTGGGGTCCCAGTAATCCATCTTACTGATCCCTCCCTGGTACTTCTTGGCAAAGAAAGACTCCCGCTGCATGGTCAGAATCGCAGCTGAGAATATGGCCATGGGCGGAGAGAAAGATGGGAAGGCATCAATTACTTCGTAAACATAGCGGGGAAGGATCCGGCGCTTCCGGAATTCATCTGCTAAATCAGCTACTTCGCTATCTGATGGAATTTCACCCGTAAGCAAGAGAAAGTAGAGTCCTTCCACATAGGGCATTTCCCCGCCGGGCGGCTTGGGAAGTTTTTTAAATACCTCCGGTAGTGTATATCCACGGTACCTGATTCCTTCCTGAGGGTCGAGATAGGAAATGTCGGTGACAAGACTTTTCAATCCCCGCATGCCACCAATAGCCTGAGCAATTGTGACCTGGTCGATGACCACATCGCAATAGTCTTTGACTAATTTTTTTGTCCTGGGTCTTTGCTCTTCAATCTTCTGAAAGAGCTTTTCTTTTAAGCTTGACATATCATTTAGGTTTTGTTGAGTGTTAAAAAAATAGGGCTATACAATATAACATAAATATGAAGATGTTTCAATAGCATATACTGTTACTTGTATCACAGTGAGGCTCATAAGAAAGGGGCTGCCCCGTTAAGGACAGCCCCTAAGACTAATGTTTTATTGACTGAGTGTTTTCTGGAAGGGCCTACAAATATTTGCGTATCAAAGATTTTCAGCCCTGAGGGAAATACTCACGTCAATTTAATACCCGTAGATCGCGGTAGCTCCCAGTTCCTCTTCAATGCGAAGCAACTGGTTGTATTTGGCGATCCTGTCAGAACGACTCAGAGAACCGGTCTTAATCTGTCCTGAGTTGGTTGCCACTGCAATATCAGCAATGGTTGCATCCTCAGTCTCTCCTGAACGGTGTGAGGTAACTGATGTATAACCAGCACGGTGAGCCATCTCAATTGCATTCAGGGTCTCAGTGAGTGTACCAATCTGATTTACCTTGATCAGAATGGAGTTTGCAGCCTTCAGCTCGATACCTTTGCTCAGATATTCAACGTTGGTTACAAAGAGGTCATCACCAACAATCTGGCACTTGTCTCCAATTTTCTCCATCTGAAGCACCCAACCGTCCCAGTCAGCCTCATCCATTCCGTCTTCGATAGAATCGATGGGGTACTTGGAAATCAGTTCAGCAAGGTAATCAGCCTGCTCAGCTGAGCTAAGCTTGGCTCCGCCTTCGCCTTCGAACTTGGAATAGTCATATACGCCATTCTCAAAGAATTCAGAAGCTGCACAGTCCAGCGCAATTGTAATATCGCTACCTGGCTTGTACCCGGCTTTCTTAACTGCTTCCAGAATACTCTCAAGTGCATCTTCAGTCCCGTCCAGTGAGGGAGCAAATCCACCTTCATCACCAACTGCTGTACTCAGACCACGAGCTTTCAAAACACTCTTCAGCGCATGGAAAACCTCGGCTCCCATTTGGAGAGCTTGTTTGAAAGACTTGGCTCCAACCGGGCGAATCATGAACTCCTGGAAAGCAATGGGGGCATCTGAGTGAGATCCGCCATTGATAATGTTCATCATCGGAACGGGAAGGTGTCTTGCATTTGTTCCACCGATATAGCGATAGAGGGGCATTTCGCAGTACATGGCTGCTGCCTTAGCTACGGCCAGACTTACACCGAGCATGGCGTTGGCACCCAGTTTGCTTTTGGTTTTGGTTCCATCCAGCGCGAGCATTTTCTCATCGATGGCAACCTGCTCCAGGGAATCCATACCGATCAGCTCTTTGGCGATGATTTTGTTGACATTGTCAACGGCTTTCTGAACTCCTTTACCCAGGTAACGGCCCTTGTCGCCATCCCTCAGTTCGAGTGCTTCATTCTCTCCTGTAGAAGCTCCTGAAGGTACATCTGCGCGGCCTACAAAACCACTGGCCAGAGTTACCTCAACCTCTACTGTAGGGTTACCACGTGAATCTAGAATCTCACGTGCATGAATATCAACAATTTGTCCCATGATACTATGAATTATAAGTTTGAAAATTGGTTATAATAAAAAAAGGGACAGAGTATATTCCTACTCCATCCCCGGTATTTTAAAAAGATGTCAGCGTGATATTATGCATCTTTCTTTTCATCATCTTCTTTTGGCTCTTCCTCCTTCGCTTCTGCGGCAGCTTCCTCGGCTTTTTCTTCCTTCGCTTCTGCGACAGCTTCCTCGGTTTTTTCTTCCTTCACCTCTTCAGCAACAGGAGCTTCCTCGGTTTTCTCTTCCTTCACCTCTTCAGCAACAGGAGCTTCCTCTACAACAGCCTCATCACTTGCAGTCTCTTCAACTACAGCTTCTTCAGTGGCTACCTGTTCTTCGACTTGCGCCTCAGTTCCTTCGGTTTCTACTACTGCGGTCTCTGCAGCTGCAGGTTCCTCTGTCTTCTTCTTTCCTCCACCACGACGGCGACGACTTGTTGACTTCTTACTTGCAGCTTTTTCAGCCAGCAGATTCTCATTGAAATCCACCAGTTCGATCAAACACATGTCCGCATTGTCACCCAGGCGGTTGCCCAAACGGATGATCCTGGTGTATCCACCCGGACGGTCAGCAACTTTTGCTGATACCTCGCGGAACAGTTCTGTTACAGCTTCTTTATCCTGCAGATAAGAGAATACCACCCTGCGTGAGTGGGTTGTGTCGTCTTTACTTCGGGTGATCAGTGGTTCTATATACC
>Ga0180436_10000892_pt1 | contig 29911 bp, 24 predicted proteins | sample SS_ome_2_FD_132434 | JGI IMG/M metagenome (GOLD analysis project Ga0180436, IMG submission 132434) | Hypersaline lake sediment archaeal communities from the Salton Sea, California, USA - SS_3_S_2 metaG | ecosystem: Environmental > Aquatic > Non-marine Saline and Alkaline > Hypersaline >... | reverse complement strand
CTACGCCTCGTAGTGCTCGAATGTCGGCAGGTGCTCCCGGTTGATCGCCAGCATCTCGTTCACCATCTGCTTGATCTCGGCCAAGGAGAGCACGGAGGCCGATAGAGGCGCATACGCTATGGACTGGAAAACCAGCGTCGGGTCACCCGTGAGTGCAGCCTCGACCGCCATCTCCTCCGACGCGACCGTGATCTGGTTGAGCGGCGCAACCGATGGCGGCAGCGCGCCCACCTGGATCGAGTGCAGCCCGCCTCTGTCAGCGTAGACCGGCACCTCCACGCAACAGTCGTCAGGCAGGTTGGTGATCAGGCCCGTGTTGGCCGTGTTGCCGTTGTACCGGAACGGCTCGCCGCCCTGCAGGGCGTTGATGATGTACGCGGCATACTCGTGCCCACGCGCCAGATCCAGTGGCTCGGGGTCATCAAGCCACGCCTGTATCGAGTCCTTCCACGTCTCTCCCCGCGACCGGTAGCTGTCCAGGATGTATGCGTAGTGCCCGGGGTTCCACCCCGTCCCGTCGGTGCAGTACTGCTCGATCAGCTCAGGTCGTTTGCGGAACCACCAGTTGTACTCAGAGTTGTGTCCGCTGGACTCGGTGATGTAATATCCGAGCTGCAGGAACATCTCGTTGCGTACCTGCTCCTCGTTGCGAATCTCCTCACTCTCCTCCACGGCCTTCCGGATCAGCGGATAGGCATCCTTGCCGTTCCACTTGTAGTCCAGGTACCACGCCATGTGGTTGATGCCCGCACACGTGTAGGTGATCTCTTCCATCGGCGCACCGATCCAGCCCGCGAGCATAGCGGCTGTTCCCTGGACGCTGTGGCAGAGACCGGTCACCTGGATTGAGGACTCGCGCTGCATCGCGCGACAGAGCATGGCCATCGGGTTGGTATAGTTGAGCAGGGTGGCGTCGGGGCAGACCCGTTCCATGTCTTTGACGATGTCCAGCATCACTGGTATCGTGCGCAGGGCACGGAATATGCCCGAGACGCCACGCGTATCGCCCACGTTCACGTCCACGCCGTACTTCTTGGGGATCAGGATGTCGTGCTGCCAGACATCCACACCACCGGCGAGGATCGTGCACAACACAGCGTCGGCGTCGGTCAACGCCTCAACGCGGTCCATCGTGGCCTCAACCTTCGCCGGATACCCGCCCTCGTCCACGATCCTCTGAACCGCCTTGCGGATGAACTCGAGTCGTTCGGGATCAATATCCATCAAGGCCAGCGTCGCATCCTCGAGCAGTGGGAATGTGAGGATATCCTTCACCAGTTTGCGCGTGAATCCAAAGCTTCCGGCACCGATAAACGCTATCTTCGTCATACAGCCTCCTCTGAGCACAATCGAGATACCCCTAGTGTAAACCCGAAGTCACGTCTGACCAACGAGAGGCGACCATCACCCCCTCACCAGTCACACATCACTCGCGACTGCACCACTGACCCGCAAACCGTGGCCTATTCGCTCCCCAGCTCCACCACCCGTCTCCGGTAATATAGGTAGTCCTCATACGGCACCTCGGCCGGCACGCCGTGGTCGCAGGTCGGGATGTAACCACCGCGCTCGCGCATGGGCGGGATGATCCGCGCCAGCATCGCATCGATGGCATCGCGCCCTTGAGCAAGCACGCGCTTGTCGATGCCACCGAAAATCGCCAGATCCGGGTACTCCCTCGCCGTGCGCAGGACATCGCAACCCGCCGCCACCTCGAAGGGGCTCATAGCGTCCATCCCGATCGCCTCTCGGTAGAGCTGGATCACCGGATCGGCGTAGCCATCGGTGTCTACCTGGACGTGTAGATGGCGCGACGGGTCGATCTGACGGGCCTTGATGCTGGACAGCAGCTGCTGGTAGTATGGGAACAGGAACTCCCGCATCATCTCGGGCGAGACGAGACAGCCGCCGTTGTAGCAGATGTCCTCCGCCAGGTAGAACTCATCCAGGGTTACGTGTTCCTGATGTCGGCCGATCACGGCGTCCGCCAGCTCGAGCCAGGTCTGCATACACGCATGGACGACCTCGGGCATGTCGTAGAACGCGTACAGAAGCTCCTCCGGCCCCATCAGGCTACGTAGGTACATGTAACCGCCCACCAGGTTCTGCGTGATCATCGTTCCCTGACGGGCTGCCTCCTCGGCGAGCGCCATACGCGCATCCAGGTCAGCATACCTGTCCGAGCTGCTCGGATCCATCCGCCACGCTATTTGCTCGCGGAAGGAAGCCATGTCCTTCACAGGATGGTCCACATACTCGGGCATGAAGCCGCTGCGACGCCCCTTGAAGAAGAGCACGTGCCTGCCCGCGAAGTCCCGAACCAGCTCGTGTTCGCCACGATCCTCAAGTACCGTGGTCTCGAACACCGGGCACAGCCCGGCTTCACACCAGCCAAGCTGCCCCAGGCTGTGCCTACCGGGCGCGTCGAGATCGAACAGCACAGAATGCGGCACATCCTGTGGCATCCCCTGCTCCGCCCACGCCTCCAGCGAGTAGAAGCCAAACTCCCGCTTGTACAGAGGTATCCCCGGCCTCACCGCGTAGGTGTCACGCAGATGCCGCGCCGACGGGTGCATCACGTCCCGAGCCACCATCCTGTGGATACCGTCAGCCTCTATCCCAAGAGGTGCTGCGCCATCACCGATCACAGATCCCATCGCCCGATCCCGACTCCTTTGTCCGCACTCCCCCTCCCCGACCCGTCGCTGTCTGCCGTCCGCCGAGCGCTTCCGCCTACACCCCCACGACTACATCCCCGACCCAATTCCGGACCGCCTTGATGACGCTCAGCGGCACGTCTGCGCTGGTGCTAGGATTCGCCGAAGAGGGCGTGCCGCGCCACTCCACCCGGAGTTCACCGGCGTCGCTGGCGAACTCGATCCGCGTGTGCATCCGGCTCGAAGCGGGGTCGGCCACTAGCCGCACGTGCGTCTGGTCCATCCCCACGGTGGCTAGCGCCAGCATCGCCGTGATGTTGCTGCTCTTGGCGAAGACGCGGGCAGCAGCTCGCGCCGCTCCCTCGAAGAAACACACCGGACCGGTCAGCTCTGCAAGATCCGTAAGCTCCTCAGCCGGCGTGCCTCGCCAAGAAGCCACCGGCTTCGTCTGTGTGATCCGCACCGACGTCACCCGATCCAGAGAAGCAGCCTGCATCCAGTCGACGGCCGGCAGAGCCCCGGAGGCCAACATCAGCCGCCCGACGCTACCCTCAGCAGCAGCGCGCATCTCTGCGTAGAGCTGGTCATCGGTGAACGCACCGATGCTGACCACCAGTAGGTCGCTCCCTCCGTCAAGAATCGTCCGACCGTAGGCGCGCACTGCCTCTTGTCCGGCGGCCTCAACCACCAGATCAGCAGGCGTGGAGAGGAACGAAGCAGGGTCGTCCGTGAAGGTGATAGCCGCATCGGCGACCAGCTGAGCTGCCAGCGGATCGTCGCCATAGCGACTCGCCTCCCTCACAAGGACTGCCGAGAGCGCGACTGCCCCGGCCCGACCGGTCAGGACAGCTCTGGCCACGGTGTGCCCGATCGCTCCGAACCCGATCAGTGACATGCGGCGATGCAGCGCTTGCTCTGGCAACTCGAGTTCTCCTCGGCAACCTAGCGTGGCGGCGCGCGGATGGCCTGCGTGCCCAGCCAGATTCTAGCGTCCTCACAGTCATAGGGCAAACCCAGGCAGCGGGTCTGCGACGGGGTACGGTACACGCTAGACCTTGTCGCGAATCCCGGCTACACTGGAGCCGACTGCGCAACACACACCGTGCGAGGAGGACCCATGGCAAGCGTGGCTGACTGGCTGATGGCATCCGATGAGCCCTGGACGCGGTACCGGACGCTGACCGACATCCGTGGTGTTTCGGACAGCGGCCCAGAGGCCCTTACCGCGCGCCGGGAGATGCTGGACCATGCGATGGTTCAGGGACTAGTGTCACGCGCGGCGGACTGGCCCGGTGGGGTGCTGAAGCGCCACAGCGATGCCAAGCACGCGATATATGCGATAGGCACGCTGGCAGACTTCGGACTCCGCGCCGGCGACCCCGGTATGGACGAAGTGATCGAGGCCGTCCTGTCACACCAAGCTCCCGAAGGCCATTTCCAGACACTTCTGAACGTGCCCAAAGCGTTTGGCGGCACCGGACAGGACACGTGGACGTGGATGGCCTGCGACGCGCCAACACTGCTGGCAGCCCTCTGCCGGTTCGGTCTGCAGGACGATCCTCAGGTGCACCGGGCGACGGAGCACCTGGTTGCCACGGTTCAGGGGAATGGGTGGCGTTGCCTCGCCGCCCCGGAGCTGGGCAGCTTCAAAGGGCCCGGCAAGCGCGGTGATCCGTGCCCGGTGGTCAACGTATACGCCCTCAGGGCATTGGCCGCCGCCGGGTTGGGCCAGATAGCCGCCGTCAATGCCGGCCTCGAGATGCTCCTGTCCCACTGGGAGCGCCGCGCCGAGGTCAAGTACTTCCTCTTCGGCATCGGCTCCGACTTCCGGAAGCTGAAGTACCCATTCGTCTGGTACAACCTGCTGCACGTGCTCGACACGCTCAGCCGTTTCCCGCAGGTCAAGCGGGATCCGCGCTTCCAGGAGATGGTGGGAGAACTGGTAGTCCAGGCTGACGAGAACGGTCGGTTCACCGCCACCTCGATGTACCGTGCCTGGCAGGGATGGTCCTTCGCCGATAAGAAACAGCCCTCACCGTGGCTGACCCTTTTGGCTCTGAGAGCCATTCAGTTCGCTGCGTGACCGAAAGACGGCCCTCCGGGGGTCCTCGCCTCAGCCAAGCAATACCGAGATGCCCCAAGCCGTAGGCCCCAGCACGACGCGCTGGCCAGCACCGGTGTCAATCACCGCGATCTCGGTGCCGGTCAGGATATCGGTGACGCGCCTCCCGAAGGTGTCGGGCAGGAACTGTAGCTCCAATACCGTGTCGGGTGACGGCGCGAAGGCGAAGGCCAACCGTCTATGGGCGCCGGTGGCGTCCGAGGCCGACCCCATCCGGACGTGAGCGAAGTCCACTCCCATGGGCATCGGCGACAGCACGTCAACTGGCCGTCGCACCCCCGCGCTCGCCGCCAGGGCCGTCAGAAAGCTCTCGAAGGCCCATGCCCGCTCGGCATCCGCGTGTAGGTAGGCATCACCCAAATAGGTGCCGCACAGCAGCATGCGCCCCTTGCCAACCAGCGCATCGGCCAACAGGGTCTCGCCTGCATCGGGGGCCTCCTCTGAGCGCATTGGCGTCAGCCACTGCGCCGCCGACAGGGTGTAGGCAGTGCCTGCATAGGTAAGCCTGACGGTGTCGCCATCCAACGAGCGTCGCCCCAGCTCGCGCACGCCAGTGAGATCTGCCAACGCCCGGTCTTCCGGGTACCGGTAGAGGCCATTGCTCCCGAAGGCCCCGGTCTCTGATTCGCAAAGGACAACGCCGCCCCGCTTCGCAAAGGCGCCCAGAGCCTCAGTCACAGACGTGTCCATCACAACCACGCGCGGCACGATCAGAAGCTTGAGCCCCTCAAGCCCGTCGAGATGGCCCTCCTCCACAACACGGTAGGGAATGTTCCGGCGCGCCAGGGCGCGAGCATAGCCCTGAAGGCTGGCCATGCCGAGCCTCGCACTCCCCTCTTGGGCCCAATAGAGGTAGTAGGACTGCGGACTGAACAGAATGCCGACCTCGGCATCCCGTGGCTCGTACGTGCCTAGCAGGTCTCCGTGCTCGCTGAGGACTGCGCCTGTCTTGGCCAGTGCACTCAGACGCTGCTCTGCCAGGCCGTCGTTGCCCGCAAGGCCAAACCCCGTGCTCTCCCTTCCGAACACCTCGTCTCGCCAACACCAGAAGAGGACGGCGTCCGCCCCCGCCGCGATCCCGTTCCACACCCACATCTGCTGCGACGCCGCGTCCACGCTCTGGGCCACGCTGAACCCGATGTTCGAGCGTCCGCCCTGCAACTCGCTGAGCCACAGGCGTTTACCCTGCCGGGACGAGGCAGAGTAGTCGATGCGGTTGATGAAGTCAGCTCGGTCCATCTCGATGCCACCCCATAGGGGGAAGCTTGACGTCCCGATGCCGTCTGTCTTGTCCGAGAAGCTCCAGTCATTGCCTCGGTGAAGGGCAGTGTTGCCCGGATAGCTGTCGCCGCCGTGCAGCACCGTCGGCTGCGCGCCGTGCACTGTGACCGGGTGGCCAGGATCCAGGGCCTTCATCACATCGTAGCGGGCGTGAGCATGCTGCACAGCGCGCCACGAGACGAAGTCCTGAAACGCCATCATCTCCGTGTACGGCCGATCAGGCATCTTCCCGGGAAGCACGTCCTCCCACGTGCTGTACCGACGCAGCCAAGCGTCGTTGAGCCCCTCTAGTCCACCGTACTTGGCGTCAAGCCAGTCGCGGTACGCCCGCAGCGTGTGGTCGCAGTAGCAGACCAGTCCGTCGGCCTGAACGTTCCACCGCAGCTCGTTCCACGCATCCCAGCCGAAGAGGTTGGCTGCGCACCGGTATCGCTCAACGGTCGCGGTCAGGAACCCAGACATACGCTCCCAGACACCGGGGTTGTCGATGCAGCCACCCGGCGTCAGCCCGTAGTGGCACTCGCCGCGATTCGACGAGACCACCTTGTGGCCGAAGTTGTCCACCATCTCGCTCCCGGGCACCACGCGATGGATCCAGTATGGATGGATCGCCGCTATCGTGCTCAGAACCACACTGAGACCGTGTCGGTCCGCCGTGGCGACCAGATCATCGTAGTCATCGTACCGAAACTCACCCGGCGTCGCCTCGACCCAGGCCCACACCACCCAGAACTGGATCGTGTTCAGCCCAGCATCCACCATCCGCTGCATGTCGTCGTCCCAATACTGCTGCCTGGGGAAAGGTGGGCGGTAGTACTGTGTCCCGATGTGCATGCTGATATCTCCTCTCTCAGTTGGTTCGGCTGTAGGGGCCGATGCCCTGTATGGTTGCCGTGCTGGACGCGGGGTCCAGCACGATGGCGACCTTAATCCCGTCGCCGCCTACCTCAGAGTCCGGAGTGACGAGGAGCAGCACCGCGTCCTCAGAGCTGTCCTCGATGCGGTAGTGCCCGTGCAGGCTGGGTGTATCGCAGCAGCAAGCGTGCGCAGTCACGGCCCCGCGATCGAAGCGCCAGTAGGAGTACACGTTGTCCTGCCGGGCCACACCGGCGCTCGCCGGCCCCGACAGTGACCATTCCCCGCGCACGGAGCGCTCGCCGCTCGGAGCGCATCCGGTCGCTATCAGAAGGCTGAAGCACAGCCACGCAGCAACCAGGATCCAGCGGCCTGTGGCATACGCCCACCAGCGTCTATTCGACGCGTGACCACCGGTCACGGCGCGCACGACTCCGGCAAAGGCCCCGCGTGTGTCGGATCGAACCACTTGAGGTGTGGCTCCACAGCATCCCACAGCTCGTCAAACATACTGCGGATCCCGTCCAGCGGCAATACCGCCGACGTCAACGGGTCGACGGCACAGGCCCAGAAGGCAGCTTCCCGGTCCCTCTCCAGCACGGCCTGGACCGCCAACTCCTGGACTGCGACGTTGGACATGTTCAGGGCTGCGAGTTGCGCCGGCAACGGGCCCACGTAGCAGGGGTTCACGCCGTTGGCATCCACCATGCAGGGCACCTCGACACAACACCCGTCCGGCAGGTTCGTGATCAGGCCAGTGTTCATCACGTTGCCGTTGAAGCGGAAGGGCACATTGGTCAGCATCGCCTCGATGATGCCCGTGGTGTACTCCTGTGAGCGCCGCAGCTCGCCCACCGGGGGCTCAGAACCCTCCCCGTCCGCCTGCCACTCACGCACGCGCCGCGGCTCCATCGGTACGTCGCGCGGAGTGATCCTGAACCTATCGAGCAGTTCTGGGGTACGCATGAAGTAGGGCAGGTACTCCGCATTGTGCCGGCTGCTCTCCGTGACGAAGCAGCCAAAGTGCTTCATCATCTCTATGCGGACGGGCTCGCGTTCCAGGAACTCTGGGTCATCCAGCGCCTGCCAGATTGCCGGATAGAGGTCATCAGTGCCCCGCCTGAGTTCCAGTACCCACGCCTGGTGGTTGATGCCTGCGACGAAGTGATGCACTTGGTCGTAGTCCACGCCTGCGACAGCGGCGAGCTGCTGCGTGGTGCCCTGGACGCTGTGGCACAGCCCCACATTCCGCACCGTGCTGTCCTCCGAGTGCAGCCACGTCAGCATCGCCATCGGGTTGGTGTGGTTGAGCACATATGCGTCCGGGCAGAGCTCCTCTATGTCGCGGAAGAACTGGTGCTGAACCGGTCCGGTGCGCAGAAACCGGAAGATGCCGCCCACTCCGATGGTATCTGCCACCGTCTGATAGATCCCGTACTTTCGCGGGATCTCAATCTCGGAACGGTATGGCTCGCCCCAATAGGCACCGCCGCCTACGGCGACGGACGTGATCACAAAGTCCGCGCCCGGCAACAGCTCGCGCCGGTCAGTCGATGAGATGACCTGCGTCGGCAAGTCGTACTTCGCGACCGTGCGCTCAACGTAGGACGTGACCTGGCCGAGGCGGCCCGGGTGGATATCGCCCAGGGCGATCGTTGCGTCCTGCAATGCCTCCCTAGACATGATATCAACTGAGAGACGGCTCCCGAAGCCGCTCCCCGCGCCGATGATGACGATCTTCGTCATGGACTCACTCCTATGTGCTGGCCAACCTTGGATAAGGCGGTGTAGAATAGTGCCGACAGTGTAGCAGCGATGTAGACCGCCGCAAAAGGGAGACCACACGATGAGCCCTCAGGCCAGCGAGACGCACGCGGGTTTCCGGCTGGATCTCGAAGCTCTCTCGGTGCTGCAGGAGCGCCCGGAGACCTTCACTCCAGGTGAAGAGCTCTTCTGGGACGATCCCCACATCTCCGCGCAGATGCTGGCGGCCCACCTCGACCCGAAGAGCGATGCAGCTAGCCGGCGTCCACACACCATCGACAGAGAGGTGGCCTGGCTGGTCGAACAACTCAGGCTAGACCAAACCACATCCGTGCTGGATCTGGGGTGTGGCCCCGGGCTCTACGCGTCACGCCTGGCGCAGCGAAAGATCCCAATCACCGGGATGGACTACTCCCGGCGCTCGATCGCATACGCGCGCACGGTCGCTGAGCAGCAGGGGCTCGGGGCGACGTACATCCTGGGCGACTACCTGGAGCTTGATGCCGACGCAGCGTACAACACGGTACTGTTGATCAATGGCGACTTCTGCGTCTTGAGTCCCGAGCCGAGGTCCAGCCTGCTGCGCAACGTCTTCCGGGCGCTGGAGCCCGGTGGCCGCTTGGTCCTGGATGTCGTCACGCCACAGCACCGAGCCCGCTACCGAATACCCAACCAGTGGTTCGTCTCTGACGGAGGCTTCTGGCGCCCGGCCAGGCACCTGGTCCTGGAACAGAGCTTCGTCTATCCCACCGACGATGTCCTGCTGAACCAGTACGTCGTTATCGATGACGACGGCACGATGACAACGTACAGGAACTGGTTCCAGAACTACACCCCGACGAGCATCGCTGCCGTGCTGGAAGAGGCGCGGTTCAGCACAGCCTACGTTGGCGGCGACCTGCGGGGCGGAGGGCTGACCGACACATCCGAGTGGATCGGCATCATCGCTCAGAAGCCGCCGAGGCTAGTGCGATCCTAATAGCGCGTGGAGTTGGACATCGCCCGTGTTGTGGTGCGCTGGGTGCGCACGCGGTTCGTCGCCGGGTTCGCGTTCACGGCATCATTGCTCCACACCTGCATCCGGAAGCCAGGCTCGATCCCGGTTAGCGTGACGGCCTCCACACGCCTGTCGCCAACGAGGTCGAAGACGGTGATCAGGTGCCCGGGGATGGTGTCGATGACCTCGCCGTGGCCGTTGAGGATGTTGACCCGCTCCTCGTCGTTTACGAGGACCTCGTCCAGGCCGTCCCCGCTCCAATCTCCCAGCCAGAACCCGAAGCCTCCCTCCTGCATCCCGGGCTGACGGATCGTGAAGTCCCACAGTCGCTCTCCGCCAGCAGAAAGCGCCAGCACCTTGTCGGCCAGTGCGGGGTCAACGCGACTTGCGCCCTCGTAGACTACGACCTGCCTGCCGGCGATGTCCGCTCTCAGCTTGCCCGCGTGGGCCGCCTGGCCGTGCTTGAGCTCATCGCGCCCCCATAGCATCTCGCCTTCCACACTGAAGCAATACGCCCCCGTGCTCATCACCACATTGGGCGCCTCGCCCGGCAGCAGCTGTGTCAGCTTCACACTGTCGGCGTGCCCATCGGTCACCAGTGCTGTGAGGTCAGGCGCGACCCATCGGGTCGTCCCGTCAGGGTTGAGCAGACACGATCCCGCCATGATCTCGTCGCGACCATCGCCGTCGATGTCCGCTACGAAGGGTGTGTGGCCCATCGTCACGTGCCGTCTGCCTTGCTCGTGGTCGAGCACGCGCCGCCACAGCACGTTGAGGTCTGCATCGAGAGCTGAGACCGAGGCGTAGTCCCAGGACACAAGCAGCTCCCGATCACCGCCACCCTGCAGATTGGCCACGAGGATCGATCCCCGACAATCGCCGGGCCGGTGCTCAAGGTCTGGATACGGTACCTGCTTGAGGACGCCGCCCGTGCGTGCACTGATGACGCACATCTTGAGCGCACCGTTGACCTTGCGGGCGCAGACCAGCTCAGGGCGCCCATCACCCGTCACATCGAGGATGGGGAAGTTGGCGTCCAATCGGATGTCGAGAAACCCAGCGCCGCCGTGCTCCGGCGAAAAAGGGTCCTCGTATCGCCACAGCTCTGTGCCGTCCTGCGCGAAGGCGATCTGCCGCCGGGCCCCGTTGGTGACGACGAAGTCGATCTTGCCGTCCCCAGTTATGTCAGCGAACCGCCAGTCGTAGAAGAACTGCATCCATGGCGCAAGTCCGTGTCTGACGTGGTCCCAAGTGACGGTGCCGCTGTGCTCCGGCTCGGCAGCCAGCGCGGCGTTCCCTTGGCTCTGCTGGGATAGCCACCGCGCCCACCTCGTAGGCATGGTGACGCGCTCGACGAAGGGGATCTCGTAGGAAAGCGCTAGCTTGGCCATGGGTTTCCCACCTCCTAGGGCAATGGCACCGGTCGGGCATCCTCGGTACTGATCGACCAGTCCGCCAACCGCCGCTGCAAGTCAGCCACGATGTCCCGATGTGCGGGGTCCGCCGCGACGTTCACCAGCTCCCAGGGATCGTTGACCATGTCATAGAGCTCGTCGCGGTCGCCCATCGCGTCGTGGACATACTTCCACTCCCGCGTCCGCACCATCTTCCGACGCCCCTCGGCCTCGCGCATCTGCAGTGAGGCCATCAACGCGCGCCTGCCGTAGGGTTTCGGCATTTCTGCCAGATCGGCCATCGTAAAAGCCGGGCCCCCGGCACCATACTCCGAGAACGCCGCATCGCGCGGCGAGCTATCTGTGATCGTGGGAAGCCCTTGGCCGTGCATCGAGCGTGGGATGTCCAGACCCTGGAGGGCCAGCAACGAGGGCACGATGTCCACCAGGTTTGCCATGCTGTCGTCTTGGATGCCCTCAGGGACGTGTCCGGGCCACGAGACGATCATCGGCACGCGGGTCAGACAGTCGTAGAAGACGCCGCCCTTGCACGCCATGCGGTGCTCGCCCATGAAGTCGCCGTGGTCGGCGCAGAAGACCACGATGGTGTCCTCCCGCAGGCCCAAACTGTCGAGGGTGCCCAGAATCTGCCCCACCCCATCGTCCACGAACCGCGTCATCCCGTAGTAGGACGCCATCACACCGTAGACGTCCACCATCGCATCCTCTTCCATGCCGAGAATCTCGTACAGGACGCGATTGCGCTCGGGGGCCTCAGGGCCGTCGAACTCCCCTTCCCGCCACAGCGGCAACTCAATCACCTCAGGCGGGAACATCTCAGCATAGGATCTGGGTGACACCCACGGCTCGTGCGGGTCGGGGAATGACACCCACAGGGCGAAGGGCTGGTCCCCGAAGGTCTCCAGATAGCGGACCGCCTGCCCGGCCAGAAGCCCGGTCACCTGGTCCCCCAGCGGGGCATCGCTGGTGGCGTAGCCGAACCGCGGGCTCTGGTGTGGCATAGTCCGCCGCACACTGTGGGCAGCTCGGATACCCTCGATCGGGCGCCACCACGGGAGCCCCTTGGTCTCTGCGCTTCCCGGCATACCCCCGTGGCCGACCTCACACCAGACGTCGAAACCGTCGACATCCTCCGGTGTCTCGAAGCAATGGTTCTTCCCGATAAGACCTGTGTGATACCCGGCGTCGCGCCACAGCTTGAACGCGTGCACGGCGTCGTTGGGCATCAAGGTCTGGTTGCGCCGTGCCCCGTGCGAGTGTGGGTACTGCGACGTCCAAAGGGAGACGCGGGCGGGTACACAGAGCGGGTGCGGCGTGAAGGCGTGTTGAAACAGGACTCCCTCATCTGCCATCCTGGCCAAAGATGGGGTCTCGCAGAAGGTGTTGCCGCAAAGATGACTGGCAGTGGCCTTCATCTGGTCGGACATAATGACGATCACATTGGGCTGATCAGCCATGATTGGTCTCCTTGAGCGCTGCTGTGTTGGGCGGCGGGCCGCCGCCGGCGAGCAAGGCTTCAGTTGGACGATGCGTCGTGCAGCCTTCGATACAGCAAATCGAATGTACGATCTCGGTCGATATGGTAGCATCTGAGTATGGACCCAAGCTTACCGGTGAACCGGTAGCTCAGATCCCAGTCTACCTCGGGACAGGCCGTCACATCCCAGCAGGCGATGTCTGGGTCCACCAGCGCGGCGATATCGCCCAAATCGAAGAACCCCTTGGTCGGGCTCTGATACCACTCGCCCGCCAGCCGGATATCGTGCAGGTACCGGCCCAGTGCTCCGTAGGGTGCCACCTCCCGCTCGGACTCCGCCATCGGACAACGGAGATAGGTGCCGGTGTCGAACAGCACGAACGGAACCGGTGAGTGAAACAGCAGCCGCGCCGCGTGCACATCGCCGAAGACGTTGAAGTTCCAGCACTTCGCCGGCCAGCGCGTCCGCAGATGCCAGAAGGCGACCACTCGGTCCACGATATCCGGCGCCTTCAACAGCGCCGAGGCTATATCCGTCGCCGCACCCAACCCCACCACCCACAGCGGCTCCTCCGGCGTCCCCGCGCGCGCCCGCTCGATGATGAAATCCACGCCGGGAGACTCCGAAGGCTCAAGCCGGTACCGCATCGGGTGCGAACCGGGAAGTACGGGCCAACGCCCCGACAGGCCTGCCCTGTCCAGTACGTTCTCGATCTCGGCAACCGACGCCGCCACCCCATCTGGTCCGCCGTGGTCGTTGTCGAAGTTGGCGCCCACGAGACCCTCGATCTCGAACCGTTCAGGAGAGAGGATCGCCAATGCGATCGCCCACTGATCGTCGACCTCGTTCTTGGCGTCGCTGTCAATCACTACGCGGATGTGATCGTCACCGGGTGGGATGATCGGCACGGCACGCGCGCTTGGGTCAAGGGGGTAGCTTGGACGTTGATACATGCGTCACCTCAACGACTGACTAGAGCGGCAACGGACCACTGGTCGGCCAGTCTACACGCCCGCTAGTCCGTGTCAAAGACACGTGAATACCCCTTGACACCACACGGCACGGGCCTAACATCGACCGTCGAACAGTCCAACCCGATCCACACGGCCAACACACCACAAGGATACACATGACGTCAACCAAGCTCCAGCAACGCCCCCTCGGCTCAACGGGGCAAACAGTCACCCCAATCGGGATCGGCGGCGCCTACCTGGGCATGCGTCGCGAGGATGGCAACCACACCGTCGATGAGGACCTCGGCGCGGCAGCCATTCTGCACGCCCTCGACCTCGGCATCAACCTCATCGACACGTCCGCCGGCTACATGGGGGGCGGGCGTAGCGAGAAGATCGTCGGGCAAGCGCTTACGCAGTGGCTTGCCGACGGCGGCAGTCGCGACACCATCGTGGTCGAGACCAAGACTGGTACCCGCGACGGCCGGGACCGTACCGAGGCAGCGTACTCGGCCCGTGCCACGTGGGAATCAATCGAGACAAGCCTCCGCTCACTCAACCTCGAGTATCTCGATGTCGCGCTGGTCCACGACCCGATGGATCTCGAACCGGTTCTGGCTCCGGATGGAGCCTGGTCGGCTCTCCAAGAGATGAAGTCACAGGGCCTGGTCAGGGCCATAGGCCTGGGGACGCGCAGTCACGAGCAACACCGGAGAATGATAGAGACCGGCGCCTGTGACGTATGCCTGACCCACAGCGACTTCCAACTCATCCGGCAGGAGGCCAGAGCGGGTGTGCTGGAGCCCGCAGCCCGCCACGGCGTGGCCGTCCTCAATGGCACGGCCCTGGCGCATGGCATGCTACTTGGCGAGAGGCCCCCCACCGAGGTCGTCGGAGGCCTCCCTGACCGCTGGCGCGCTGCCATCAAGCGTCGGCCTGGGTTCAGGATGGAGCTCGACCGCGCTCAGGCACTCTATGACTGGGCCGACGCGCGCCAGGTCAGCCTGCTCGCGCTTAATCTGCTGTACATCGCCCGCGAACCGCACATCGCGGCGACTCTCCTGGGCGCATCGACGCCCGCTCAGATCGAGATCGATGTGGCAGCCTTGACTGAGGAGCTTCCCGAGGCCACTTGGAGAGAGCTGGAAACCGACATGCCTTGGCTAGCGCGGGACGGTGGGTGAGGTTTCGCCAGCCGCGAGCAGGGCTTTGATGTACCCGACCGAATAGGCCAGACCGACACTGGTCGGCGCGTGGTCGCCGACCAATGTCGGAACGTGGTCTGGGTTCACACACCCATCGAAGCCTACGCTCTGCAGGGCACGCAGGATGCGCGCCATGTTCATATCGCCATCGTCCAGCAGCGCTTCCTCAAACCCACCCGCCGTCGCCAGGCTTCCGCGCACGTTCCGGAAGTGCACGGTGAAGAGGCGCCCCTTGCGCCCGTAGTTCTCGATCTCGTCCAACACCAGTGCCGAACCGCCGGCCTCCGCCCGCGTGCCGACGCAGTAGAGGTAGCCGACACATCGGTGCGGGTAGAGATCGATGACGCGATGGTACCCAAGGCTGTCAAATGGGGTCCCGGCATACGGTGTGTCCGATGGGTGCAGCGCCAGCTTGACGCCCGCCTCTGCGGCGATCGGAACCAGCCGATCATAGACGCGGCGGAACTGTCCCCACCAAGTCTCCAGTACGTCAGGCGACCTTGGCTCAGGTTCCGACAGGTGTGCGTACTCGCCGCGCGACACATAGCCGCCGCGGTGGAGCGACCCAAATGGGTTCGTGCGGTGCGGCATCGCGTCGCCGCCGAACCGCTGTCGCACGATCGGCACGCCGGCCTCGGCGAACACGCGAAGCGCTTGGCACGTAGCATCCAGCTCCGCCTGGTGCCCGGGCTCGCCGTCCATATAGGCCTGACTGATGTTGGGCAACGTGACGCGATTGATCGTCAGTCCCCACGCCAGCAGCTTCCTCTTGATACCCAGGAGTCCGTCTAGGCTGGGAATGCCCTCCTCCACGACCCCGGGGAACGCCTCTGCGGCGCCGAAGTCAATGCAGTCGACGCCCAACTGCGTGACGTGCCTGAGATAGGTCTCCGAAAGATCTCCCGGCCAAACGGAGATGCGGATCATACGAACACCGCCTTGTAGGCTTGTTTCGGTTCCGCAAGCAGGAGACTGTACGCGGCATCGAAGTCCTCCAACGAGAACCGATGGGTGATCATCCTGTCCATATCCACACTGCCGGCAGCGATAAGGTCGTGGGCCTCGCGCTCGTCGCGGTAGAACGCATTCGACGACGTCGTCATCCGACGCTCAGACCCAAGCGCCAGCGCATTGATGCCCACGTTCGCATCATGTACCGCAAGGTTCACATATGTCCCCGCCGGCGCAAGAAGTCGCAGGCCCAGAGCGATCGTCTCAGGCGTCCCCACCGTGTCAAACACCGCCGTGCAGGATCCGGCACCCAGAGCTTCCCCTATCTCAACTCGACTCGGATCCAGACACTCAATCGCCGGGTACTGGGCGACGATTCGCTGGGCGACTGGCGCGATCTCTGAAACGACGACACGCCCCGCTCCCTTCGCCAGCGCCACCTGTGCGATGCTCAGTCCCACAGGGCCGCCGCCTATGCAGAGCACCTGGCTGCCCAGCACGACCTCAGCCCGGCCTACCGCGTGGACCGCCACGCCCAGGAAGTCGCGCAACGCCTCTTCCTCAAAGCTGACGTGATCGGCCATCGGATGCAGCAGATCGGCCCACGCAATGCAGTACTCAGCATAGGCACCTGGATAGATCTCCACATCCCCCCACCCCTGCGCGTGTCCAATGTGCAGCGTGTCGCGGCACAGGTTCTCGTGGCCCCCGCGACACAGCTCACAGACCCCACACGTGCGGAACGCTTGCGCGCCGACCCGTCTACCCAGCAGATGCTCGTGCTCGGGACTGGCCACCTCGACGACGACGCCGGCGTACTCGTGGCCCAGCAGCATATCCGGTGGGTTGTCCACGTGCCGCCCTAGCGTGTGCAGCGCCCACGGATTCTCACCGGCGTAGTAGCGCAGGTCGCTCCCGCAGATACCACACGCCTTGACCTCCAACAGCACCTGATTCGATGCCGTCAGCTTCGGTCTCGGAATCTCCACCATCTCGAGCCGGTACGGCTCCCTAAGCAGGATCGCCTTCATCCTCACGTACTCCTCAGGCCACGGGCTCCCGCCCGCCGCCCCTACACCCCCGCGGCCAACCGGTAGTACACCGAGTTCCAGCGCAACTCATTCTTGAACGCGCGCAGGTCGGTGCCGTCATCGATCACCACGCTCTCGATACCCGCCATCTCGGCGAAGTCAGTCAGATGCGCAACCGTCAGACACTGGCTAAAGCCGGTGTGATGCGCGCCGCCCGCGTGTATCCATGCCGCTGCGGCGACCTTGAGATTCGGCTGGGGCACCCATACGACGCGGGCGACCGGCAGGTTGGGCAATGGCGCATCGGCCGCTACCACTTCGCACGGGTTCACCAACATCCGGAACCGATCGCCCAGATCGATCACCGATGCGTTGACACCCGGTCCCGGGGTCACGTCAAAGACCAGGCGCACGGGATCGGCCTTTCCACCGATGCCCAGCGGGTGGATCTCCAGGGCAGGCGCGGCATCGCCGATCGTGGGGCAGACTTCCAGCATGTGCGCGCCCAGCACCTTCATGTTCCCCGGCTCCAGATGGTAAGTGTAGTCCTCCATGAAGGAGCAGCCTCCCTCCAGACCGGAGCCCATCACCTTCATCGCCCGGACCAGTGCCGCTGTCTTCCAGTCGCCCTCAGCGCCAAAGCCGTACCCGTCAGCCATCAGCCGCTGAACGGCCAACCCCGGTAGCTGGTTGAGCCCGGTGAGGTTCTCGAACGTCGTCGTGAATCCGCTGAACTCGCCCTCCTCCAGGAACGCGCGCATACCCAGCTCGATCCGGGCCGCGTCCCGCAGCGAGGGCATCGCGACCGGGCTAGCGCCAAAGGGATCCTGCAGTACGTACTCCTCCAGGTAGGCGCCGATCTGTGCGTCGATCTCGTGGTCCGTGACCGCATCCACGTAGGCGACCAGGTCGCCCAGTCCATACCCGTTGACGGAGTAACCAAATGTGATTTGCGCCGCGACCTTGTCGCCCTCAGTAACGGCCACCTCGCGCATGTTGTCGCCGAAGCGCGCGATCCGCGCGCCCTGCATGGCCTGCCATCCTGCGGCTGCCCGCATCCACACATCGAGCTCCGCCTGGACTTCTGCATCCGCCCAATGCCCCACAATCACCTTGCGGGCCTTACGCATGCGCGTCCCGATGAACCCGAACTCGCGACCGCCGTGCGCGGACTGGTTGAGGTTCATGAAGTCCATATCGATACTCGACCAGGGGATGTCGCGACCGAACTGGGTGTGAAGGTGGACAAAGGGCTTCTGCAGCACGCTCAACCCCGCGATCCACATCTTCGCCGGAGAGAACGTGTGCATCCACGTGACGAGTCCAATGCACGACACGGCGTTGTTCGCTGCTGCACAAACAGCCGAGATCTGCTCGGGTGTCGTCACGATCGGCTTGAAGACGAGCTTCACCGCGAGCTTGCCGGTGGCATTCAGTGCTGCCACGATCTTCTCGGCATCCGCCGCCACCTGAGCGAGCGCCTCCTCCCCATAGAGATGTTGGCTGCCGGTCACAAACCAGACTTCGTACTGCTCCAGATCGATCATCGTGTCCTCCGGATGGACTGCTGCACTAGGGTTGTCGTGTCACCTACACACTACGGGAAGACCATCACTTCCACATTCACGGTTCGGCGAGGGCACCTAAGCCATGAATTGTGAATCGTGGTCTCTAGACCAGACTCCCAAACGTCCACGCATACCCACTCCCCCACTGCTCTCGGATCAGCCCGATATGGGCGGAGTGGTAGGTCCAATGCCAGATGAGATGCATCAGCACGGCCCGTGGCGTCATCGGCCGGTCGCCGTCGAGCACCTGCTCGATGTCATCCAGATCCACCAGCGCGGGTACCGTGTAGGCGTCACGAGATTCTCGGCAGAGGGAGATCAACCCGGCTGCGTCCATGTCCGGCACCACGCCCGCGCCTCTTGCCAGGCCGCCACCTGCGGGATCGACGGCCGCGCGCAGGTCGGCAGGTGGCGTGGTGCGCGTGACGCGCTCGACCCATCCGATCTCGGCCCAGACCAGGTGCGCGACAAGCGCGGCGATGGTCAACGTGGTCCCAGGCGCCACATAGCGGAGCGCCTCCAACGGGAGGTCCTCCACCTGGTCAATCACCCGAGCGCGCAGCTCGTCAATTGCGGCAGCCGCCAGCGCGACCTGTTCATCGGCGAAATCCGGCAGCGGTCTGATACCGTATTCGCGTGGTCTACCCTGCTTGGTGGTTTGAGTCTCGACCATTGTGGCCACCTCCGCCGTGGGCACAAGTATAGAGATCGTACTGTGCTGTGCAAATGCTCGCAGTAACCTTGGGCTGTCCCTCGTGGGCCAGCGTGATGAGCTGGGAGAGGTGCGCAACCCCCTGCGCGGTCTCGGCCAAGAGCGCTGTGTGGCCGAATCCAGACAGATCAAGCGCACCGCACCAGTGTCATCCCCAGTTCGACGCCGGCATCACCCGCCTCCGTAGAGCAATCGAGCACCACCGAGGGATCCCAAGGACGCCCGCCATTGACGATGCCGTGTCGCGGAGTCTTTCCCTACCGCCGACGGCGCTCCACCTGTACCGGAAGATGTGGCACGGATACATAGATGATCTTCATAGGTGATAGAGCTTGTGACCTATCCTCCATACTACACGCCGACTCTTACGACTCAGCCCTCCAGCGACTGGTCTTCTGCCAGGGAACCTGCCTATCTTCTGGTAAAGAAGAGGACAAGGACCGAGGGCGTGGCGTACGCCACGCCCTCGGTCCTTGTCCTCCCTCCGCGGGTCGTGTGCTCAGCGCCCGCCGGCATGCCAGGAACACCCCCCAGCACATTCCTAGATATCGGCCTCCGGCAACTCAAAGTAGAACAGGCTGCCCGCGCCCACCTCGCCGGAGCTCTCAACGCCCGACTCCCCCCCCAGCTTCTCCATTATCCGTTGCACAATCGAGAGACCCAGCCCATATCCCTGGGCCCGCGCCTGCTCCAAGCGTTCGAAGGGTATGAATAGCCTGGCACGCTGACTCTCGGACAAGCCATCGCCATTGTCATTGACCCAGAAGCGAACCACGTTGGGCTCCCCCACCCTGAGAGGCGGAAGAACCGCAGCGCCAAGCTCAACGCGAGGCGGCGATCCGCCATACTTGATCGCATTGCTGATGTAGTTGACCCACACCTCTTCCACCCACGGTGCGTACCCCCAGGCAATCGGCCACACATCCGGGCCCACAATCTCCGCCTCGTAGTGCTCGATCAGATCGGCCAGACGCTCCTCGACATCACGGACAATGGCCTCGGTATCCATAGGAGTGCGCTCAACGTCCTCCTGCTTGCGCACACTGGCCAGCAACAGAAGCTCGTCAATGATGCTGCTCATCTTGCGCGAAGCCTGCCCGACGGCACGGATGCACATGCCCACGTCCTCTGGACGCCGTTCGATGTCATCAGCCTCCATGAAGCTGGCGTAGCCCATCAGTAACGACAGCGGCGTCTTGAGGTCATGGGCTACGGTATGCGCGAAAGCGTCGAGCTCAGCGTTCCGCTGCTCCAAGTCCTCAGCCTTCTGCCGCAGCACTGTCTCACTCTCCTTGAGCGCAGACTGCGCGATCTTTCGCTCGCCGATCTCCTGTTGGGCGGCCGCGTAGAGTCGCGCGTTCTCGATCGCGACAGCTAGTGAGGTGGCTATCTGAGACGTGACATCTCGGTGTTCCGCCTGGAAGGCACCACTGACTGTCTCCTCCAGGTTCAGAGAGCCCACCAGCACACCATGGGCGACGAGCGGGACAACCATGTAGGATCGCACACCCTCCCGGAAGAGACGCTGATCGAGCGGACTCTCGCCTGAGTCGCCGGTCATCTCATTCACGCACTGCACCACGAGGCTCCCAGACTCCACGAGGGCAAAGGCCTCCGCCCATGGGGCCCTCTCCGGGACCAGCTCGCTACTGCCTCTTGCAGCCAATACACGCGGCCCCTGAACGCCATCCAGTGCCACGACCGACATCCTCGTGACCGGCAGCAGGTGATGTATCTGGTTGAGCGCAGCCAGGGCAATCGTCTCCGGCGATCGCGCCGCAAGAATCGCCGAGTCGATCTCGTGAAAGATCCGAAGTCGCTCGGCATAGCGGCTCAGAGCCAGTTCCGCGTGCTTCCGCTTGGTGACATCTTGCAGACTGACGAGGTGACCAATCACCTCCCCTCGGGAGTCCCTCAGCGGCGAAACACGCAAATCATACGTCCGCTGATCCGTTCCTTCACCGACCGAGACCTCATCGTGCACTTCGCCGGCACCCCTGAACCGGGAGATCATGTACGAATACTGGGGGAAGACCTTCGACAGCTGTTGACTGAGGGCCAGGCCGATCGGAACGGTCAGCAACTCCTCCGCCGCAGGATTGAGATCCACGACCCGGTCTCGATGGTCGAGGACGATGACGCCGGTGGTCATGCTATCCATCACGGCCTCGCGTGCCGCCGGAGCGAGGTCCAGCAGATTGTACCGCAGCAGCCCCCAGGCCAGCGCGATGGCGCTGATCGTGAAGCCGAAAGGCGTGAGGTCAAGGTAAGGAAGTGGATTGATGCCGGTGATCGTCACCAGGTTCGCCAACCACGGCGTGGCGACGGCCGCCAGGAGCGCCCAACCCTGCCGTCGGTAGAGTCGCGGGGCGAAGAACTGGCTGCGGATGAGGAAGTAGGTGGCCATGAGCAGCAGGGAGTACATGTAGACGGCGTGGATCCAAAACGCCGGTCCCCACGTGTGTTCCAGTGCGGCAACGGGGCCACTGCTATCCAGCCAGATGGATCGGCGGAACAGATGGTGATAGGGATCGGTCCAAACGGCCAGCACTGTCAGGACCGGATGGAGGGAGAGAAGAAGGACGGACCGGCGCCTGAGACTGTCGCTCTGCCCAGTGTAGCGCAGCACGAAGAGCAACCACATCAGGGGGGCGATCGTGATGCCGAAGTACTGCGCATTGGTCCAGAAGAGCTTGGCCTCGCGGCCATCGCTGAGGTGAGTCAGGATCACGGTCGCGGACCAAGCAGCCAGGGCATACATAGACCAGGAGAAGTGACCGGCGCCGGGTACCATCCGACGACGCCCCATCAACACGCCGAGGAAGACGGTCCCCAGGGCCGACACAGCAAGTGCGATGATGTAGGTTGATAGCTGTCCTGGCATACGGCCTCGTCGATGAATGGGAGATCTGCAAACGCTGACCGACCCGCTTTTAGTTTATCTTGGGTTAGAACGCTTGTCAAGTCGCCACCGCGTCGCTTGCCAGCAGCGCGCGTGCATCTATACTTGCCGACGAGCCAGCCAATGAGAGTGCGACTACCTTCTCGCCTTAACCCCGCCCGGGCCCTCAGTCACGACGCACGCCAGATCGTGCTCGCCCAGGGTCTGATCTCGCTCGGGTACATGGGCGTTTCCATGTTGCTCCGCGGGCTCTTCATCCTCCGGCTGGGGTATGGAACGGTCTACCTGGGTACCTACTACGCGACCGGTGCGCTCGTGTTCATGGCCATGGGCGTCCCTAGTGGAACGCTGGGGCAGAGGTGGGGAACCCGGAAAGCTATGCTCGCTGGTGGGTGGCTGGTGTGTACCGGCCTGCTGCTGCTCTCGGCGACGCTGTACGTGCCGGATCCGCTCCGCAGTCTCTGGCCGCCCCTCACGCAGGTGGTCACCGTGGTGGGCTGGTCCATGTTCAGCGTCAACTGCGTTCCCGCACTGATGCTGGTGACATCGGATCAAGATCGGTCGTCGGCATATTCACTGGCCGGGGTGTTCCGGGGTGTCGGCACGTTGGTCGGCACGCTGGTCGGCGGCGTGTTGCCCATTGTCAGCGCCGGTCTCGTCGGCGCCGTCTCGCGTACGCAGGTCGATCCCCAGAGCGCTCCCCCGTATGCGTGGGGACTCCTGATCGGGGCAGCCCTGGGGCTTGCAGCTCTGGTGCCCCTGACACGAGTAAGAGGGGGCCTCAGACCCGCCAAGCGTGACGGGAGCGGCCCGAAGCGGGGGGCCTTCCCTACGGCACTGGTTGCGGGGTTGGTAGGGTATGTCTTCCTCCGCCATCTGGGATGGGCAACCAGCCAGGCCTACAGCGGACCATACATGGATACCGATCTGCGCCTGCCCACACCTACCATCGGTCTTCTCACCAGCATCGGTCAGGTCGCTGCCATCGGAGCCACGCTGGTGCTGCCAAGGCTCGCGGACAGATGGGGCCACGGGCGAGTCCTGTTAGCTGCCACAATCACCCAGATCGCGAGCCTGGCCCTCTTGGCCAGCTTTCCCCATTGGGCCACCGTCGGACTCGGGTTGTTGGGCATCCAGGTCTCCGCGGCCGTGTGGCTACCGGAGCTGCAGGTCTTCCAGATGGAGCTGGTCGAAGAGGGCTGGCGTGGCCCTGCCTATGGGGCAATGGCAATGGCGATGGGCTCTGGATTCGCGGTGACCAGCTACCTCGGGGGACAACTCATCGCTGCGCGGGGCTACGACACCGTCTTCGCGTTGGGTGCCGCCGTCACAGTCGCAGCGACCGTGCTGATGGCGGCCTTCATCCGCCGGGCGCCGGGTCAGAATGCCGAGAGTGTCCCGCAGCAAGCGCGCTCTTGATCGGCACGCCGTGGGTGGTCCGGCCCCGGCCTCGCGCTTGGGCGCCGGCAGCCGAGCATTCAGTAAGGAGTGATAGCGTGGATCTCACACAGCCGTGGCAGATTGACCTGATGTTGTGGATGCGTGACGTGCTTCCAGGACTGGTTGGGCTCTTTGAAGCGGTGACGTCGTTGGGCGGCGAGATGTTCTTCCTCATGGCGGTGCCCCTGCTCACCTGGTGTATCGACCGCCGCACTGGGGCTCGTCTGACCGTGGTCTTCCTGATCTCTACCTACGCCAACTGCGGCCTCAAGTCCCTCTTCAGCTCCCCTCGTCCGATGGACGTGGCTTCAGAGCGTCTGGACCCGCTCTTCGTGGACGGGATCGCCGACGCCAGGGAACGCTACGACGCGACCGGCTACGGCTTCCCCAGTGGTCACACGCAGGCCACCGCTGTGGTTTGGGGCTATCTCATCCACGTGACTGCCGGCCTGCGACGGAAGCTCGCGGCTTCACCCAGGCGCCATCTCGCCGGAGCATTCATCGCCCTTGCCGCTCTGCTCACGGTGCTGGTGCCGCTCTCACGGGTCTACTTGGCCGTACACTTCGTCACCGACGTCCTGGGTGGCTATGTCTTCGGCTTCGCGATCCTGGCGGCGTACCTATGGCTCGCGCCTTCTGCCGAGACATGGCTCACATCGAATGGGCTCGCCGCACAGCTGACGCTGGCCGTGGGTGTGCCGGTCGTCGCTGCGCTGCTGGTGCCGTCGGAGGGAGCGGTCACGGCAGCTGGCACTCTGATGGGTATGGGCGTGGGCTTCAGCCTCGAGCGCCGGTGGATCGGCTTCAGCACGCAGGGCACCCTCGTTGCGCGCGCAGGCCGCTTCCTGGTGGGCATCGCCGTCCTCGGAGGACTGTATGCCGGGCTGAAGGTCGCCTTCGACGGTCTGGAGCCCCACCTTGTCTGGCGCTTCATCCGTTACGCGGCCGTCGGCCTCTGGGGAGGCCTTGGTGCACCGTGGGTGTTCGTCAGGCTCCGCTTGGCGCACAGCGGCCTCACGGGACGCCCGCAGGAACCATCGACATGAGCACCGGCACGGGGCCGAGCCGAGCTCGGCCCGATTTGGCCCGTCAGATCACCGACCTCGTCACCGAGGAGGTTGCCAATGCACTGCGGTTGCCTCGGCGCGGCTTGGCGATGCGGCTCGTCGGCACGGCAGCCCAAAGAGTGACACGGCGTTTTGCCGGCCTTGCCGCGCAGTTCGACGCTGACACGGCGACGATCGGGATCACCCGCGCGTCGCGGGCATTCGTGGCCCACTTCACGGACAAGGCCGTCACAAGGGGCGCCGACCACATACCAGCTACGGGGCCGTTGATCATCGCCGCGAACCATCCTGGAGCGACGGATATGCTCGCCCTCGCGGGCGCCGCCGGACGCGATGACCTGAAGATGATCGTGTCGAAGGCTCCGCTGATCGAGGCCCTTCCTCACGCCGGAGACCGGGACGACGGCTGCTTCATCTTTGCCTCGCCGGACACCGGAGACCGGACCAGCGCGGTCCGGCAAATGATCGACCACCTGCGGTCCGGGGGCGCGATGGCGCTCTTCCCCAGCACTACGCTCACGCCGGACCTTGCGCTGCGGAGGCCAGGATCGGAGATACCTCTGACCGAGACGTTCGGTCCGTGGTCGCCAAGCATCGTGCTCGCCATGCAGCGCGTGCCGGCCTGCCTGCTCCAGCCAGCCATCGTGTCGGGCGTCATAGCGCGGCGTTATGCCGACCATCCCCTTGTCAGGGTCTTCCCCGTGGCGCCGGGGAAGCCGTGGCAACGTCAGCGACTGGCCGAGGTCTTGCAGATCATGGCCCAGTTGCGAACAGGCGACGCAATGGGCATCTCTCCGCGGATCACCTTTGGCCACGCGCTCGCCGCAGGCGAGCTGGGCAATCTGCGCGACCGAGCTGCCGCCCTTGCGGCCATCGTCGCGCGCGCCTCAGAGACGATGGCGCAGCACGCCGGGGAGTTCTACGGAAGCTGAGATCTGCTGGTAACAGAGAGTGCCCCCGGCGAGTGTGCCGGGGGCACCTGCAGCAAAGGGCGGTCGGGCGCGCCGGGGGTCTACCCCAACAGCGTCTCCTCGTCGGCGGTGGCACTCCCCTCAACGTCCCGGTCCCAGTCGACCTCGACGCCCTCGAGCGAGTGAGTCTTGCGCCACTCATCGAAGTCCGCGACGATCTCATCGGTCCACTTCGTGTCCATCTGGCTCGAGTTGTAGATGCCCTCGCGCAGGCGCGTGTGACTGAACATCTCACGCAGGCGCGTGCGCTCCGACTGGACCACCACGGCCTCGGCCAGGTGAGGCGGGACAAACACGATACCCGACATCGTGCCCAGAACGATGTCGCCCGGCATACATGTGGCGTCGCCGACACGGATGGGCGTGTTGAGCCCGGTCAGCGTCACGTTGCGGATGGGCGTCGGGTCGATACCCCGGCAGTAGGTGGCGAAGCCCTCAATGTCGTAGATCTGCTCGGCATCGCGGATGCCGCCGTAGATCACCTGACCGCGCTTGGTCCGCGAGGCAATCGCCGTGGAGAGGTTGGCGCCCGAGTAGGTGCCCTCGTAGACCTTGTCCATCAGATCGATCACGATGACGTCATCCTCGACCAGGGTCTCGATCACCCACGAGTTCATGGCGCCGATACGGTTCTCCTCGTTGTGCCCGTAGTCCATCAGATAGTCGTGAAGATCAGGGCGGTGGGGCACGAACATGCCAGTCACAGCGCGACCCACCAGCCTGCGATCGGCGTGGAGGCGCGTCCATCCGCCACAGAACTGGTAGTGGTAGCCCTCACGCCAGAGCACTGACCACGCCTCTTCCGTGGTGACGGGGGCCATGCGGCGGACAATGTCGTCTGGAACGCGGGGACGCCCGTTCTCGAAGCGCTCTCCCTTCCACAGGGGGGTCAGCTGAACAATGTCCTCTCGACAGTCGAACCTCATAGGTTAGCTCCTCTTGATCGATTATCCACAACGTTCAGGACTCAAGTCTCATGCGGTGCCGGTGGCCCCGAAGAGGTCGAAGTAGTAGGCGCACCGCTGGGCGAACGACTCTTGAGCAGCGCGGTTCAGGCTGTGATAGGAGGCATCGTCTCCCGCAGCGGCGCCGAGTACGTCCCGGCCCGCCGTTCGGAAGAGGTCAGTGGCGATATTGATCTTGGCGATGCCACCCTTCACGGCGCCTCTGAACTGGTTCTCGGTGCAGCCGGATCCGCCGTGCATCACCAGCGGAAGTCCGACACGACCGCGGACATCGGCCAACAGATCAAGGTCGATGTCAGGATCGCCGCCCTGCGGGATGCCGTGGGCGGTACCGAAGGCGATGGCCAGGAAGTCGGGTGCGCACGCGTCGACGAATCTCTCAGCGGTCTCCGGGTCAGTGAAACCCTTGCGCTGTCGACCGTAGGTGGCGTACTCACCACCGTGACCCACGTGCCCCAACTCGGCCTCGACCCCGACCCCTACCGCGTGGGCCGCCTCGATCACAGTCTTGGTGATGGCGATGTTCTCGTCAACCGGCAGCTTGGAGCCGTCGAACATAACGTCGGTGCAGCCGGCGTAGATGGCGCGGATGCACTGCTCGAAGCTGGTCCCGTGGTCAAGAATCAGTGACACCGGCACCGTAGCCGCTTTAGCGCGCTCCGCGATGTAGGCTGCGTGGGCCACGCCACCGGGCTCGTCGATGAACCTGGAATAGAGGGCAATGAAGAGAGGGGCGCGCTTCTCCTCGGCCGCGTCGAACATGCCCTCGGTGCTCTGCATGTCCACCGTGTCGAACATGGGCAATGCGTAGCCGCCGACTTGCGCAGCTTTGAGCTGATCAACGAACGAGACTAGTGCCACGGTTATCTCCTTGCTGCTATGGTTGCTTGGTTTCGATGCCTGGGCCCGAGGCCTTACAATCCGCGAGTGTGACGCCTCAGAAACGTCGCGGTCTCCTCAAAGTCTGGGATGCCGGCACGCCCGCCGAAACGCGTGCACTTGATGGCGGACACGGCGGTGGAGAAGCGAACTATCTCGCGCAGGGACCAGTCCTGAGCCATGCCCACGATGAAGGCGCCGTGGAAGACATCACCGGCACCGGTGGTGTCCAGCACGTCGATGTCGAATGCCGGCGTGTGAAAGCGGTTTTCGCCGTAGATCGGATCTCTGGAGACAGTGAAACTGCCCTGCTCCCCCTCGGTCTGCACGGCGATACGTGGGCCCAAGTCCAGAACAGCCTCGAGCGCTTGCCAGCGCTCGGGTTTCCCGGTCACGCCCTGGGCGAATCCCGATCCACTGATCAGCACGTCGACCCGCTCGACCAGCTGTCTGCGCTTGCCGGTCACAGCCCCGGTGGTCTTGCTGCCGTCCATCAACACCGTCTTGCCGGCCTCACGCATCCACGTCGCGGCCTGGAGGGCTGCGTCGATATGGTGGCCCTCGAGGTGAAGGTAGTCCGCCGACGTGATGTAGGCCCGGTCCAACTCCTCGGGCCGCAGTGGCGCGTCGGTGATGCGTCGCACACCGGAGAAGACACGTTCCCCCGTGCCCTCCTGTACGCAGACGATGATGATCTGGTCCTCGGGCGCGTCCCGCCTCCGCAGTCGGCTCAGATCGACGCCTGCCTGCACAAATGAGCGCAGTTTTAGATCCGCTGCAGCATCGTTGCCCGCGGTCCCGATGAACCCGGCAGACGCGCCCAGCTTCGCGGCCGCGACCATTGCGGTGCCAACCGGGCCGCCGCCGTCAAAACCGAAGTCGCTGAGCCGCGTGCCGCGGTCCCAGGTGGGCATTCTGTCGAGCCGCAGAAGCACATCGAGGGTTGCCAAGCCTAGGCCGACGATCTGCGGCGTTTGTTCAGTAGTCACGAGCGCTAACGATATGGGCACTTGAGCAGGTGTCAAGTCGCAGTCCCGAGGACCTGTGACTCCCCTTCCGAAGTTCGCTGTGCCGCAGTGCCGCTTTCGCTCAGGCTGATTCGCGAGTACCCTTAGGGTATGAGACCACGGTGGTGTGTGCTGATGGCGACAACCCTTTTGCTGGGCGGATGTGTGGCACCCGCCATCGACGAGCCGGTGACCTTGACCGTGCTCTACACCAACGACGAGCACGGGTGGATCGCGCCGACCGAGGACCACGGCGGCGCCGCGGGGATGATACGGCGCTGGCAACTTGACGAAGGGTACAGCGAGGACGGCCCGTACCTGGTGCTCAGCGGCGGCGACACGTGGACCGGACCAGCGCTGTCAACGTGGTTCGACGGAGAACCGTCCGTCGAGGTGATGAACGCGATGGGATACCACGCCGCAGCTCTGGGCAACCATGAATTCGACTTCGGTGTCGACGGGCTCCTGGAACGAATGGCGCAGGCGGAGTTCGCCTTCCTCGCAGCCAACCTGATCTCAGAGAGCACAGGGAAAGCCGATCTCGCGCTGCCCTACATCGTGCAAGAGATAGGTGGCACGCCCGGCAGTGGGGTACTCCGGGTGGGCATCATCGGTCTGGCCTCACGGGCAACGCCCAGGACCACCATGCCAACCCACGTCGCAGGACTTCGGTTCGATGGCTATGCGGCTGCGCTGGCCGCTGCGGCCCCCGCGGTGAGAGCTGACGGCGCCGAGGTCATCGTCGTCACCAGCCACCTATGCAGTCCTGAACTGCGGGCACTGGTGCCGGTGGCCAAGGAGCTAGGGATCGCGATGCTGGGCGGCGGACACTGTCACGAGCGCATCAGCCGGGTCGAAGACGGCGTGGCACTGGTGATTGCTGGTTGGCAAATGTCAGCCTACGGACGCGTCGACATTGCGGTGGACGCGGAGACCGGGTCGGTGTCAGAGATCACGGTCGTTCTGAAGGACAACCCCGCAGGTGGCGTGGCCGTGGACGGGGACAACGACATCGTAGACCTCGTTGCCACGTGGCAGGCACGCCTGGACGACGAGCTCGACGTAACCATCGGCCACGCTGAGAAGCGCATCGGCAGGTCCTCACCGGCGATGCACAACCTGGTCGTGGACGCCTGGCTGGCAGCATATCCGGCCGACGTTGCGATGTCCAATCCTGGAGGCTTCCGCCAAGACATCGAGGCCGGCGCGATCACGCTTGCCGATGTCGTCGGCGTGCTTCCGTTTGACAACGTGCTCGTGGACGTGGCGTTGACGGGAGAGCAGATCGTCGCAGCCTACGAACACGGATCCCGCAGGCCCGCGGTTGGCGGGCTGCGGCGGACAGGCGGCGAGTACACGGTGAACGGGGCCCCCCTAGATCAGGATGCCGTGTATCACGTCCTCGTCAACGACTTCATGTACGCCGGAGGCGACGGCTATGACTTCAGCAGGTACGACCCGGACGCCTATCAGACCGGCATTGACTGGCGCCAGCCGGTCATCGACTGGATCACCGACCAGAGGTCATCAGCGGATGCCCCGCTCAACCCTCTGCTCGACCCGGTACAGCGATAGAGCGATCCGGAGTGCCCGACAGCAAGGGCGAGTTGGAAACGTAGAGCGCGGAGCAACAGGCATCGATGGGCACTGACGTCGCGGCGGCCGAGTTACCGATCCTCCGGCAGAGGCTG
>Ga0180436_10000891_pt1 | contig 29912 bp, 21 predicted proteins | sample SS_ome_2_FD_132434 | JGI IMG/M metagenome (GOLD analysis project Ga0180436, IMG submission 132434) | Hypersaline lake sediment archaeal communities from the Salton Sea, California, USA - SS_3_S_2 metaG | ecosystem: Environmental > Aquatic > Non-marine Saline and Alkaline > Hypersaline >... | reverse complement strand
GAGGTTATATGAACAGTTTAACACTTAAACCTATCTCCAAGATCAATGGAGAGATCAATCTTCCTGGTTCAAAAAGCCTTTCAAACAGGGCATTACTGGTAGCGGCATTGGCTGAAGGAACCACAAAGATTACCAATCTTTTGGAAAGTGATGACACACGTCATATGCTTAATGCATTGAAACAGCTGGGTATCACTTATACACTGTCTGAAGATAAAACAGAGTGTACGGTCGTTGGTAATGCAGGTGCGATACATTCAGATGGATTACAGGAACTTTTTTTGGGCAATGCCGGTACGGCAATGCGTCCTTTATGTGCAGCTTTGTGTCTAGGGGAAGGCTCATATCTTCTTACAGGTGAACCCCGAATGAAGGAACGTCCTATAGGACACTTGGTAGATGCATTAAGGCAGACAGGTGCAGATATCACTTACTTGGAAAATGAAGGGTATCCACCACTTCAGATAGAAGCAGGTGGACTTCAGGGTGGTGAAGTCTCTATAGATGGGGCTATTTCCAGTCAGTTCCTTACAGCACTTCTGATGGCAGCACCTATGGCCAAAAATGACATGCATATCACTATACTTGGTGAACTTGTCTCCAAACCTTACATAGATATCACTTTGCATATTATGCAGACATTTGGTGTTGAAGTGGTGAATGATGATTATAAAACATTTACTGTAAAATCTGGACAGACCTATAAGGCTGTAGAGTCATTTATGGTAGAAGGTGATGCTTCTTCTGCTTCATACTTTTTAGCTGCTGCAGCTATTAAAGGCGGCACAGTAAAAGTGACAGGTATAGGCAGAGACACGATACAGGGTGATGTCCAGTTTGTGGATGTTCTTGAGACAATGGGTGCCAGAGTAGAATGGGGTGAGACGTATGTTTCAGTAACAAGAGATGCACTCCGTGCCATTGATATGGACTTCAATCACATTCCGGATGCTGCGATGACCATCGCTACTATGGCACTTTTTGTAGAAGGAACAACAACACTTCGCAACATTTACAACTGGAGAGTGAAAGAGACAGACAGGCTCTATGCTATGGCTACAGAATTACGAAAAGTGGGAGCTGAGGTAGAGGAGGGTGAAGATTATCTAAAGATCACAGCACCTAAACAACTGAAACATGCTGCGATAGACACCTATGATGACCATAGAATGGCTATGTGTTTCTCTCTTTTGGCATTAGATCCGGTCTCTGTGACGATCAATGAACCAGAGTGTACAGCAAAGACATTTCCTACCTATTTTGATGTTCTTGAGAGTATCTCCTCTTAAAAACGCTACTCAAACTTAAAATTACTCACATTTTTTATCCTAAAGCGGTTGTTGACCTAGTGTCAGCGCCTCTTTCTCAGCTTTGCTCAATAAGCCTGATTTATGGTTAAAAAGGTATAATAACGCAAATTTAGGCACACATAAGGATAGGTATGAAGTTCGAAGATATCGAAATAGAAGAAGTAGATTTTGAGGCGATGCTCGAGGAATCGTTTAAAAAATCAGAGTCAAAAAGTGATTTAGTTACAGGTACAGTTGTTAAGATTGATGAAAAAGATAACATTGCAGTGATAGATATTGGTGGTGGTAGAGATGCAACACTAAATCTTGATGAACTTAAAAATGAAGAGGGTAACCTTGCATTTAATGTAGGTGATGATATCGATGTTGTTACAATGGGGAGAGGTCGTATCTCTCATAAAGCTGCATTAAGCAGAGTTGCATTGAACGAGTTTATCTCTGAGTATGACGAAGAGCAAGAGTACATCATCGATGGTGTAGTTACTAAATCAAACAAAGGTGGTTATGTTGTAGATTGTGACGGTCTAGAGTTCTTTATGCCACGTACACTCTCTTACCTCTCTTCAAAGATTGATCCTATAGGCAAAAAAGTTAAAGCGGTCATTGTAAAAGTAGACAAAGACAAGGGTTCAGTAGTTGTTTCTAGAAAAGAGCTTATTGAGCGTGATAAAGCGAAAACAGATGAGATCGTTTCAGAACTTCTTGAGAAAAAAGAACCAGTTGTTGGTACGATCAAAAAGATCACTTCTTACGGTATGTTCGTAGATGTAGGTGGAATGGATGGTCTTGTACACTACTCACAGATCTCTCATAAAGGTCCAGTGAACCCATCTAAGTATTTTGCAGAAGGTGATCAAGTAAACGTGATCGCACTAGACTATGATAAGAAGAAAAGACATCTTTCACTTTCTATAAAAGATGCAAATCCTGATCCTTGGGCAGATATTGACTCTATCATCGGTGTAGGTGATACAGTAACTGCTACAGTTTCTAATATCGAACCTTATGGTGTATTTGTTGATCTCGGTGAAGATCTTGAAGCATTCCTTCATGTTTCTGAGATCTCTTGGGACAAGAATGTTAAACATCCTAAAGACTATTTAGAAAATAATTCTGAGATCAATGTTGAAGTGATCGAGATCGATAAAGAAGGTAGAAGATTAAGAGTGAGCCTTAAAAATCTTCTTCCTAAGCCGATGGATACATTTACATCTGAAAACAGAGTTGGTGATGTTGTAACTGGTACAGTAACATCTATTACTGATTTTGGTGCATTTGTAAAAGTAGGTGCAGTTGAGGGTCTTCTTCATAATCAAGAGATCTCTTGGGACAAATCAAAGAATGCAAAATCTGAACTTAAAGTTGGTGATGAAGTTGAAGTGAAGATCATTAAGATCGATAAAGATGCTGGTAAGATCTCATTGAGTAAAAAAGCGCTTGAAGATTCACCTGTAAAGGCATTTGCACAAACGCATAAAAACGGTTCAATCGTAACTGGTACAGTAAAAGATAAAAAAGACTTCGGTGTATTCATTTCACTTGAAGATAACATTGATGCATTGATCAGAACAGAAGATCTTCACCCACTTAAATTTGATGAGATCGAAAAAGGTCAAGAGATCAAAGGTGTGATCAGTTTTATTGATGCTAACAATGACAGAATCAGAGTTTCTGTAAAAAGACTTGAGCGTCAAGAAGAGAGAGAAGCAATGGATCAACTAAATATGGACCAAGATGACAGCATGACTCTTGGTGATGCATTTGGTGATAAATTTAAAAGATAATAATACTTTAAACACACAATATAGCAACGCCTAAAAAGGAGTTGCTATAGTATAACAGAAGGCTCACATACGAGCAGTCGTATGTTACCCTCCTAAGAAAACTCCCAAATATTAAATATAAAGGACAGAAATGTCAATGAAAACTATAGTCGTTTGTGATCATATTCATCAAGACGGATTAGATATTCTTGCTAATGATAGTGAAATCAATTTTATTAATGCAGCGGATGAGCCTAAAGATAAGCTTCTTGAAGAGTTTATTCCTTTGGCAGATGTTGCTATTACACGTTCATCTACAGATGTTGATGATGCATTTTTAGCACAAGCAAAAAAAGTGACAGCAGTGGTACGTGCAGGTGTCGGTGTAGACAACGTAGATATCCCAGGTTCAAGTAAGCAAGGTATCGTTGTGATGAATGTACCGACGGCAAATACTATTGCAGCAGTTGAACTTACCATGACACATTTACTTTCATGTGTAAGACAATTTCCTTATGCACATAACAATCTCAAACTTGATCGTGTCTGGAGAAGACAGGACTGGTATGGTACAGAATTAAAAGATAAAAAGCTTGGTATCATCGGTTTTGGTAATATCGGTTCTCGTGTAGGGAAAAGAGCGAAAGCATTTGAGATGGATGTGATTGCATATGACCCATACATTGACCCAAGTAAAGCAACAGACGTAAATGTGGCTTATACTAAAGACTTTGAAGACATTTTAGCGTGTGATATCATTACAATCCATACACCGAAAAACTCTGAGACTATCGGAATGATAGGTAAAGAAGAGATCGCTAAAATGAAAGATGGTGTGATCCTTATCAACTGTGCCAGAGGTGGTTTATATGAAGAGGATGCACTTTTAGAAGGACTTACTTCTGGCAAGATAGCGATGGCAGGTATCGATGTTTTCAATAAAGAACCGGCGACCGATCATCCTTTACTTGATCTTGATAATGTAACAGTAACACCTCACCTTGGTGCAAACACAAAAGAGTCACAAAAGAACATTGCGACTCAAGCAGCTGAAAATGCTATTGCAGCTGCAAAAGGTATCTCATACCCGAATGCACTTAACCTTCCTATAAAAGAGAGTGAGTTACCTGACTTTGTTAGACCATACCTGGAACTTATACAAAAGATCGGTCACATGTCTGCACAGATCACAAAGAGTGCAGTAAAATCGATCAGAGTGATGGCATCTGGTCCTGTTGCAGATCATTTAGAATCGATGGGTACTTTTGCAACTGTAGGTGTACTTACTGAATCTCTTGGTGACCAGATCAATTATGTGAATGCAGAGTTCGTTGCAGATGAACGTGGTATAGAGATCATTAAAGAGGTTAAACCTAACAACAGTGGATTTACTAACAAGATTGGTGTCAAGCTTACCACAGTAGAAGGTACGATCTCAATAGAAGGAACAGTTTTTGATGATACAGAACAGCGTATTATCGAGATCGATGACTATATACTTGACGTAGAACCAAAAGGTACGATGGTGTTCTTTAGAAATACAGACACTCCGGGGGTGATCGGTGATGTAGGCAGGATCATGGCTGAAAATGGCTTGAACATCTCTGACTTTAGACTTGGACGCGATAGCAGTAAACAAGCATTGGCTGTTGTACGTGTAGATGGTCAGATCAAAAAAGAACTTCTTGAAGAACTTGCTGCACTAGAAGCATGCATTAGCGTGTCTCACGCAACACTATAATAACAAGTGAGTGGACCTTTCCACTTGCTTTATTTACCCTTTTCCCCCTTTAAAATATACTTTTCAGTTTTGAATGTAAAGCCTTTGTAGAATAAGGACAGCCTTCTTTAAACATAGTTATAGGTTATATTAGATATAGTATATGCTTATATAATAACAAATTAGACTATTTAACGTATAATTTAAGCTATTATAGAATCTAATGATAAAGGAGTATTCCAATGAAAAAATATCTTATTCTTCTTTTTGCATGGCCACTATTTGCAGGTTTGAATAACCTGGATCTAAATCAAGCTGTCTCTATGTTACAAAGCAATAACCTGGAATTGAAAATATCGCATTTTAATGAGCAAATGAAGGCATATGAAGCTGCCGCTGCCAAAGGTCACAACTATGGTAAGTTAGATGTGAGTGTCACAGGAATGCGTTCAAATGATGCTGGAAATGTGTTTGGATTTAAACTGCAGAGTAGAGAAGCAACATTTGGTGATTTTGGGTTTGCTGAATTTGACCCAACAAATCCAAATATCTTAAATGTAGAGCCTACGGCGTTGAATTATCCTGAAGCAAGAAATCACTATCAAACAAAGATCTCTTATATGCTGCCTCTGTACACGGGTGGAAAGTTAACAGAGTATGTACGTATCACGGAGGCATTGCATCGTATGAGTCAATGGGATACGCAGAAACTTCTTAATGAAAAGATCTTCCAGACCAAAAAAGCATTTTATGACATCTCTTTGGTTGAAAACTATATTTCCAATCTTTCTAAGATCATCAGTAATATCAACCATCTTGAAAAGATCGTAAAAAGTATGGGTGAAGAGGGGTATGCACAAGATATCGATCTTCTTGAGGTACAAGCACGTAGAGCAGAAGCTGAGAGTATGCATAATCAAGCCAAGCTCAATAGAGATCTAGCCTATCAATTCCTTTCATTCTTGCTGAATGAAGAGGTGAGTACGATCAAGAAGGTGAATGATATGGCACCTATACCCCATATCGATAGAACTGAAATTGAGAGTAATAACATCGATATTCAAAAAGCACTTTTAGGCTTAAAGATCAGTGAGATGGCTATGGATGTTGAAAAAGCAAACTACCTGCCAACAGTTGGTGCATTTGGAGAGTACGGAAGTGCTGATAATGAACTTTGGAATGAGTTTCAAGATAAAGATTCATATACTGTTGGTGTACAGTTGACATGGAATATTTTCAATGGTGGTGTTGATGCTGCAAACCTGGAAAAAGCAAAGGTGAACCATCTTAAAGTGCAAGATCAAGTCTCTTTGGCTAAATCAGCTATTGCGTTGAAGGTTAAAAAACTTCAAACAGAAATATTGAGTAAAAATTCCGATGTAGAGAGTTATAAAAAACAGTTGCGTTTTGCTAGAAAGGTATATGAAAATTACCGTTCAAGATATAAAGAGGGGATTGTTTCCATCTCAGATGTTCTGATCAAACAATCTATAGAATTAGAAGCGCTATTGAAGCTGCTTACAGCAAAGAATGCACGTAATACTAAGATATTTGAATTGAACAGTATTCTAAATAGAGGAGGTAACGTATGAATAGAGTTATGAAAGTAATGGTTTTGGCACTGGTATTAACAACACTGCATGCTGTAGAGATAGATCTGAGTGGTTCTGTTGTTTCTGACAATCAAAAGATGATCACCAGTAGATATATGGGTTATGTGAAAAATATGGCTGTTTCTGAAGGGGATATTGTAAAAAAGGGACAACTTCTTTATGAGATCGATTCAAAAGAGATAGAGTCAGCAGAAAGACAAGTGGACCTGGCTATTTCCCAAGCCAGACTAGCATTGCAAATGAATAAAAACCAATATAACAATGTTTTAACAAATCTTGCACGACATGAGAGACTCTATAAAAAGAAGATGGTCTCTAAATATGAGTTTGAAATGTTACAACTTGCAGAAAAAAATCTCAAAGATATGGTAGAAATTGCAGAACAGCAAGTAAAACAAGCATTAGCCAAAAAAGATGAAGTTATAAACCAGTATAATTACCTTAAGATTCATGCACCAAATGATGGTGTGATTGTCGATAAGCGTCTTAATGAAGGTGAAATGGCCATTCCGGGTATGCCAGCAGTCGTTTTAACAGATCTTAGTAAGTTAACTATTGTGTCTGAATTGAGTGAAACTCAATTAAGATATATTAATTTAGGTAAGAAGGTAGATATCGAGATACCTTCTATTGGATTTAGAACAGAAGGGCATATTACTTCTATTATTCCTAATTCAAATCCTATGACACATAAATTTAAGATCAAAATGCGATTTGACAGTAAGGGACGCTCTTCTGTCTACCCTGGGATGTATGCCAAAATTATGATTAGGTAGGTTGTAATGGAAAACAAAAAAGAGTATGAGATAGTTAATGTCGCAGGAAAACTGGCAAAAGGTTTCCTGACGAATCCATTAACTGTAGTTTTGGGGGCCATGTTGCTTCTTGTTGGATATATTGCGCTTAATACAATGCCAAGAGAAGAAGATCCTCAAATCGCCATTTCAGGTGGAGCAGTGATCGTTGCAATGCCTGGTGCATCACCAAGTGAAATTGAAAATATTATTGTAAATCCATTGGAACGTAAATTACGTGAAGTACGCGGTATTGAGCATATCTATGGTATGGCTATGGATAATGTGGGTATCGTTAATGTTATGTATTATATCGGTGAAAATAGAGAAGACTCAAACCTGAAACTCTATGATAAAGTAATGCAGAATATGGATATTATGCCAAAGGGTGTGATGCAACCAAGTGTTAAGCCTTTTGATATTGATATTGATATTCCTATCGTGACCGTGGCATTCTATCCAAAAACCAAAAGCAGTATAGATGATGTGGCGCTTTTTGAAATGGTAAGAAGAGTACAGCAGAAGATCAATGCAGTTGACAATGTAGCTAAAACGACACTCAAAGGTTCAAGGAAAGCACAATACAACATTGAAGTAGATATGGGAAAACTTTCAGCCTATCATCTCTCTTTGGGACAGATCATGAAAGCAGTACAATCTATCGCTGTTGATGTACCGGATGTAAAGGGTAGAACTAAAGAGAATCAATTAGTGATCTTTGGGGTTAAAAATGCGATCGAAAGTATTGAAGATGTAGGAAATGTGATCGTGGCTCAATACATGGGTTCTCCTATCTATCTCAAAGATGTAGCATCAGTGACTGACGGAGTCGATATAGAAAACTTCCGAACAGCAAAGGTACTACTGAGAGAGGGTGCTGAAGAACAGGGGGAAGGTTCTGAGAATCCTAATGGCGTCATGAGTGAAGAGAAGAATCAGATCACAATGACGATCGCAAAACTTGCCGGAACCAACGCTGTTTTTGTTGCAGAGGATGTACTCGATATTCTTAAAGGCTATGAGCGTGAATTTGAAGAGTTGGGTATCGGGTATCTCATTACCAGAAACTATGGTGTAAGAGCAAACGAAGCTGTAAATGAATTGATGCATCACTTGAACATTACTATCTTGATCATTGCATTGATGCTGGTCTTTGCTCTGGGATGGAGAGAGTCTATTATCGTTACATTCACCGTACCGGCAATTTTGGCCGTGACACTCTTTACTGCATGGATGACAGGCCAGACGATGAACAGGATCACGCTCTTTGCACTCTTGCTCTCCCTGGGACTGCTGGTGGATGCAGCGATCATTGTTATCGAGAATATCCACAGACATTTACATAGTCATGGTGTTGAAGATAAGGAGATGGAAGAGCTCTTGATTGAGGCAACGGATGAGATCGGTGCGCCGACGAATATTGCAACATTGGCGATCATTTTGACAATGGTTCCTATGGCATTTGTTGGAGGTATGATGGGGTCATTTATGAAACCGATACCGTATAACGTACCAGTAGCACTCTTGGCCTCACTCTTTGTTGCTTATATATTTACACCGTATTTAAGTTTAAAACTACTTAAAAAACCTACACATGGTCATCACCATAAAGAGAAAAAAGAAGAAGGATCTAAGTAATGAAGAAGTTTGAAGATTTTATTTTTAGTATCCTGGATGACGGGTTAAAGAAAAAGCTTGTTATCTTTTTAACGGCAGCAGCATTTTTCCTTTCTCTTTTGATGTTCCCGACGAAAATGGTACTGGCAAAAATGCTACCAGGAAAAAGTGACAATACATTCTCTGTCTATATTGATACACCAACCGGGTCGTCTATACAAGAGACAAAATCTGTGACTTCATGTGTGATTGATTTTCTTAAAAAAGAAAATGAGGTATTGAACCTAGAACTTTTCTTGGGGCAGGGTATTCCGCTTGATTACGCCGGTCTTGTTAAGGGTGCGAGTATGAAACGTACTGAAAATGTTGCAGAGATCTCTGTAAACCTTACAGATAAACACCATCGTGCAGAACCATCATTTCTCATGGTTCAGCGTTTAAGACCTGAGATCAAGACAGCATGTCTGCCTATCGTTGAAGGTACAAATATCAAGTTTGTTGAACAGCCGTCAGGTCCTCCTACACTTGCTTCTATCGTTGTTGAAGTACATGGTGAAAACTTAGATGAAGTAAGAACCATCTCTACACAGGTTGCAAATATCTTAACACAGACAGAAGGTCTTGTTGATATTGATGTGATGGCAGATGATATCTATGACAAATATGAACTTATTCCAGATAAAGAGAAGATCGCAAGAAGTGGACTTAGTGTAGAGCAGGTCAATAATATCTTGTATCTGGCTTTTGAGGGGATGGTCATTGCACATAAGAACTCTAAAAATTCACCTGATCAGATACCGATATTTTTGATCTTGGATGTGAATACAAAAAATTTGGCTGGTGGTAATGTCGAAGCACTACACAGTAAACTCTCTTCATTGAATTTGATGAATATGAGAGGTATGATGGTGCCACTAAGTGAAGTTGTGAATTTACGTAAGGTCAAGTCAAACCCTATGATCATGCATAAAGATCTTTCACGTATGGTGAATGTGGTTGCAGAGACAGATATGGTTTCTCAAGTTTATCCTCTGTTGGAGGCACGTGGAGTGATGCTTGAAAAATTTGCTGAAAAGTATGAAATTACCAAAGCAGGTATCTCTACCTACATGTTTGACTTTACGTTAAAAGATAAAATAACACATGAAGAGTTCCTGATCCGTTGGGATGGTGAAATGAAAGTAACACTTGATACCTTTAGGGATCTAGGTGCTGCATTTATCGCTGCATTGGTGTTGATATTCTTATTGTTGGTGATCTACTATAAGAGTTTTGCGATAAGTGGAATCGTATTGTTCGGATCCTTCCTTTCACTTATTGGTGTGATCGTAGGGCACTGGGTAGCAAACTGGTTTACTTCAGAGACTTTTTTCCTGACAGCAACATCGCTGATCGGGTTTATTGCTCTTATCGGGATAAGCTCTCGTAACTCACTGCTGCTTATTGACTTTGCTAAGTCATTGATGGAGTATGAAGGGATCAAGAAACGTAGAGCCATTGCTATCGCAGCAGCGACAAGAGCAAAACCTATTGCCTTAACAGCAGTTGCTATTATTCTTGGTTCTGCGCTACTTGCAGGTGACCCTGTCTTTGGTGGGCTTGGTGTGGCACTTATCTCTGGTACAGTTGCAGCAGTATTTGTATCGCTTCTTTTTGTTCCAGTCTTGATGGATAATGCAAAAGCGATGGATTTTGAAAAAACTGAACATGCTGACGATGAACATCACTCTATCTCTATTACGAGATAAACTTCTTTTTTGGCATCCTTTCAGGGTGCCGCTTTAACCTTTTACCAACCATCTGCTATAATCACCCATTATTTTTAAGGAGCTAATATGGTGGCTACAGTTGGAATGGGTGATATTAAAAAAGGCACCAGACTCGAAATTACAGGAAATCCTTTTAAGGTGACAGATTTTCAGCATGTTAAACCTGGTAAGGGTGCAGCTTTTGTACGTATGAAGATCAAAAATCTTGCTACAGGAAAAACGATTGAGAAAACAGTACATGCAGGTGATAAATTTGATGTACCGGAGTTAGAACAAAAAACAATGCAATATCTTTATGATGATGGTGAGTTTCTTCAATTCATGGATACAACAACATTTGATCAGATAGGTCTTACGCATGAGCAAGTAGGTAAAGATACATTTGATTTTATGATCGATGGCATGGAAGCTGAAATTTTGTTTCATGGAGGTAAAGCGATCTCGGTCGAGATTCCACAAACTGTTGTATTGCAGATCGTAGAAACACCACCTAATTTTAAAGGTGATTCACAAGGTGGAAAGAAACCTGCTACACTTGAGAGCGGTGCAGTAGTTCAAGTACCTTTCCATGTACTTGAAGGTGAAATGATCAAAGTAGATACTGTTGAGGGGAAATATTTGGAGAAAGCCAAATAGTAGACTCACTAAGGTCGTGACCTCAAGACTTTCTTGAGGATAGTATGTCACTGACTCAAAAGAGTCAGTGAAGTTTCATTATTTTTTCTTCTTTTTCTTCTTCTTAAAGACTTTTTTACAATCTTTTATCATTGCATCTGGCGTTGTCGCAATGGTCATAAACTCAGTCATTTTTAACATAGGATACATGTAGGCTATATAATACTTAGGATCAAGTATTTTTGCTTTACCATTCTCTATGAGCATAGGATAAGGAAGCATAGCTGCATTGTTTCTACCAATTCTTTTGGTGAACTTACGTGTTCTCTTTGAAAGCTTGACCCCCACAAGAGTTGAACCATTCTCTAATGTCTGCGTGAAGGCCACTCTGTCATTATCTTTGATCTTTTCTAGAAGGTCATCACCCTCAGCTACCTCTATCATATCACCATATCGTGGCATTCCATTCATGAATTGATATTGAGGTAGAAGCTGGAACTTCAATACATCTTTTGAGTTTGTAAGACCTGGGAATGCTTCGATCAGTTTGACCAGGATCTTCTTAGCCGCTTTTTCATCATAATCCTCTTGCAGATATCCTTTTGTCATATACAGAGGGTTTATAATACTGAATGTTTCCTCTTTCGTATCCACAAGAGCACGTAATGATGCTGTAAATCCTTTATTTTCTTTACTAGCCATAGCGACTAAGGATTTGTCAGTAAAGACGATTGAGACGAGTTTTCCTTTTTTATCAACAGGCACAGTAGTCAAGATTTCAAATCCTGCTGATTTGAGTTTCTCTTCTACAGCTTTTACTTCCATGTATTTTCCACGAAGGTGTGCAGATATCCTACCCTGGTTTACTTCTCCTATCCTAATGTTCTTGTTAGAGTGCATTTTCTTTTTCTTGGCATATCTATTAGGTACATAATTTGGAGGTACACGTTTTGAGAACTTAATACTTCTATCCAATAGCGCTTCATTTGCTTCATCTTTAAAGGCTACAGGTACTTTTGGTACACTTGGTATCTCAATGTTTACTGTACCACTGCCTGTCGAGATACATTGTATGTTTCTCTCTTGTGTTCTATTGCCTTCTTCAAATGGCTTGAACTTTGGTGTTGCAGATGCAATTTCAAGTTTTCCTTTTTTAGCTTCTGGCATCTCTTCTTTAGGTACTACTTTACAGATCTCTTTTAATGTATTGGTATTTTCTATAGCCTGCATGCCATATGCGTTTAAGACCTCTGGTATCTCTCTATCCAGTTTACTCGCCAGTGTCACTCTCTTTTCATCAGTAATGCCTAATGATGTTGTCCAGTTGTCCAGCTTGAGCATACCAATGATCATTTTATTACTTCCCTTTTTGATATAGACATACATGGTACATGGCGCAAAGAGTCCAGCCTCAGGACGTGCACCTTCGTTGTCAAATACATTATAGGAAAATTCCAAGTGACAGAGTGAGTAGGTCCAGAAAGCATCATAGTCAGCTAAGATCTCTTCAGCATCATCTAACCCTTCCATAAAGTTGTGATAACCTGCTATGAGGTAACCTTTATTGATGAAGGCAAGTTCAAATGAATTCTGGAATGTTTCTAAGTACTCATCCAAGTCTTCTGGTGCATCAAACGCATATTCATAGGTATGCATGCGTTTTTCAGGCAGTTTTTCATAGGTTTTATATGTCTTCGTGTACTTTAAACCTCTCTTTATGAACTCCTCTTCTACTTTGGCATCCAAAGGTTTGACAGACGCGATAAATGACTCTCTTACTGTTTTATCTTCTATACCTATCATATCGAGAAATGCTTCTGGCATGATATGCCCCACATGTGTTTTATTCTCATCCAGTTTTTTATAGATGAGCATATTGAATGGTGCAGTGGATGCGATACGCGGATCGATATTGAGAAGCGGTAAGGTGGCCTTGTCATTTACAACAGATAGGAAACTAAGTGTATCCAGGGTGGTTGAACCGTATTTACTCTTATATTGATCGTTCACTCTGTGATGAGGGTCTGTGACTTCATAGTCGACCTTCTTTAACTCATCTTCAACGATCCTATTGTATTGCTCTTCTATGTTACCATCAAGTGTATACATGACTGCCAATGCATTATCTGGTACAGGGACTTCTTTTATGATGACTGGTTCAGTTTTCTTTACCTCTTTAGGCTTTACTGGAGCTGCAGCTTTTTTCGCTGGTTCAGAAAGTACTTTTGGCGTCTCTTTTAGCGGATTTACATTCGTAACTGCCTTCATGCCAAAATCACTTAAGATCTCTGGTATCTCACTATCAAGTTGTTCGACAAGTGCAACTCTTTTTTCATCTGTAATATCTAGTGTATCTGACCAGTTATGGAGTCTGAACATTCCGACTACAAGTTTATTTGTCCCTTTTTTGATGTAGACATACATGGTACATGGGGCGAAAAGACCTGCTTCTGGACGCGCTCCTTCATTATCGAACATGTTATATGAGAATTTCAAGTGACAAAGTGAGTAGGTCCAAAAAGCATCATAGTCAGCAAGGATCTCATCGGCATCATCAACTGTCTCCATAAAGTTACGATATCCTGCGATAAGATAGCCCTTATCGATGAATGAGAGTTCAAATTTGTTTTGGAAATCGTCGATAAAGTCATCTATATCTTCAGGTTCTTCAAACTCATATTCGAAATTGATCATTCTTTGTTCTGGAAGTTTTTTATAAGGCAGGTATGATTTTTCCCCACCTAACTCCTCCTCTATCATCTTATCAAGTGATGTAAAGGTTGCAGAAAATTTCTCTCTGACCTCTTTGTCTTCAATACCAAGAATATCTAGCATGACCTTAGGCATGAGGTGTCCTACATGCGTTTTATTTTCATTAAGTTTTTTATAGATAAGCATATTGAATGGTGCAAAACCTGCGATTCGAGGATCGATGTTCAGTAGGGGCAAAACCACTTCTTCATTGACTACAGGCATAAAGCTAAGTACATCCAACGTGGTTGAACCATACTTTGTTTCATACTGGTCATTTACTCTTTTATGGGGATCTCCAAGTTGAAAACCTATACTTTTCAGTTTCTTCTCTACAAGTGTGTTGAATTTTTCCTGTGCATTGCCATCTATGGTATAGAAGACTGCAAGCGCATCATCATTTGTAGGTGATTTTATAGTACTTTCTTGTGCTGCAGTAGCAAAGAGCAGGGCAGGCAAAAGTAAGGTAAAAGCAAGTATTTGTTTTATTACGTTATTCACATGAATCCTTTGGACAAGTATAATCTATAGGATAGCATAGAATTTATATATATAATTAATGGAAGTTATGAATTAGGTTTATGGTGTATCTGGAACGCTACCAAAAGTGACTGGCAGTTTGAAGAGATAGAAAGAGGGAATAAGCCCCTCTTATCTATCGAGGATAATGATCAATTAGTCATTAAGTGTTTTAACAGAGTCGTTAAGGTTCTCAGAGATAGACTTTACAGATTCTCTTTGGTCATTTGAGATAGTTTGTGTAGCTGCTGAACTCTCTTCGTTCACAGACTTCACAGATTCTTTTACATCAGTAGAAACTGTTTTTGTCGCGTCACTTGTATTTGTCGCCACTGTGTTTACAGAATCTTTTGCATCACTTGAAACAGATCCTGTAGTGCTGTTCATATCAGCAGAAACAGACTTTACTGAGTCAGCAGAGTCAGTTGAAAGTGTTCTTACAGAGTCTCTTGAATCAGCAGAAACAGTTTTTACAGAGTCAGTTGAATCAGTAGAAACTGTTTTTACAGAATCTCTTGAGTCTTTAGATAAGGCAACTACTGACTCTTTTGAATCTTTACTGAAAGTTGAACTGCTTTCTTTCATGTCAGAAGTAGTTGTTTTCAGTGAATCTTTTGTATCACTTGAAAGATTAGTTGTAACATTTCCAAGGTCTGAACTTGAGTTCAATTCCATAGTTTTCATATCATCAGAAGCTTTGATAGTAGCATCTTTTGAATCTGCACTTACATTTGTTACAGTTCTTTCAGCACTTTTAGATGTTTCAATTGCACCGTCTTTTGTTGCGACAACACTGTCTTTAGCATCTTTACTCATACTTATAGCAGCTTCTTTCATATCTTTAAACATATCATTAAAGTCAAAATCAGCTTGCGCGCTTGTTACCAATAATGTAGCTACAGCTACAGAAGTTGTGATTATATTTTTCATAATTTAATCCCCTTTAATTTTGTGTATCTAGGACGTAGTATATAAAAACTTATGTTAATTATAACTTAATCTTTTTTAATAAAAGAGATAATCATTGGTTATATTAACGAATATTGATGATTTTAAGAGGTATTTTATACATTCAATCAATGCGTATTAAGGAGAAATGTACTTTTAAAAAGAGAAAAACAACCTTTTTCAGGTTGTTTTTATGAAACTTGAAGTGAGTTTACTCTGCTTTACTTTTACTTTTCATATACGCTTCATATTCTTCTTTTGTAATAGACTTTGTATCTTTTCCTTGTGTGATATCTTTAAAAGAGTCATTGATGTTTGATGCAATTTCATCTATAGCCTCTTTTATATCCTCAGCAATAGTTTCAGTAGTTTCGCTGGTGGCAGTAGTGGTAGACTCTATGGAGTCTTCGGTATCATTTGTAACTGCTTTTGATGCATCTTCAATATTAGTTGCAACAGAATCAACAGAGTCTTTAGAATCATTAGAGACATCTTCTAGAGAGTCTTTAGTGTCATTTGAAACTGTCTTAAGAGAATCAACACCATCAGTTGTGATCTCTTCTGCTGAATCAGCAGTATCCTCTGAAACAGCCTCTATAGAATCTTTTGCATCATCTGAGACATCTTCTAGAGAGTCAGATAGATCTGAAGAGACTGCATCGACACTATCTTCTAGATTTTTATATGCGTCATCTGCAGCATCTTTAACATCTTCACTTGTATCAGAAATAGCATCTTTCGTATCTTCAGAGACTGACTCAAGTGCATCTCTCCCATCTTTAAATGTCTCCTCTGAACTAACTTCCATATCATCAGATACTTTCTCCGAAACATCTTCAACATCCGAGCTCACTGCACGTGTAGTTCTTTCAGCACTTTTTGATATCTCTTCAGCTCCTTCTGTCATGGCAGTCATACTGTCTTTAGCATCATCCGTCATGGCTTCAGCAACATCTTTCATGTCATCGAACATGTCTCCAAAACTAAAACCAGCCTGGGCATGTGTCAAGAAAGCAAGAGCAGCTAAAGTAGTGATCATTTTTTTCATTCTGAAACCTTTGTATTTATCTATGATTGATGGTATCAATAGTTATTTTAAACATCTCTTAAAGTAAATGTTGTGAAATATTTGATTGATTATGAATATTTTGAAAGAAGTATAAGCAGCCTGGATTAGGCTGCTTAGGTAGATAGATGAGTGATCATCTATCTCATAAGATTAGTCGTTGATCGTTTTAACAGAATCGTTTAGGTTTTCTGCAACAGACTTCACAGACTCTCTTTGGTCATTTGAGATAGTTTTAGTTGCATCTGAACTCTCTTCGTTTACAGACTTAATAGCATCTCTTGTGTCACTTGAAGCTGTTTTCGTAGCAGCACTTCCTTCTTTTGCAGAAGTATCAATTGCAGATTTAGTGTCAGCAGAAACAGACTTTACAGAGTCAGCAGAGTCAGCAGATACTGTTTTTACAGAAGCTGTAGAGTCACCAGAAACAGATTTTACAGAGTCAGCAGAGTCAGCAGATACTGTTTTTACAGAAGCTGTAGAATCAGCAGATACTGTTTTTACAGAATCAGCAGTGTCTTTAGATACAGCGATCGTAGAATCTTTCATCTCTTTAGAAGCTACAGTTCCAGCATCTTTAAGATCTTTTGATGTATTTGTGATAGCATCTTTAGTATCAGTTGATACAGCATTTACAGTATCTCTACTGTCTTTAGATGTAGAAACTTCAGCTGTTTTAAGATCATCAGAAACTTTTACAGAAGCATCTTTAGTATCAGCACTTACATTAGTAACAGTTCTTTCAGCACTTTTAGATGATTCAACTGCACCTTCTTTTGTTGCAACAACACTGTCTTTAGCATCTTTACTCATACTTATAGCAGCTTCTTTCATATCTTTGAACATATCTCCAAAGTCAAAATCAGCTTGCGCGCTCGTTACCAATAATGCAGCTACAGCTACAGAAGTTGTAATCATTTTTTTCATGTTTATAACCTTTTCATTGTTTAAATTTGGATTGATTATACAAAAGATTATATTAAATATAACTTATAGTAAAAGTTTCAATATAATATTAACGAATATAGTTACATTACGAAACATTGTAGAAAATGGAAAAGATGACGTAAATAGTGAAGTTTTGTGTGTGTAGAAAGTAGATAGAAGGCTACTGCCTTCTATCTTATGAAAATTAGTTATTGATTGTCTGGATAGAGTCGTTGATGTTTTCAGAGATCGATTTAACAGCTTCTCTTTCATCATTTGAAGATGTTTTCACTGCATCACTTGTCTCTTTAGCTGTTGACTCAACAGCAGCTCTTGCATCATTTGACGCTTGTTTCACTGCAGCATTTGTCTCTTTAGCTACTGTGTCGACAGAATCTTTACCATCTGCAGAAACAGATTTTACAGAGTCTGCTGAATCAGCAGAAACAGTTTTTACAGAGTCTGCTGAATCGCTAGAAACAGATTCAACTGAAGAGTTCATATCTGCAGATAATGATTTTACAGAGTCTTTTGAGTCAGCAGAAACGCTTTTAAGTGCATCTGTAGAATCTTTTGAAACTGCGATCGTAGAATCTTTTAACTCTTTAGTTGCAACATTTGAAGATTCTTTAAGGTCTCTAGATGTATTAGTAATAGAGTCTTTAGTATCAGTTGATACAGCATTTACAGTATCTCTACTGTCTTTAGATGTAGAAACTTCAGCTGTTTTAAGATCATCAGAGATCTTTACAGTTGTATCTTTAGTATCAGCACTTACATTAGTAACTGTTCTTTCAGCACTTTGAGTTGTTTCAACAGTACCGTCTTTTACAGAAACATAACTATCTTTAGCATCTTTACTCATACTAACAGCAGCTTCTTTCATATCTGAGAACATTTTGTTCAGATCGTTAGCTTGCGCACTTGTAACCAATAATGCAGCTAATGCTACAGAAGTTGTAATCATTTTTTTCATAATTTAACCCTTTAAAGTTTTTATCTGGCAGAAGTATAGCGTATATTATATTAAATATAACTTATACTTCTAATAATGATATGTTATATTAAATGCTATTAAACAAATGGAAGAATGAATAGCAAGTAAAATTATCAAATTTTATTTGCTGTATATAATTAAATATATTTACTCTAGTTGTCCTAAAATAGGTACATCTTTTATCATTATAAGTTCAATGAAGTAATAGTTCTAATCTCTTATGGGATAAAATTCTATAGATGAGATTATTTTTTAAATAAGATTTTACTTTACTTCATGCAGTTGTCTCTATTTATCTTTATACTTACATAATATACAGTAAAATCAAGCATAGGTAAAATGTGATTACTTTTGTTAAGATAAACTCTTAATTGTATTCATTCAAGGTATGATAATTATCAATTTAGTGATTCTTTGATACAATACTTAAGATTAAAATGAAATATATGGTTCATTATTTTTGATGAAATGTTAAGAATGTTAAGAAGGAATGGGGATGAAGAAAATCTTAATGGGTTGTATAACGGTCGTAACTTTTGGTATGGCGGAAGTGTATACACAGGAAGATAGAATTTTTGATATGCAAAAGATGGCACAGGCCATGGATGATATGCAAGCAGGCTTTTTTTACAATAATCTGGATATCGTGAAAGCAGGTGCTAAAGACCTAAAAGAGACTATAGTTAGGATCAAGCCAATAAAAAAAGAGATAGAAAATACAGATGTATATGAGAGATGGATGGATAACAATACAGCTATGACTAAACGTATCCAGAGAAAGATCGAACAAAATACAGATGATATTGTTGCACGTTTTTCTGCAGGAGATGCTACACAGGCATTGCAATACTATAGTAAGATCTCTTCAGAATGCATGAAATGTCATGTACGATTACGAAAGTGGTAAATAAAAAATGAAAAAATTAATAATTACAGCATTGTTATTCAGTGCATTTTCACAAGCAGGTGACATTACATTAACCGGTACAGTCGTTTCAGATGGACAGAAGATGATCGGTGCCCGTTTTATGGGGTATATCAAGAAGGTCTATGTAAAACTTGGTGATAAGGTGAAAAGAGAGGATGATCTTTATGAGATGGAGTCTGCTGAGTTTGATATTATGAAATCACAAGCTGATCTTATGCTTGAGCAGTCTAAGATCATTGTAGAGTACTGGCGTGATAAACTCACACGTATCAATACAAAAAAAGTAAGATTAAAAAATACCTATAGAGATGATGGTAAGATCAACCTTACAGATATGACCGATCTTGATGCTCAAGCTGCCAATGTAGAAACTATGCTTGAGACAATGCAAGTTGCGGTAAAAGAGGCAACCATTGCTGCAAAACAGATGGCAAGTACGTATAATTATATTAAGATGAAAGCACCATCAGATGGTGTGGTTGTACAGAAGAACATCAAAGTGGGTGATATGATCATGCCAGGTATGTTGACTATTATGATCGTTGATACTGAGAATTTAGAGATCGATGTTTCTATTTCGGAAAGTATCATTACCAGAGTAAAAACAGGTCAAAAGGTACCAGTGGAAATTCCATCTTTAAATTATAAAACGATGGGAATCATACACGCGATTGTTCCTGATGCCAATCCAATGACACATAAAATTAAAATGCGTATCAGATTTAACAGAGGAAAAGAGAATATTTTCCCAGGTATGTATGCCAAAATTACTCTCAAAGATCCCCAATAATCTTTTTTTAAAAACGATGTGATACTTTTTACATCGTTTTCCTACTTTTTTTCATAAATTCTACTTATCCTCTTGTTTATTACTTTTTATTAATACGGAAACTGTTACAATTACTTATAAAAAATTATTTTCAGGAGAATGTATAATGAAAAAAGCTTTAGTAATATCAATGCTAGCAGGTAGTTTACTTTTTGGTCAAGAGGTTATTTATCCAGATAGAATGAAAAACATGGCAGAGATGGAAACTGCAATGTCTGAAATTCAAAAAGGTTTTTTATATGACAATGTAAAAGTTGTTAAAAATGGAGTAAAACACCTTAAAGTCACTATTGCAAATACAGAATCTTTCATCAAAGAGGGTGTAGGTGAAAATAAAATAAACAATAAAGTTTATGCTAAGAAAGTTGCTGCTCAGATCGAAGTTATGGCTGACGAGATCTATACTACATTTAAAAAAGGTGATAGATATAGTGCAGCGAACAATTACCTGCTTATTTTAAGTAAATGTCTTTCGTGTCACCAGACAGTTAGATCTTGGTAAATACTTTTTAAGGAAGAGAAGCTTTTCTCTTCTTTAGCTTCATTTGTACGTAACACTCCCGTTACATAAAATTCTTTCTTTCTATTTTATCTATTTAATTCATCACACTCATATAATTAATTTATTATAATTTATTATCTTATATTAGTATCAAGTCTAATAGGGTAGAGAAAATTTAATACAGTGAGGCAACATATGATGAATGTTAAAAAAATATTGGGAGCTGTACTGCTGATTGCAGTATCAGCAAGTGGACTTTTTGCAGCAGGTAAGAGTACTGTTAACTATACTATCAAAGGTAATGTTGAAGACAGATACTACGCGATGATGGATAAACCGATCAAAGATTTAGGATATCGTATCCCTGATCCAAGAAAACATGTGAATCAAGTGTATAAACAACAATATGGTTCAACAACACTTGAAGTGTTAAGCTTTATGACGATCGTGAATGATAAAGGAGTAAAGCCTCTTTTAGAGATAGATCCTAAACTTGCTGGTTTCAACCCATTTAACTTAGTGATCTACAAACACCAAAGCAAAGATGAGAGTGTGATCTCACACCTTACAGCTGAAGCGATCATTGAGATATTAGGTATCACAGATCAAAAGGTCATTGCAGAATATACAAAACTGATGGAAGAGCTTGATGCCCTTATTGTGAAAACATTCCCTGAAGCAGTAGTAAGTCATGGGACATATGAGGGTGCAGTAGAGAATACGATGTTACATTTCGAGATCGACTTTGAAAGACCAGAAGATCTTGATGATTATCTAGATGAGATTCAGGAGAAAGTTGAAGATACCTTTACAGATAAAGGATATATCATGGCCGGTTTCTTTGATTATAAAATGGGTAAGCCGGATCTAATTCCTTCGTATGATGCGTTCTGGACTTTCTCGCTTTGTCATTTCCCGTACTCATATACAGTATTTGACAATGAAGGAGCAATGCCGGAAGTTGCTGTATTTGCCCCATGTACAATGTATATGTATATCAAAAAAGACAGCAATACGCTCGTGATTGGTATGCCAAAACTCTCTAACTGGAATAGATTCTTTACAATGAATAACAAGAAAAGAGAAGATTTCCTAAACAAATTAGATAAAGATATCCCGGCAACATTTGTTGAGATCGGGGCAAAAGCAGTAAAGTAAGGAGAAAAGATGGCTAGTGTACTTTTACCCATAGCAAAAGGATTTGAAGAGTTAGAAGCGGTCGCTCTTATAGATGTAATGCGTCGAGGAGGTATAGAGGTTCGTGTAGCCTATCTTGAAGATGAACTTCAAGGAGACCTAGTTCTAGGTGCCAATGGTATCACTATACAGGCTGACACTTCTATTAAAAATGTGATCAGTGAAGATTTTGATATGATGGTACTGCCTGGTGGATGGGATGGAACATATGCCTTAGCTGAGAATGCAAGGGTCATCGAACTTCTACAAGAGTTTAAAGCAAACAAGGTAGTCGGTGCAATGTGTGCTGCTCCTTTTGTACTCAAAAAAGCAGGTGTTTTAGGGAATGACTATACATGTTATCCTGGTGCTAAAGATGAGATCGATCATCCTGGGTACAGAGAAGACAGCAAAGTGGTCACAGATGGCAATGTGATCACATCTCAAGGTCCGGGAACTGCAGTCTGTTTCGGACTTGCTATCGTAGAACGCCTCGTTGGCGAAGAGAGTATGCAGGCTGTAAAAGACGGTATGCTTTTAGGGTATTGTTAAGATACTCCTCATCGCCAATTTTTTACTACTATTTCAATCTATTTTTACCTAACCTTTGCTATATTGAAATCAATATTTTCAAAGGTTACCCATGTCTGAAGAACCAAAAGTTAAACCACAATTTACCCATTTACATTTACATACAGAGTATTCACTTCTTGATGGTGCAAACAAGATAAAAGCACTTGCAAAGAGGATTAAAGAGCAGGGCATGACTTCTGTAGCCATGACCGATCACGGTAATATGTTTGGTACTATAGATTTCTATAATACAATGCGTAAAGAGGGTATCAAACCTATTATCGGTATGGAAGCCTATGTACATAATCAAGAAGAGTTGGGTGATAAGTCAGTACGTCAGCGTTTTCACCTCTGTCTGTATGCAAAAAATGAAGTAGGGTATAAGAACTTGATGTATCTTAGTTCACGTGCTTACATTGATGGTTTCTACTACTATCCTCGTATCAACTGGGATCTCTTGAAAGAGAACTCTGAAGGGATTATCTGCTCTTCTGCATGTCTGCAAGGTGAAGTGAACTGGCACATGAATCTTTCTGAAAGAAATGTGAAGTTTGGTGCCAAAGGGTATGAAGAGGCAAAAAAAGTTGCCTTGAAATACAAAGATGTTTTTGGTGATGATTTTTATCTTGAACTTATGCGTCACGGTATCGGTGATCAGCATCGTATTGATAAACAGATCATCCAGCTCTCACAGGAGACAGGCATTAAGATCATTGCGACCAACGATACGCACTATACGGTACAAAAAGATGCTGATGCGCACGAAGCATTTATGTGTATCGCAATGAATAAACTTTATGATGATCCTAATCGTTTACGTCACTCTGTACATGAATTCTATGTGAAATCTCCAGAACAGATGGCAGAACTTTTTGCAGATATACCAGAAGCGCTTGAACATACCCAGGAGATCGCGGATAAATGTAACTTAGAGATAAAGTTGGGTGACCCTACACCACCTAATTTTAAGTTTGCCAGAGCACGTGCAGAGGCTATTGACCTAGAGCTTCCTGAGCCAGAAAAAGAGTACTCTTTAGAGAATGATAAGGTACTTTTTATTGAGGAGTCACGTAGAGGACTTGAGAGACGTTTAAAGATTGTACCTGAAGAGAAACACCAAGAGTATAGAGATAGGTTACAAGTTGAGATCGATATTATCAATAATATGAAGTTCCCTGGGTATATGCTTATTGTTTGGGATTTTGTCGATGCCGCAAAGCAGATGGGAATCCCTGTAGGCCCTGGTCGTGGTTCTGCTGCGGGGTCGCTTGTTGCTTATTCATTGGAGATCACGGATATTGATCCTATGCCGTATGGGTTGCTTTTTGAGAGGTTCCTTAACCCTGAGCGTATCTCTATGCCGGATATCGATATGGACTTTTGTCAGGCACGTCGTCAAGAGATTTTAGACTATGTAGTGGATAAATATGGTCGTGTGAACGTCGCTCAGATCATCACTTTTGGTAAACTCTTGGCAAAAGGGGTCATTCGTGATGTCGCACGTGTACTTGATATGCCGTACTCTAAAGCAGATGCAATGGCTAAGCTCATCCCGGATGAATTGGGTATAGATCTTAAAGGTTCTTATGAAAAAGAGCCAAAGATCGCTGAACTTCTTGAGTCTGATCCTCAGGCAAAACGTACATGGGAGTATGCACTGGCATTAGAAGGTCTGAACCGTAATGCTGGAACACATGCTGCGGGTGTTGTGATCTCAAATGAGCCGCTATGGCAAAAGACACCACTTTTCAAGCCTACTGGACTTGACACATTGGCAACGCAATACAGTGGAAAGTATGTAGAAGATGTGGATCTCATTAAATTTGACTTTTTGGGACTTAAAACACTTACCGTCATAGAAGAAGCACTGCAACTGGTTGAACGTAGACATGGCAAACGTATCAATTTTGTTGAAGAGAATATTGAAGACAGAGAAGTCTATGACTATATCAGTACCGGTGAGACGCTTGGATTGTTCCAGATAGAGTCTGCAGGTATGCAAGATCTGGCTAAAAAACTGAAACCAAACGGTTTTGAAGATGTTATTGCGATGCTCGCACTTTACCGTCCTGGACCGATGGAGTCAGGGATGCTTGATGACTTTGTTGAACGTAAACATGGACGTGCGAAGATCACCTATGCATTCCCGGAACTTGAACCTATACTCAAACCAACCTATGGGGTTATCGTTTACCAGGAACAGGTTATGCAGATTGTACAGACCATTGGTGGATTCAGTCTGGGTGGTGCTGACCTAGTTCGTCGGGCTATGGGTAAGAAGATCAAAGAGGAGATGGATAAACTCAAAGGAGAGTTTGCCAATGGGGCAGCTAAAAAAGGTTTTGATAGAGAAAAAGCAGCAGAACTATTCGACCTTATCGTAAAATTTGCAGGGTATGGTTTTAACAAATCCCACTCTGCGGCATACGCGATGATCACATTCTATACCTCATATTTGAAACACTATTACCCAACTGAATTCATGGCGGCGATCCTAACGTTGGAAAAGAACAATACAGATAAAGTGGTAAAGTATGTTGATGAACTGAAACGTATGGGTATTAAACTTCTTCCACCTGATATCAACCGTTCCGGTCTTGTGTTTGAAGCACGAAATGTGGATGGTGATGAGGTCGTTATGTTCGGTATGGGTGCGATCAAAGGAGCAGGGGATATTGCCATCAACACGATGCTAGAAGCTAGACAAGAAGGAGAATTTAATGATTTTTCTGACTTTGTTTCACGTATAGATTCCAGTAAAGTCAATAAAAAGGTCATAGAGTCATTGGCCAAAGCAGGTGCATTGGACAGCTTTGGCTACAGTCGCAAAGCGATGCTTTCACAGATAGAGGAGATCATAGATACAGCTAAAAAAGCTGGAGATGCGAAGAAGCAAGCGGTTGGATCTTTGTTTGGTGAAGGTGCAGAGATGACGTCTGTTACTCTGGAACTATCACATATGGACGAGTTTGAACCTATGGAAATCCTTGAGATGGAAAAGGAGTCATTAGGTTTCTATGTTTCAGGTCATCCATTGGATAAATATCGTGAAACGCTTGATGGTATCAACTATACTTTGAGTTCTGAGATCGATGATCTAGCTGATGGCTCACAAGCGATGTTCATCGGTAAAATAGAAGAGATCACAGAGAAGATAAGTAAAAAAGGTAACAAATTCGGTATTGCTAATATTATGGATCTGCATGGAAATATAGAGCTCATGCTTTTTGAAAATCGTCTCAAAGAGCTTGAAGAAGACTTTGATCTTAGCAAGCCAATTGCGTTTAAAGTAAAGATCACTAAAGATGGTGACTTTACCCGTATGAACATCTTGAAGATTTCAAGTATGAAGGATGCGAAGAAAGCGAAGGTGAAAGTTGAAAAAGAGGTCAAGCATGTAGAAGAACCTGTTCAGCCTCCGCTTATCTTATCGCTTAACCTTATGCCAGATGCTAAGATAGTTGAAGAGTTGATGTGTCTTGTGGATAAATATCCTGGTAAACGACCTTTAGAACTTCACATCAAGTCTAAGCTGGCAGATGTAGTTATTGAGTCCAAATTGAAAGTGAGTGAACTGATTATGGAAGAGGTAAAGGAGTTAGGTATCTATCCAGAAGAACCTTTACAGGTCACAGGCTAAAATAAATTAATAGTTTTAATCTTAATTTAATTAATATATATTATAATAATACCTTATTTAATAAAAAGTCAGGGGGAAATAATGAAATTTATTAAAGGTTTGTTTACATTTGTAGGTGCAGTAGTGGTCATCGGATTTCTTTTCGCTTTTGTGAAATTTGATCTTGGTACCAGAATAGGCCAAGTAGCTAAACTGGATTCTCAGGCATTGCCGGAGTATATGAAAATGTTTGATAAGGTACTTACGACAGGGGATCCTGCTAAAGGGATGATCCGTAAAGTAAAGATGAATATTCCTGAAGGCATGACAAAAGCTGAAGCATTTGAGAGTGCTTTAGAGATAATGGATGAGACAGCAGACGAATATGGAATGGCTTTAGTTGACAGTAAAACGATGCCAAGAGAAGGAAAGCTCTTTAAAGATGGTGGGCTTCTTACACATATCCGTTCATACTGTTCTCCTTATATTGCAGATGTATTTTTAGCGCATTCAGGAGAATTCATTGGATTTATGCCATGTAGAGTTGGTATTGTTGAAGATCCAAATGGTGATATCTATATCTATACAATGAGTTTAGAACTTATGATCAATGGTGGATATGTTTTAGATCCTAAACTTTTAAACCTTGCGAATGAGGTTAGAGATGCAATGTATGCCATGTTGGAGAATTCTGCTAACCCAGAATAATCTTATTTTTTAAGGATGCTTACACGATCGTGTGTAAGTGTCTCTCTCCTATTCATTATTGATGAATATTTTTCATTCTACATTTTGATATAATTATCCATCAAACTCAACTAGGAATCCCATGTCTACACAAGAAGATGAAAAAGCATTTGAAATTTTAGAACAAGCTGTTTACAAGGCACAGAAGTCATTAGAACAAACGAAACATTTTCAACCATTTTTAATGTTACTAAATGATGCGGGAGAGGTAGAGATCTATGAAAATGAAGTAGAGGATTCTCATGAAAGTTATTCCGTTTTAGAAAATACCTTAAGGGAACGGATCGTAAAAGGGGACGTTGATATTATAGTGTTGGCAGTCGATACACTTATCCCAGACAATTTTGCACAGGATGTTCCAAACAGTATACGTTTACACTTAGAAGAGAAGAGTCAAATTGATAAGAAAATTGCAGCAAGGTTTCTCTACGTCCCTTATGAATTATGCAAAATAGGGGATGGAGAGATATTTGTTAAACTTCATCATCCTATACCTGTTGGTTTTCCTGCGGAATATATCGTTGGCTAAATGGCACTATAATTCCGTCAATCACTATTTTGTCACATAAATAAGACAAAAATTGTGTAGTAAAGAAACAAATAAATAATATAAGTTTTTAAAAACAGACAATTTTATTCCTATAATACAAAAAGAGTGCTACAATCTGTCCATCAACAATCTAATTTAAGGAATAAATATGTCAAAATTACCAAAAATCATATGGTCAAAAATTGATGAAGCGCCAGCACTTGCTACGTATTCATTACTCCCAATCGTAAATGCTTTCACTAAAGAAGCAGGTGTTGAAGTTGTAGAGAGTGATATCTCTCTTGCAGGTCGTGTACTTGCTAGCCAAGGTCTTGCAGAAGATGAGCTTTCAAAGCTAGGTGAAGTTGTACTTCAACCAGATGGAAACGTTATTAAGCTTCCAAACATCTCTGCATCAGTAGGACAGCTTAAAGATTGTATCGCTGAGCTTCAAGGTCAAGGATATGATATCCCTAACTACCCAGAAGAGCCTGCAAACGCTGCTGAAGAAGAGATCCAAGCAAAATATGCTGTATGTCTTGGTTCTGCAGTTAACCCGGTACTTAGAGAAGGTAACTCAGACAGAAGAGCGGCTAAAGCAGTAAAGAACTTTGCACAGAACAACCCACACAGACTTAAAGCTGTAGATGAGAACTGTGGCGCATACGTTGCACACATGGGTGGGAACGGTGACTTCTTCTCACACGAGAAATCAGTAACACTTGATAAAGACCAAAAAGTAACAATCGCACTTAACGGTAAAGAGCTTACTTCAATCGATGCGATCGCTGGTGAAGTACTTGATGGTACATTTATGTCAATTGCTGCACTTAGAGCATTCTATAAGCAAACAATCGAAGATGCAAAAGCAAAAGGTCTTATCTGGTCACTACACCTTAAAGCTACAATGATGAAGATCTCTGACCCGATCATGTTCGGTCACGCATTCGAGATCTTCTTCGCAGACGTATTCGCTAAATATGCTGATACTTTCAAAGAAGTAGGTGTGAACCCTAACATGGGTATGTCTGACCTTGAGAAAAAGATCGCTGGTCACGCTCAAGAAGCTGAGATCAAAGCGGCATTCCAAGCAGTAGTTGATTCTGATGCACCTAAGATCGCAATGGTTGACTCTGATAAAGGTCAAACAAACTTCAACGCTTCTAACGATGTAATTATCGATGCTTCTATGCCTGTAGTAGTAAGAGAAGGTGGTAAGCAGTGGGATAGAACTGGTGCAGCGGGTGAAACTGTTGCTGTAGTGCCTGATTCAACTTACGCTATGTTCCACGAAGAGATGGTAGCTGATATCGTTGCTAACGGTCAGTACGATGTAACAACTATGGGTGCAATGCAAAATATCGGTCTTATGGCTCAAAAAGCTGAAGAGTACGGTTCTCACCCAACGACTTTCGAACTATCAGAAGCTGGTACAGTAACAGTCACAGGTGCAGATGGTGAACTAATGAGCTTTGAGTGTGAAGCTGGAGATATCTGGAGACTTGCTAGAACGAAAGATATACCGATCAGAGACTGGGTAAGACTTTCTGTAGAAAGAGCACAATTCGAGCAAATTCCATTGGTATTCTGGTTAGATGAGAACAGAGCACACGATGCTGAACTTATCAAGAAACTTGACGCTTACCTTCCAGAGCACAACACTGAAGGTCTTGACATTAAGATCATGAGAGTAGCGGATGCTACTAAGTTTACAAACGCTGAGATCAGAAAAGGTAACAACGTGATCGCTGCTACTGGTAACGTTCTTAGAGACCACTTGACTGATATGTACCCGATCCTAGAGCTTGGAACATCTGCTAAAATGCTTTCTATCGTTCCATTGATCGCTGGTGGTGGTCTATTTGAAACTGGTGCTGGTGGATCTGCGCCTAAGCACGTGGATCAATTCCTTGAAACTGGTCACTTAAGATGGGATTCACTTGGTGAGTTCTTGGCATTGGCTGAGTCACTAAGAATGATCGGTCAGAAACATGACGATGCTAAACTTGCTGCACTTACTGCTGGACTTGATGTTGCGAACCAAGGTTATCTTGATAACAACAAAGCACCAGGAAGAAAAGTAGGTCAGCCAGACAACAAAGCATCTCACTTCTTCTTGGCTCAGTACTGGGCAGAAGCACTTGCAAACGGTGACGATGCAGAACTAGCTGCGAAGTTCGCTCCGGTTGCTGCTGCACTTAAAGAGAACGAAGAGAAGATCATGGAAGAGCTTATGGCTGCTGAAGGTGAAGGTAAAACAACTGATGTTGGTGGTTACTTCCATCCAAATGACGAGATGGCTGCTAAGGCAATGAGACCATCTGCTACTCTTAATTCAATCATTGACGCTATCTAAGCTGATATGCTGTTGTACTGCACCCTAGGGTGTAGTACATGTTACTAAAATGTGATGACATTTTAGTATGCTTTATACTTCCCACGGTATAATTATGCCTCCGTATTAATTAGTATCTGATAAAAGATACTCTTGACACATTTGTGTCACATAACATAGGGTTGATGTAGCCTCTTTTGTTGCAAAGCATAATTGATAACAAAAATTATGAGTTATGTTTTGCTTTGAGGTCCCCTATAGTTCT
>Ga0180436_10000888_pt1 | contig 29953 bp, 27 predicted proteins | sample SS_ome_2_FD_132434 | JGI IMG/M metagenome (GOLD analysis project Ga0180436, IMG submission 132434) | Hypersaline lake sediment archaeal communities from the Salton Sea, California, USA - SS_3_S_2 metaG | ecosystem: Environmental > Aquatic > Non-marine Saline and Alkaline > Hypersaline >... | reverse complement strand
CGAACCCGCGACATACAGCTTGGAAGGCTGTCGCTCTACCAGCTGAGCTACTCCCGCGCGCCGGGCCCCGACCATTCGACCGCCGATGGGCGCCGCCTGTCAAGCGTACACCGCCGTCTCCGCGGGCCCGGCGCGTGCGCCCGACCGGCTTCAGGAACGCTTCAGCGGGGCCGGCTACGGTCGCGACATGACCGCCACCCAGCGTCTCGTCGGCCGCTCGTCCGCCGCCCTCGCCGTCGTCCTCGTCCTGGCCGCCTGCAGTCAGCCCGCGGGCTCGGGCGGATCGCTGCTGCCCACCCTGCCGGCCGGCATCGACCCCACGGTCGACCACCCGGGGTGCATCGTCACCGACGTGACCTTCGACGACGACGTCACGATCCCCGAGAACGCGACCTGCGTCTTCACGTCTGTCGCGATCGACGGCAACCTCGTCCTCGCCGCGGGCGCGACGCTCACGGCCGAGGCCGGTACCGTGCGCGGCAACGCGCTCGTGTACCCCCGCGCGAGCTTCGTCGCGAGCGGCGTCAGCGTCGACGGCAACGTCATCGCGGAACGGGCGTCGGCGCTCGAGTTGGTGTCGCTCGCCGTCGTCGGCGGCGGTTCGGTCGGCGGCAACGTCGACGTGGATGACGGGGGGCGGGTCGTTGTGATGGGCGTCAGGGTGGACGGCAACATCGACGTGGACGACAACGCCGGTCCGGTCGTCATCGAAGCCAACGTCGTCGACGGCAACGTCGACGTGGATGACAACGGTCCCAGCGACGTGAGCGACAACCGCATCGAAGGCGACCTCGACTGCGAGGGCAACGTCCCGGCACCCACCGGTGGAGGCAACATCGTGTCCGGCGACGCCGAAGGGCAGTGCCGGACCCTCGCGAACTGACCGAAGCAGGGCACCCCTCACGGTCGTGGGGTGGCGCGTCGGCGCCGGCCCGCGACGGGGCTCGAACCGCCCTCGAGCGCGGCCCGAGCCGCCTGCGTGCATGCAGGCTGCCGGCCATCGCCGAGGGGTCGAGGGCAGATCACGTCCAGATGGGTGCGCTAGGCTGAGGTTCACCGTCCGCTAGGAGGGAATCATGCGCCGACGTGGTGCCGTCCGCGATCCCCTGGTGGTGGCCTCGCTTCCTATGGTGGTGGTCGTGGCCGCCTTGCTGGGCGCCGCGCCGGCGCTCGCAGGCTTCTTTCGTGTCCGCGCGCAGCCGGTGATGCAGGCGTCCGTGAAGGACGCGGAGGCCGGGTTGGGGAATGCCGGCTTCTCCGGCGTCGGCGGGGGGGAGGCTCGGCGGCTTCCCGCGCCGACCTCGGTAAGGGTGACGAACGTGCGGCTGGGAGCGGCGGCTGCGGGCATCCGGAGGGTGTCGTTCGACGTGGCCTGGGACGAGTCGTGGCGTGGTCCCCAGCGTCCCGCATGGGTGGAGGCGGCGGACAACTGGGATGCGGCATGGGTGTTCGTCAAGTACCGGGTCGACGGCGGCGCCTGGGAGCACGCCACGCTGGCCGCGGGCGGGCACAGCGTGCCGCGGGGGGCGGCGATCGGCGTGCCGGGCGATCGGATCGGCGCGTTCTTGCACCGATCGTCTTCCGGGTACGGGCCGTTCGCGGCGGACGGACTGGGGTTGGCGTGGGACGTGGGCGCGGATCGGGTGCCGACCGGCGTGAGCGTGGAGGTGCAGCCATTCGCGATCGAGATGGTGTACGTGCCGCAGGGCCCGTTCGCCCTCGGCTCTGGGGGGTCCGGCGGCGGGGAGTTTCGCGCGGGCGGCACGGTCAACGCGCCCTTCGTCGTGTCGGGTCCGGGGTCCATCGCGTTGGGGGACGGCTCGGGGGAGCTGACGTGGACCGCGGGCGGGGGCGGGGCCGCGAGGGGCGACACGGGGTCGCCGTCCGGAAGCACGGGCGCCTCGTTCCCCACGGGCTTCGGTGCCTACTACGTGATGAAGCACGAGGTGACGCAAGGGGAGTACGTCAACTTCCTGAACACGTTGACGCAGGCGCAGGCGGAGGCGCGCACGCACGCGGAGGAGCAGCATCGGTACGCGATCACCGGGCGCAGCGTCGGGTCGTATGCGACGTCGCTGCCGTTCGTGGCGATGAACTTCATCAGCTGGGCGGACGGTGCGGCGTTCGCGGACTGGGCCGGCTTGCGCCCGATGACGGAGTTGGAGTACGAGAAGGCGGCGCGGGGGCCGAGCGCGCCCATGCCGGACGCGTACGCCTGGGGCAGCACGAGCATCGCGCAGGCGACCGGGCTCTCGAACGAGGGGGCGGTCAGCGAGACGCCGACACCGGCGAACGCCAATGCGGCCTTCGGGAGCGCCTCGGGGGTCCAGGGCCCGGTGCGGGTCGGATCGTTCGCGTCGCCGGGTCGGTCGCGGTGGGAGGTGGGCGCGGGCTACTACGGCGCGACGGAGTTGAGCGGCAACGTTTGGGAACACGTGGTGACGGTCGGCTATGCCGAGGGACGCGCCTTCACCGGCGCGCACGGTGACGGGGCGCTGGGCGCGGGCGGGGACGCCGACGTGCCGTCCTGGCCCGACGCGACGGCCGTCGGCGCCGGGTTCCGTGGCGGCGCCTGGAACAGCGACGACGGCCAGCTGCGGGTGGCGGACCGCACGCACGCCGCGAACCCGAACGCGCGCCGGGGCAACCGCCACGGTTGGCGGGGTGCGCGCTCGGCGCCGTGAGGGAGGGGTGGTGGCTCGGGTGGCTCGCCTCCGTCCCGCGTCGGGCCGCCAGCGCGCCGCCCTCGCGGGTGTTGGGGCGGCGCGCAGGCGCCGCCCCAAGACACATGGTCGGGGCGGCGTGATTCGAACACGCGACCCCCTGCTCCCAAAGCAGGTGCGCTACCAGACTGCGCTACGCCCCGCCGTGCGGGAGTATAGCGCGGCGCCGGCGGGCGGCGCCGCGCGGGGGTGCCGCCGTCACGACGCGTGGGCCGCGGTCCCCATTTCCGCCAGCGCGACGCGCGTCCAGGCCACGACCTCCTCCGTGAGCGGGAGCCTGACGAGCTCGTGCGCCGTGAACCAGCCGAGGGTCGGGTCGCCCGTCAGGGTGCCGCCGTAGGGGGGTTCGGGCACCGCCAGGTAGACGAGGTCGACGTGCTCGTGGCCCTCGGCGATCGTCTCGAGCTGCACGCCGCGGGGCGGCACGAGCTGACGCGGACCGGGCGCATCGATCGGCGGCCTGCCGACGAGCCGCACGCGCACGCCGGACTCCTCCTCGACCTCGCGGACGGCCGCGTCGTCCGGCAGCTCGCCGGGCTCGACGTGGCCGCCGCAGGGGAGCCAAAGGCCCAACTTGGGGTGGCGGTGGAGCATGATGCGGTCGCGCCACACCACGAAGACGGCGACGGCCCAATCGCGGGTGACGCCGGCGGGCGTCACGAGGCGAGCGGCAGCGCCACGCCGGCCTCGCCCACGCCGGTACCGACGACGCTGCCGTAGAGCGCGTGCGGCGTGGCGTGGTCGACGCGCACGGCGTGCAGGCCCATCCGCCCGACCTGGGCCGCGGGCACGAGCACCGTGTGGTGCTGGTCCGAGTGGCCCACGGCGTGGGCGCCGTCGCGCCCGAGCTCCTTGACGAGGACGCGCAGCTCGCGCCCGACGAAGCGCCGGTTCGCCTCCAGCGACCAGTGCTTCTGGCGCTCGACGAGGCGGCCCAGCCGCTCGCTCTTGACGGCGCGCGGCAGGTCCTCGAAGCGGGCGTGGGCGGGCGTGCCGGGGCGGGCCGAGTAGGCGAACATGAACGCCGCGTCGAATCGGACCTCGTCGTACAGCGACAGGGTCTGCTCGAAGTCGGCCTCGCTCTCGCCGGGGAAGCCGACGATGAGGTCGGTCGTGAGGACGACGTCGGGCACGCGCGCGCGCAGCTCGCGCACGATCTCGAGGTAGCGCTCGCGGCGGTACTCGCGCGCCATGCGCCGGAGCACCCGGTCGCTGCCCGACTGCACCGGCAGGTGCACGTAGTCGCACACGTTGGGCGTCTCGGCGATCGCGTCGATGACGTCCGAGGTGAAGTTCATGGGGTGGCTGGTGGTGAACTTGACGCGCGGGAAGCCGACCGCGGCCACGTGCCGCAACAGCTCGGCGAAGGACGGCAGGGCCGCGTCGTCGCGGCCGTAGCTGTTGACGTTCTGGCCGAGCAGCACGACCTCCTCGACGCCGCGCTCGCGCATCGCCTCGGCCTCGGCCAGGATGGCGGCCAGCGGGCGGCTGACCTCGGGGCCGCGGGTCTGCGGGACGATGCAGTAGGTGCAGTGGTGGTCGCAGCCGCGCATGATCGTGAGGTAGCCCGTGAGGGTGCCGGCCGGGGGCGGCGGCGTGAGGTGGTCGACGAGGTCCTCGCGGAAGGCCAGGTGGTCCACGCGAACGCGTGGCTCGCGCCCGCGCGAGCCACGCGCGCGCTCCAGCGCCTCGATGGCGGGGACGATCTCGGTGACCGCGCCGGGTCCGACGAGCAGGTCCACGGCGAACTTGTCGGCGAGCTCGCGGCCCTCGTCGAGCTGCGCCAGGCAGCCCATGAGGCCGATCGCGACGTCGCGCCCCGCGCGTCGCTGCCGGCGCAGGTCGCCCAGGAGCGATACGACCTTCTCGACCGGCTTGCCGCGGACCGCGCAGGTGTTGAGCAGGATGAGTTCGGCGTCGCTCGGGTGGTCCACCAGGTCGTGCCCGCCGGCGACCAGCTCGGACTGGATCGTCAGCGTGTCGTACTCGTTCATCTGGCAGCCCATGGTGATGACGTGGGTCCTCACCGTTGGCCCCCTCGAGCGTGCGTCACGGGCGGCATGCTACCAGCCTGGGCGCGTCGCGCGCGTGCGCCGCGCGCGATCGCGGCCGGGCACCGTCAGCCGAGAGCCAGCGCCCCCACGATGACCAGCGCGAACGACGCGATCGCCAACAGGAAGCCGTGCAGCAGGGCCTTGGGGTAGCGCTCGCGGGCGGCGGGGACCGCCGCGGACACGACCAGCACGATGCCCGCGAGGAAGAGCAGGCTGCAGGCGAAGATCCAGGTCTCGAGGGCGGGACTCACGGTCGCGCCGCCCAGTCGACGGCCGCGCCGTCGCGCCGCAGGACCCAGCGGTGGCGGACGGCCCACCGGCCGTCGCCGGCGGGTTCCGCCAGGCCCAGGACCAGCTCGCCGCCGTCGGCGAGGTCGAGCTCGGCTTCGATGAGGCCGCCACCGCGGTGGGCGGAGGGGACCTGCAACGCGCCGACGACGAGCTGCGCCTCGGGGGTCGGCAGCGCCAGCCGCAGCCGCACGACCTCGCGGGCGTGGGGCGCCACGGCGACGGACGCGACGCGCACGACTTCGCGCGGAAGGACGCGCCCCTCGTGCGGGAGCCAGCGGCCGTCGTCCGCGACGCGGCCGGCGTCCTCGATGGTGAAGCGGCCGGACGCCGAGGCGGGCACCGCGACGGCCACCTCCCAGGGGCCGGGCTGGGCGAGCTCGAGGGTCCACGATCGGGCGCCGGCGTCGAGGCGCTGCCGGGACTGGGCGCCGTCCACGTCGATGAGGACGGTGGTGGGGGCGGCGACCTCGAGGCCGAGCGTCAGCCGCACGGTGTCGAGCTCGAGCAGGCGCACGGACCAGGCCGATGGGACCCAGGGCGCCCGCGCCAGCACCTGCGTGACGAAGACCGTCCCGTTGGCGCCGGTGGCGGTCCCGAAGCCCATGCGGTCGAAGTCGGGCCGCAGCAGGTTCTCGCGGTGGCCCGGGCTGTGGAGCCAGCCGTCGATCGTGGCGTGCACGCGGTCGAGCCCCGCCGGCACCGCGGCCAGGTTCTCGGCGTGGGTGGTGTACGGGCTGCCGGCCCGGGCGAGGCGGTCGGCGACGGTCCGGCGGGCGGGGTCGAGGCCGAGGTGGTCGAGGACGTTGCGCGCCGCGAGCTCCGCGGCGTGCTGCCGCGCGGCTCGGGCGAGGCCCTCGTCCCACGCCGCCGCCGGCGCCCCGTGGGCCGCGCGCGCCTGGTTCGCCGCGGCGTGCAGGGCGCCGACCAGCTCGGGGGCAGGCTCGGCGACGTCGTCGACGCCCGGGAACAGCCAGCCGCCCGCGGCCGTGAGGCGAGGGGTGGCGCCGGGCGCGCTCGCGGCGGGAGCGACGACCACGCCGGTGGTCGCGACACTTGAGCGCGGCGCGTCGGTCACCGGGTCCGCCAGCGGGGAGGGCCCGGCCGGCGGGGCGACCCCGGGCGCGGTCGCCCAGGTGCAGGAGAGGGGCGCCGTCGCCACGAGGGCCGCGAGCGCGATGGTCCGCAGCGTGCGCGGCAGCGCGCGGCGGTCGCGCGGGGAGCGCGGCCGGCCCGGGGAACGAGCGCGGCCGCGCGGGCCGCAGGGGGCGTTCATGAACCCTGACTACCACGCGCCCCGGGGCCCGGCAAGCGCGGGAACCCACATCGCGCTACGCTGCTGGCATGACCTTCAGGGAGCGCGTGTTGCACGTCGTCCGCCAGGTGCCGCCCGGTCGCGTCGTCACCTACGGCCAAGTGGCCCTGTGGGCGGGTTCGCCGCGGGCCGCGCGGCAGGTCGGGGCGGTGTTGTTCGGACTGCGCGAGGCGGACGGCGACGTGCCGTGGCAGCGCGTCGTCAACGGCAAGGGCGGCATCTCGACGTACAAGGTGGGCGGCGGCGAACTGCAGACCGCGCTGCTGCGCTCGGAGGGCGTCGAGGTGGGCGAGCGGGGGGTCGACCTGCGCCGCTGGGGCTGGGCGCCGGAGGCCGAGACGTGGCCGTGGGAGACGCCGCCGGCCGCCTGAGGTTCAGCCGAACGCGATCGACGGCCCGACGTGCACCACGACGACGCGCTGTTCGAAGCGCCGCCGGAAGATTCCCGAGCGCACGGTCGCGCGCAGGTAGAAGCCGCCGTGCTCGCGCAGGTTGCGGGCGTAGTGCCCCAGGCCCGGGACGAGGAAGCCGATCGGGCCGAGCAGGCTGGCCGTCAGCTGCGCGCCGAGGTGCTCGTGCACGGTCGTCGGGAACGGCGCCTCGAACGACGCCGAGTAGCCGTGCTCGCGACGACCGGTCAGCCGCGCGCCGCGCTCGAGGACCACACGCTCGACGAGGCGCTGGCGCGTCTGCACCTGGCGGCGCCCGCGGTGCTCGACGTCGACGTAGTAGCGGTCGATGAGGTCGATCGTCACGTCGATCCCGTCGACGAGCTCGTAGGGCACCAGCGTGAGCCGCACGTCGAAGGGCTGGCCCGTCCGCGCCGTCGTCGGGGCGTCGACCTTCACCTGGTTGAAGCGCTGCTGGAACCACGCCTCCTGCACGGACGACCACGTGGCGAAGGCCGCCAGGGCCACCTCCAGCGCGATCCAGCGGGCGTCGATGCCGATCGCCGCGCGCAGCGGCGCGACGGCCAGGGCCAGCGCCCCGGCGGTCGCCAGCAGCCCCCACATGCCCCCGAGCCAGGCGGCGGACAACTCGTGCCAGGCCGGCGCCCGCGGCAGCTCCAGCGGCGGGTCCTCGTGCCACCGCCGCGCCACGCCGCAGGCCTCGCACACCAGCCCGTCGCGGTTGTGGTGGTGACACTGGGGACAGCTCCAGCTCACGCGGCAGGTTACGCCGGCCACGCGCCTCCGCGCGGTGGGCTTCGCCTCACGGGTACGATGCGTGTATGGCCAGTCCCACGATCCATCCGACGGCCGCGATCGAGCTCCTGCGTTCGCTCGTGCGTGCGCCCAGCCCCTCCGGGCGCGAGCGGCCCGCCGTCGAGGCGTTCGCGGCCGCCATGCACGACCTCGGCTTCGATGGGGTCCGGATCGACGAGGCCGGCAACGCCGTCGGGACGATCGTGCGAGGCGCCGGCCCCACGCTGGTACTCAACGGCCACCTCGACACCGTGCCGACGGGGGACCCTGGCTCGTGGCCGGTCGACCCGTTGGCCGGCGAGCTGGTCGACGGCCGCGTGTGGGGCCGTGGCGCCGTCGACATGAAGGGGGCCCTGGCGGCGATGGCCGTCGCCGGCCGGTTGGCCGCCGACGTCGGCTTCGCCGGCACGCTGGTGGTGGCGGGCATGGTCCAGGAGGAGGTCGGCGGCCTCGGGGCGCGTTGGTTCGGCGAGCGGAACACCGCCGACCTGGTCGTGCTCGGCGAGCCGAGCGACCTCGGACTGCGGCTCGGCCACCGTGGACGCATCGAGGCTCGCGTCACGCTCCCGGGCCGCATCGCGCACGCGGCCAAGGCCGAGCTCGGAGAGAACGCCCTGTTGCGCGCGGCGCGCTACGCGCTCGCCCTCGAGCGCCTCGAACTTCCGGCCGACGAGGTCCTGGGGCGAGCCAGCGCCACGCTGACGCAGCTCCGCGGCTTCCCGAGCGACGGGCCGAACGTGGTCCCCGGACGCGCCGACCTGACGATCGACTACCGCCACGTGAGCTCCGAGGCGCCCGAGGCGGTCGTCGCGCGCCTCGCGGGTCTCGACCCCGAGGCCCGCGTCGAGGTGACCGAGGAGCACGCGGTCAGCGAGGACGGCGCCGTCGAGCGCCGCTTCCCGCGTGTCAACCCCGCCTACCGCGTGGAGCCCGGGCACCCGTCGATCGCCTGGGCGCGCACGGTGCTCGACCGCGCGCTGGGCCGGCCCGTGGACGTGGGGACCTGGTGGTTCGCCACGGACGCCCCGCACCTCGCGCGCATGGGCGCGCCCGTGCTCGGCTTCGGTCCGGGCGACCCCGAACTCGCCCACACCACCCGCGAGGCCATCGACGCGACGTCGCTGGCGACGGCCGCGCAGGCGTACGCCTCGCTGGCGACCGCCTTCCTCGCCGGAGCGGTTCCCTGGGAGGAACGCATGACGACGACGCGGGGCGGTGCCCGCCCATGAAGGGCCAGACGATCCTCCTCAACGGCGATCCCTGGACGGTCGTCGACGTCGCGCCCGCCGAGCCGCTGGCCGAGATGGTCGCCGCGCTCCTCGAGGACGAGGGTTACGTGGCCGTGGTGCGCGGCATCGCCCTGCTGGGCGACACCCTCGCCCACCTCGGCGTCGGGTCGGCCGGCGCCTCCGTGGTGTTGGTGCCCGAGGCCGACGCCGAGTCGGCGCTGGCGCTCATCGCGGAGACGGTCACGGACTACCAGGGCGACGACCTCGAGGCGGCGCTGGCGGCGTTGGCCGAGGACCCGGACGCCCTCGGCGAGGTGGATCCCGAGGACGACGAGCCCGACGACGAGGACGCCGATCGGGACCGCCCGCGCGGTCGCTGAGGCGGTCGCGAGTGGCGAACGGTTCCCGAACTGCGCCGACGATCGAAGCGGACGGCGTGGCGCGCCGAGGCAGGGCCGTCGCCGCGCGCGTCAGCCTGCTCGCGGCGTTGCTGGTGCTCGGCCTGAAGGCCGCCGCCTGGCTGCTGACCGGCTCGGTGTCGCTCCTCTCCGACGCGGCCGAATCGCTCGTCAACGTCACGGCCGCCGTCAGCCTGACGATCGCGGTGCGGCTCGCGGCGCGCGGCCCCGACTTCGAGCACCCCTACGGCCACCAGAAGGCCGAGTACCTCTCCAGCGTCTTCGAGGCCAGCCTGATCCTGCTCGCTGCGGGGGCGATCGCGGTCTCCGCGCTGCAGCGCCTGTGGGTGCCGCAGCCCCTCGACAACGTTCCCCTGGGCATGGGCGTGGCGGCCCTCGCGGGCGCACTGAACGCCGTGCTGGGCGCCTACCTCCTGCGCGCCGGCGCGCGCTGGGAATCGCCGGCCCTGCGCGCCAACGGTCGCCACGTCCTCACCGACGTGTGGACCTCGGTCGGGGTGCTCCTCGGGGTGGCGCTCGTGGCGCTGACGGGCTTCGAGCGACTCGATCCGCTCCTCGCGCTCGCCGTCGCCGCGTACGTGACCCGCGAGGGGGTGAGGATTCTCACCGCCAACCTCTCGCGCCTGATGGACGAGCGGTTGCCGGAGGCCGAGGAGCGGGTGATCCTCGATGCCCTGGCCGGCCATCCGGCCGTGCGCGGGTTCCATCGGTTGCGCACGCGACGCTCGGGGCGCGCCCGCTTCGCGGAGGTCGACGTCTTCGTCGACCCGGAGATGAGCGTGCGCGCGGCGCACGAGGTCGTCGCCGAACTCGAGGACGCCGTGCACGCGCGGCTGACCGGACTCACGACCACCCTGCACGTCGAACCGTTCGTCGAGGGCGTGCGCGAAGGCCGGCACGCGCCCGCAGACGAGTTCCCGGTTCGGGCCGCAAGCGGGCGGGGGAGGCCGGGTTAGCCGACGCGCCGGGGCCCGCGCCCGTCCCAACTGGCGAAGCTGTAGAAGCGCCCGGTGACCCGGTCGGTGAGGAAGTCGACGAGCGGGTCGCGCAGCGGCGGCAGCGGCACGATGCTGCGCACCTCCTCGGCGGGCACGAAGCGCGCCTCGACGATGAAGCCGTCGGGGTCGCGCGGGTTCAGCAGGCCGTCGTAGTCGGCGACGAAGGCGAAGCTGATGGCGCGGTCGTTGCGTCGCTGGTCCTCGACGTGCACCGCGTAGGCGAGTTCGCGCACGCCGGTGATCGTGAGGCCGGTCTCCTCGAGCACCTCGCGCGACAGCGCGTCGACCGTCGACTCGCCGCGCTCGACGACCCCACCCGGCAGCGTCCAGCGCACCTTGCCCAGTCCCTGCCAGTCGTTGCCTACGAGCAGCACGCGTCCCAGCCGATCGAGCAGGATGGCGGCGGCCACCACGAACTCACGCCGCGCCATGGGACCCCCGTCCCGGAGCGCCGGCCGGCGATCCGGCATCGACGCCGTCCCCCGCCTTGACGACGGCGTCCGCGGCCCGGCGCGCGCGCTCCTCGGCGGCCAACGCCGCGTGCAGCTCCTGGAACTGGCCGGCCATGACGCCCGCGAGGTCGTGCGTTGTGAAGCCGATGCGGTGGTCGGTGACCCGCGACTGCGGGACGTTGTAGGTGCGCACCTTCTCGCTGCGGTCGCCGCCGCCGATCTGCACCAGGCGGTTCGCCCGCGCCTCGCTCTGGGCGCGCGCGCGCTCACGCTCGAGCAGGCGCGCGCGCAGCACCGCCAGGGCCTTCTCCTTGTTCTTCGTCTGCGACTTGCCGTCCTGGCAGGTGGCCACGAGCTCCTCGGGCGTGCCGGGCCGGTAGGTGACGCGCACCGCGGAGTCCGTCGTGTTGACCGACTGCCCTCCCGGGCCGGACGAGCGGAAGACGTCGATGCGCAGGTCGGCCGGGTCGAGCGCCACGTCGAGCTCCTCGGCCGCGGGCATGACGGCCACCGTCACGGTGCTGGTGTGGATGCGGCCCTGGGCCTCGGTGGCGGGCACGCGCTGCACGCGGTGGACGCCCGACTCGAACTTGAAGCGCGCGTAGGCGCCCGCGCCGGTGACCTCGACCGAGACCTTGGACAACCCACCCACCTCCGTGGGGTGGCTGTCGAGCACCTCGGTCCGCAGGCCCTCGGCGGCGGCGTAGCGGAGGTAGGCCTCCAGCAGTTCGGCCGCGAACAGCGAGGCCTCGTCGCCGCCGGCGGCCGCGCGCAGCTCCAGGATCACGTCCTTGTCGTCGTCGGGGTCGCGCGGCAGCAGCGCGTCGCGGAGTTCCTCGGCCAGCGCCGCGATGCGCGCCTCTGCCTCGGCCAGCTCGGCGCGCGCGATGTCGCCGAGCTCGACGTCGTCGAGCGCCGCCCTCGCGTCGGCGGCGCGCGCCTCCTGCTTCGCCAGCGCCTGTGCCAGCGCCACCCGCGGACGCAGTTCGGCGTAGCGCCGGGCCGCGCGTCGGGCGCGTTCGGGATCGCCGGCGACCTCGGGGTCGGCCAACTGCCGCTCGAGCGCCTCGAACTCGTCGAGGAGGGGTCGGAGCGGGGGGATCATCGGGGCACTCTACCCCGGCGTTCGCGGGCCGCCCGTGGCCGCCCGGCGCTCATCGCGCCCGGGGCGCCGACGCACACCGCGCGAGCCACGCCGGTGCTCACGGCGCGCGGGGCGCCACGAACCCGACGACCAGCCCCTGCCAGCGGGCGGCCTGCGGGGCGTCCTCGGCGGCGTCGTAGGCGCCGGCCGCCAAACGCGCCAGCGGCGCGCCGACGAGCGCGTCGCGCACGGCCAACCTGCGCGTCGCCGCGTCGGCGCCGAGCCCGATCGCCGCCACCTGCTCGAACGCCGCATGCAGCCACACCAGGGCATCGTCGACCTGCGCCATCGTCCCGCGCTCGGCGGGCGACGCGACGGTGGGGTCGCCGCCGAGCACGCGGCCGACGAACGCGGACACGGCCGCCGCGTGCGGGTGATCGGGCGGCAGCAGGCCGGCGAGGGAGGCGGGTGGGAGCGCGACGCGCACGCCGGTCCAGGCGTCCTCCGCGTCGAACGCGTGGGCCGCGGCGGGGACCAGCCGCGCCCAGGCGGCGGCCGGCAGGGCGGCGGCGCGGGCGTAAACGATGCCCTCGTAACCGCGCCGCCGGAGACCGTCGAGCGCGACGGGCAGATCGCGCGGCAACCCCCAGACGACGACGGCGCCCGGCTCGCGGGTGGCGATCCACAGGCCCTCGGGCGTGAGCACGGTGGCGTCGGCGGGGTAGCGGGCCTCGCCCGCCAACGAGCGCCCAGCGTCGGCCAACGCCCGTTCGAAGGCCTCCAGGGCGGCGGCACCGAAGGCGCTGTCGAGCGTCATCATGGCCAGGCTGGCCTTGCCCTGCGTGCTCGCGTCGACGGCGATCGCCGTCAGTCGGGTCCGCTCGGTCGGCGCCAGCGACACGCTCCAGAAGCGGCCGGCGAGGTCGGCCTCGGCGAGCGCCAGGTGGGGCGTCGACCGCGTGTCGAGGGCATCGGCGACCCTGGCGGTGGCGGCCGGCGTGGTGCAGCAGACGATCGCGAGGGCGCCCGCCTCCACGAGCTCGGCGGCCAGGGCCTCGGCGCGTCGCGGGTCGCCCGCGTCGTCGCGCACGACGACCTCGAAGGGGGCGCCGAACACGCCGTCGCGCCGGAACGCGGCGGCCGTACGCTCCGCCGCGTAGGCCTGAGCGCGCCCGATCTCGGTGTGGGGGCCGCTCGCCGACACGATCACGCCGACCGTCCAGCCGTCGGCGAGCGCGGCCGTGGCCGGCAGCAGGAGGCCCAGCGCGAGGAGGAGTCGGACGAGGCGGTGCATGCGCTGGTCTACCAGGCCCGCACGTGAACGCGATGAAGGGGCTGGTGGGCCCGGCCAGAATCGAACTGGCGCGCAGGGCGGCCCTGCGGCGCGTGCCTGGTGGTTGTGGTGGTGGGCCCGGCCAGAATCGAACTGGCGCGCAGGGCTTAGGAGTCCCCCGCTCTATCCACTGAGCTACGGGCCCACGCGGGTCCTAGGTTACCCGGCCGAGGCCCCCTTGAGCCGTCCACCGCGGCGGGTTGGTAACGTTGGCGTCCATGCGACTTCGCGTCCTCGGACTGGCCTGCTTCCTGATCGGGCTGACCGGTGTCCAGGCTCGGGGGCTCGAGATCGCCGTGCCGCCGGATCGGTTCGCCGGGCCGGGCGAGTTCGTCACGTTCGTGTTCCGCTTGACGGCGGAGCAACCGGTCGAGGCCGAGGTCGAGGCCGAGACGGACCGTGGGTGGCCCGTGCTGCGCCAGCCGGGCACGGTGCGGCTCGAAGCGGGGCGCAGCACGCCGGTGGTGGCGACCGTCGAGGTGCCGCAGGACGCGGCCGCCTTCAGCGAGGAGCGCGTCACGCTGCGGGTGACGACCCCGGTCGGGCAGTTCGAACGCGCCGTGCTTCTCACTGTCACCGAGCGGGTCGCGTTCGATCTCGAGGTGCCACGCGAGGTCACGATCGGCGTCGAGGACCTGACGGTCAGCGCGTCGAACCTGGGCAACGCTGCGGACGCGGTGGCGGTGGAGCTGCGCCGAGGTGCGGAAGTGCTGGAGCGTCGCGAGTTCGTGCTCGCGCCGGGCGCCAGCCAGGATCTGACCTTCGCCCTCCGCGAGGATGGGAGCCACACCGTCGTGCTCACGAGTGGGCGCGGCACGGAGGTGCGGCGAGGCGTGAGGGTCCTGCGGTTCGGGACACCTGATCCCGAGCCATTCGTTCTGGCGACCGCGCTACGGGTCTTCGGCGACACGGAGGGCGGCTGGGGTTCGACGTTCACCGCCGAGGGCGCGCTGTCGGACTTCGCCGTCCTCGATGCCCGCGTGGATGCTCCGGCGTGGCGCCGGTCGTATGCCGAGGTGACGCTCGACGCCGGTTCGCTGCGGGTCGGCGCGGGAGGCAGCGACACGTTCGGACTGCGGCTACCGGTCGCCTTCGGCGTCACGGGCACGCTCCGTCGCGACGCATGGGCGCTGGCGTCGGGCGTCGGGCACATCGCGGATGACCGCTTCGCTGGCGTGGTCGCCGCCTCTTGGAACGCGCCCGACCTCTCGCTGGCCGGCGGCGTCGGTGTGCTCGAGGGCATGCCGCTGGTCGCCGTGCGCGCCGATCGCGTCGGCCCCAAGCTGCGCACGACCGCGAACGCTCGGCGCGCGCGCGGCGCGACGGACGCGGGGCTGAGCCTGGAGGCGCGCGATGGCCAGGGCACGGCCGAGCTGGAGTTGCGGGCCACCGGCCTCGACGCGGGCGGCGGGCAGATCGACCTGCGGGTGCGGTACGGAACCGAAGCCGACACCCTCTACGGTGACGTGAGCTGGTCGCTCGACGGTGATGCGCCGCGGGAGGGGCGACTGGGTGCGAGTGCGGTCCTGGTCTCGCCGTGGGTGGGTGGGCTGCGACTCGATCTGCAGGGTGGCAGCCAGGAGAGCCTGATCCAGGTCTCGCATCGCGGCGACCTGGGCGGCGGTTGGCGCGTCTCCAACGCCGCCGGGATGCGCTGGGACGACGCCGGGTTCGGCGTCACGTTCGACGCGAGCTGGTCGCGCGTCGGCAGCGCCTACCTGGCGGCCGACACCCGCCTCGTCTACAGGCCGGCGACCGGCGACGTGGAGGGCCTCCTGGGGGTTCGGGCCGAGGCCGACCGCGCGCCGTGGTCGGTCAACGCGAGCGGCGCCTGGGACCTCGGCAGTCGTTCGCTGGGTGCGGATGCCGCGGTCGCCTGGCAGCACGGACCGTGGGGACTCGAGGTCGGTGCCTCGGGGAGGTACGCCTTGTCCCCCGACGTCGTCGAGCCTTGGAGCGTGAGCGTGTCCCTGGCGGGCGCCTACGCCGTCGCGGTGCCGGTCGGCGCCGGCTTGAGCGAGGCGTTCGGAGGCCGACGGGTCGGGGTGTTGGAGGGCCGCGTCCGGGTCCACGACGAGGGGCTCCATGGCGTGGTCGTCGAGGTCGGCAGGTACCGGGTCGTGACCGACGAGGCGGGTGCGTTCCGACTCGAGCTGCCGCCCGGTCGTTACGGCTGGACGGTGGTGGTGGGCAGCGTTCCCATCGCGGTGAGCTTGGTGGAGGAGGCGCGCGGCGAGGTGGAGGTGCGCCTGCGGGAGGTCACGGCGCTGGAGATCCGGGCCGCACGCACGACGGCGCTGGCCGGTCGCGTGCTCGAGGACGGGGACGGCGATGGTGTCGCCGACGAGCCGTGGAAGGGCGTGCGCGCGCGCCTCGTCGTGACCGACGCCGAGGGTCTGCGGCGGACCGTCGTGTCGGACGCCGATGGGGCCTTCGAGGTGCGCGGACTCGTCCCAGGCGAGACGTCGGTCACCGTCCTCGAGGTGCCCGGCGGCGCCACCGTCGTGGGTGTCGAGACGACCCGGTTCGTGCTCGAGGCCGGCGTGCCCGCCGAGGTCCGCTTCCTCGTGCGCCCGCCGGTCGTGACGGTGCAGGCGTTCACCCCCGATGCGCTGCGCGTGCGCGACGTCTCGTTGGAGGCGGATCGGGTGCCACCGGAGTCGGCCCCGCTCGTCCGGGTCGCCGTCCAGGGCGAACCGAGCACGGTGGTGCTGACCCTGCCGGAGGGGGTCGAGGTCGAGATGGCGCCAGACGACGGCGTATGGGTCGGGCGCGTGCCGGTGGCGGCGGGGAGCCCTGTCGGCGTTCTTGCCTTCTCGGTCGTCGCGCGAGGGCCAGCGGGCGAGGCGGTGCGTCGAGCCCAGCTGATCGTCGACCCGGTTGCGCCGGCGCTGGAGGTCACCAGCGACGCGCCCGTGCGGGCCGGCGGGCTGCTCACCGTGCGCGTGCGCGCCTTCCTCGAGGCCCGCTTCGTCACGCTCGTGCAGCCGTTCGGCGAGGACGTGGCGATGGTCGAGGAGGAGCCGGGTCGCTGGATCGGTACCCTCACGGTGCCGGCCGCGACGTCGGACGACGTCTACGAGCTCGTGGTCCGCGTCGCGAGCGGTGGACGCGAGATCGTCGAGACGGTGCGCGTCAGGGTGCTGGCTCCGTGAGCGCGCTGCCCCGGTCGATCCATGCCCGGACTGCGTCGGCCGTGCTGCCCGCCGGACCCAACACGGTGGCGCGGTGGGTCAGGGGTTCCGGACGGCCGCGAGCCGCACGGTGAACGTGTACGAGCCCGCGGGTTCCTCGCCCGTCACGTGCAAGGTGTAGTCGGCGGCCTCGAACAGCGTCACGAAGCCGTCGGTCGGTCCGCTGCTGGAGAAGGTCCGGCCGTCCGCCCGGGCGCCGGCGAGCAGCAGGCGTCCGGACAGGGTGCCGTCAGAGGGAGCGAGGACCTCTTCGACCTCGAGCGTCACCGAGTAACCCCGCGGGTGGTTCGTGCTGACCTCCGCGCGGGCCAGGTCGCTGGCGGTGACACCGAGCGGGATGCCCGTCGAGACGGCGTCGAGGTAGGCGTCGGGGTCGGCACCGTAGTCGAAGGCCAGCGTGAACCCGGTCGCAGACGCGGTCGCGCCCACGAGGCGGAGCGTCAGGAAGCTGGGCAGCGCCACGCGAACGTCGTGGGACAAGGCGCGACCGTTCTCGCGGATGCGGTGCGTCATGCGTGCCGCGACCTCGCCGGCGGCTTCGTCGCCAACGAGCACCAATCGGTAGGCCACCGTCACGCGCACGCGGGCTTCCCGCCCGACGGCGTCCTGGGTGAACACCTGAGTCGGCGCGCCGCCGATCGGCAACCAGGGCGTGATCAGGAAGACGGTGGCGCCGGTCCGGTCGGCCACCTCGTAGCGGGCCTCGAGCCGCGGCGAGCCCGTGGGGTTCCATCCGCCATGGAGGGCGTCGATCGTGTACCTGCGGTTCGGGTTCTGCCGGAGGACGTCGAACACGATGGCGGGTCCGGGATCGGGGTCCACGTAGGTACAGCCGGGGCATTCGGCCGCCGCCGCCAGGTCGTCGTCGGTGACCGTGAAGAACACGGGCCCGGAGGTAACGTCGACGATGCGACCGTCCTGCGCGGCGGCGGTGCCGAGACCCAGGGTCAGCAGCAGGGTCAGCGCGGCGACGGGTCGCCTCATGGCAGGTCGAGAGCGATCTCACCGGCGAGAACGTTGCCGCGACCGTCCTCGATGAGGGCGAGCGCGACGTAGAAGCCGCTCGGCAGGTCGTCCGGCAAGGCGAGGACGAGCTCGCGCTCGCTCTCGCGCAGCACCGGCACGTCGGGCACCGGGAGGCGTCGGACGACCTCGCCGGCCTCGTTGCGCAGCTCGATCGCGCCGCCCAGACGCACGACCGTGTTGCCACCGTTGGCGATGGTGGCGGTCAAGGTGCGGTCGTTCGAGGGGTAGAGGTCGACGAGCTCGGCGGTACCCCGCTCGCTGCCCGCCACGGTGACGTACACGGTGAGCCCTACGCGGGTGGTCGTCAGCACGCCGACGCCAGCGGTCTCGCTCGGTGGCGGGACGACGGTGAAGAAGGCCATGGCATGGTGGGTGCCCTCGGCATCCGGCGGGATCGTGATCTCGAGCCGGACCTCGCGCGATGCGTCGCGGGTCAACACGAATGCGTCGGCGTCCAGTTGGATCCACCCTGCCGCGCTGTGCTCGAGGCTGCCGCCGGGGAAGAACGCCATCTCGCCGCGGTAGTCCATCGTCCAGTCTCCGAGCTCGGCAGCCACCTGCCGCTCGGTCGGTCCGCTCGTGATGACCGTGACCGTGGCGGAGAGGCGCTCGCCCGGCGCGCCGGCGAGGTCGAGGCGCGGGGGCGAGATGCCGATGTCCGAGGCCTGTGCCGCGTGGGCCCACAGGACGAGCAGGAGGAGGGCGAGACGCCGCGCGTGCATGGACGGACCATACGTCGCGTGACGCCAGGGCGCTGAGAACGGCTTCGCACGCGGCAGGACGCTCATGGGTTGGCGAGCAGGTAGAAGACGACCGTCGTGTAGCGTCCCGGGTCCTCGTCGCCCTGGACGGACAGGACGTAGTCCCGGCCGTTGAAGCCGAGGCTCCGCCAGCCGCCCGTGGAGCCGCTGTCGTTGGCGATGCGCTGCCAGCTGTTCGTCAGGTTCCAGGTCGCGGTCATGGTTCCGCCCGCGCGGTGGGCGACGGCGTCGGGCGTCAGTCCCGACACGGAACCCCGCTCGACGCGGATGTCGCCGAGCCCCAGTCCGGCGCCTGCGTGATCGCCGGCATAGGCGATCGCGAGGGCCCCGACGAAGACGCGCCAACGGCCCCCGCGCACGGCGACCTGCACGTCGGCGAAGTCGACGACCTCGGTCGGGGCGAGCCGGCCGTCGCCCTCGATCGCGGCGACGTACGCGTCGGGGTCGCTCTCGTAGTCGAAGATGACCGCGGAGCGGGCGGCGATGTTGCCCACGTCATCGAGGATCTTCAGCCCGATGTAGTTCGGGATGCGCGTGACCATGCGGTGGTCGGCGCTCTGCGCCAGCACGACGCTCGGGAGCAGGAGGAGGATCGCGACCGCGACCGGTTTGAGCGGGCTGTACATGGGTGTGCGCTCCTTGGGGCGCGGTGCCGGTGAAGGCCGCGAACGGGGCTCCCGAACTCCGGTCATCGCGGTGCCCCACGCGCCTCGGGCGCCGCGACCTCCGGCCTGGCGGACGGAGGTCGCGCGCTTGACGGTGCTGGGTCGAGGGTCGGCGCCGAGTGAGGTCTCAGCGGCTTCAGGGCGCGGTGATCGTGTAGGTGACGACCGTGGTGTAGCTGCCGGGGTCCTCGTCGCCGTTGACGGCGAGGCGGTAGTCGCTGCCGCCGAAGCCGAGGCTGCGCCAGCCCTGGGTGCGGACGCCGTTGGCGATGCTGTCGGTCGTCGCGAGGCTCCAGCTGGTCTCCACGCTCGAGACGTTGGGGCCGGGCGTCCCCGAGGGCTCGACCGAGATGTCGCTCAGGGCGACGCCGTTGCCGGAGACCGAGAGACCGAGGTCGTCGGCGAAGGTGAGGGCTTCCGCCGAGACGCCCACGCTCCATGCGGCCCGGTTCGAGAACACGATCACGTCATCGAAGTCGGCGACGCCCGTCGGCGCGAGGTCGCCGCCGCCGCCGTTCACCATGTCCAGATAGGCGTCGACATCGGTCTGGAAGTCGAACACGACGGAGGGGCTGGCGCCTTCGTCGCTACCGCTGGCGTCGGTGATGCGCAGCATGAGCACGTTGGGGATGAGAACCTCGACGTCGTGCGCGTCGGATTGGCCGAACGCGGCCCCGGTGGCCAGGAGGATGGTGGCGATGACGGTCGTGGCGACGAGCTTCTTCATGGGTGATCCCTGTCCTTCTGTCGGTTGCGCTACTCGCTCCCTCCGGTCCAAGCGCCCAGGTACGGTTCCGGAGATCGTCGCGTCAGAAGGTCGGCCGTCGCGGGTGGCGGTTTGGCGGGGCGTTCCTTCCTGCGGGCGAAGATGACAGGGCCCCTCTTACGGCGCTCTTACGGGAACGCCGTGAGGGACGGGGAAACCTCACATGACGTGGAGAGCGGCGCCGGCGCCACCGGCGAGCGTCGCCTCAGGGTCTCGTGAGCGTGAAGGTGATGACGCCGCCGTAGGCGCCGTCGGCCGGCAGGCGGGCGAGGCCGTACCGGACGGATGCCTCGCGCCAGCCGCAGGTCGCGACGCCGGTGAGGATCACGGGCGCGAACTCGCTCGCGCGCCAAACGACCTGGTCGCCGTCGACGGCGTAGGTGAGCTGCAGGGACTCGCTGCCCGCGGCGGGGGCGAAGGAGGCCGACAGCTGCCAGCGGGTGTTGGCCAGGATGCGGATGCGGGTGTGATCGGGCGCGATGCGGGCGACGCCGGACGCGACGTCGACCGAGAGGGGGACGCGCGCGGCGGAGGCCGCGGCGCCGTCGTCGATGCGCAGCCGCAGGACGGTCGGCACGCTGACCCGCAGGTCGTGCGACGCCCTCGTTTGGGCCGCGCACGGGGCGCCGACCAGGAAGGCCGCGAGGCCGACCAGGGCTACGACGGCACGCATCCGGACCACGCCATGAGGTGGTCGAGATGCGTGCCGGCTAGGCGGGCTGGTCCAGCGTCGAGACCCACGGTTGGCCGCGCGGGAGACGCGGTGTCGGGGGGTCGTTCGAGCATGGCAAGCTCCATTCGGCCGGTTGCATCACTGGCTCCCCGAGTCCCATGATGCCCAAATAGGGATCCTCGGTTCATCGCCTCCGAACGTCTCTGCGTTCGTCCTGGGGCGCGTGGACGGTGTGGGCGGGGGCCGCCCGCGACCGTCGCGGGGTGTGCTCGGCTCGGCCGTCGCGCCCAATCGCTGGCCGGGCTTCCTCGCGCGTTGCCCCCATTGTGGGGGATCTCGCTTTCGGAACTCTGACGGGCGTCAGGGCGCCGTGGCCTCGCGTGGGGGCCGCCGCCGCCGCAGCCACGCGGCCAGCGTTAGGCTCACGGCGAAGAGGCCCAACGCGAGCCACAGGGTCGGGGCGTCGACGCTCACGTCGGCCTCGGCGAGGCCGCCCTCGACCGAGGCGCCGGCCAAGACGGCCGAGGTCATCGTCAGCGCGTTGCCCACGGCGATTCCGACGAGGAAGACCGGGTAGCGGACGCGCAGCAGGCCCGCCGGCAGGTTGACGGCGTCCGCGTGGAGGTACATGAGGCCGCCGGCGACCACGCTCTCGAACGCGCGACGCCGCAGCGTGGCGAGGAGGGGCCAGCGCGCCGCGAGTCCGCCCGCGAGCGCGGCGGGCCCGAGCAGGCGCCCGAGGCCGTAGCCGATCGAGGCGGAGGCGAGCGTGCCGCCCATGGCGAGCGCCAGGCCGGGCAGGGCGCCGGCGACGAAGCCGGACGCGAGGTTGACCACGGTGATCGGCACCAGGAGGAGGGGCCTGAGAAGGTACAGCACGAGCACGCCCAGCGGCGCCCACGGTCGGGCAGCCAGGTCCTCGATGCCCCCGAGCAGGTACGCGAGCGGGCCGGCGTCGGCCTGCCGGGCGCCCTGCCAGAAGGCCACCAGCACGACCGACCAGCCGAGGAGGGCCAGCAGGCGCGAGGCGGTCCTCAGGTGCGACCCGCGGTCCACGACGTCGGCATGACGCGGGGCGCGGGGCGCCATCGCTCGGCCGCCGTCGCGCACTCAGTCGGTGAGGCCCGCCGGCCTCACCGGATCCGCGCGGCGCCCGCGTCGGTCCTGCCGGTCGAGCACGAACGAGTGCAGGGCGTAGAACGCCACGTAGGCGAGCGAGGCGTAGGCGAGGCCGTCGCGCAGCGGACCGGGCGCGGCGAGGAGCGCACCCAGCGCCGCGAGTCCCCAAGCGCCACCGAGCACCAGGTGCAGGCGCCGGCCCCGACGCATGCGGCTGACGTAGAGGAAGCGGACGTCCGTGAAGCTCAGCAGGCCGAGGCCCACGACCCATGCGGTCGCGAGCGCGGGCGAGAGGTCCAAGACGTAGGCGTAGAACGCCAACACGTTCCAGTACGAGGGGAACCCGACGAAGAAGCCCGCGTCGCCTTGCTTCGCGGTCGTGCGCGAGAAGGCGTAGGCGGAGGCGAACGCCAGCAGGGTCGCGAAAGCCCAGGTCGGCGGCAACAGGAGACCGGCGTGCAGCAGGAGGAGTACCGGGAGGAAGACGTACGTCACGAAGTCGACGAGGTTGTCGAGCAGCGGTCCGTCGATGCCGGGGGCCGTCTCCGCGACACGCTGCCGGCGGGCGAGCGCGCCGTCGGTCGCGTCGATGAACACGGTGGCCGCCATCGCCAGCAGCGCCAGCTGGTAGCGCCCGTCGAGGATCCACTGGATGGCGAGGACCGCGAACGCCAGCGACGAGGCGGTGTAGAGGTGGACGAGGTAGCCGCGGATCGAGGCTGAGGGCATGGGGCTCCTGGCTGGCGTGGCCGCGCTGGCGCGTGGCGGTCGCCGGGGGGTCAAGAGATGCGGACCCCGCCGTGACGGGATCCGCAACCTCGGGGTCCGTCCGTCGCCGGACGGGCATGGTCGGGGTGACTGGATTTGAACCAGCGACCACTTGACCCCCAGTCAAGTGCGCTACCAGGCTGCGCTACACCCCGCCACGGGCCCGCAAGGGCCTGCGTGCGCCAGCCACGATACGCGTCGCGCGCGGCGCGCGTCAACCGGATGTATGGGTTCAGGTCTCGTGTCCCGTTCGTTGGGGGTTCCTAGCGTGAGCGTACTCCATGGGGGTCTTGAGTTGCAGGGCGTGGTGGGGACGGGCCGCCAGCCCGACCCGGTCCGCCGCCCGCGGTTACCATGGGACGTCGGGGGTGAGAGGGGGACGAACCCGGATGGCGCGCGCGGACGGAGCGTCGACGACGGCGAGGGGCGCGAGCGAGGGTGGCTCGGCGGCCCCGCGCTGGCATGCGTTGCCCGCGTCCGACGTCGAATCCGAGCTGGAGACCGACGCGCACGCCGGCCTAGCCGAGGAGGAGGCCGCCCGGCGCCTGGAACGCGATGGCCCCAACCGGTTGCCGGAGCCCGGGCGCCGCTCGGCGTGGGCGATCCTCGGTGCCCAGTTCACCAGCCTGATCGTGCTCTTCCTGGTCGCGGCGGCCGCGATCGCGTTCGCCTTCGGCGAGACGGTCGAGGGCCTCGCGATCCTCGTGGTCCTGGCGATCAACGCCACGGTCGGTTACCTCACCGAGTCGCGTGCGGAGCAGGCCATCGACGCGCTGCGCAAGCAGGCCTCGCCGACGGCCAGGGTCCTGCGCGGGGGGCGGGAGCGGACGCTCGACGCGGAGCGCGTCGTCGCCGGCGACGTGATCCTGCTCGCGGAGGGCGACCGCGTGCCGGCGGACGGTCGGCTGCTGGAGAGTGCCCGCCTGCAGGCGCAGGAGGCCCCGCTGACGGGCGAGTCACAGGCGAGCGAGAAGGACGCCGAGGCCGAGGTCGCGGCCGACGCCCCGCTCGCCGAGCGCGTCACCATGGCCTACCTCGGCACCACGGTGACCGCGGGGCGGGGGAGGATGCTCGTCACCGGGACGGGGCGCGGGACGGAGGTCGGGCGCATCGGCGCGCTGCTCGAGGAGACGGTGCAGCGCGACACGCCGCTCGAGCGACGACTGGAGCGGCTCGGTCGGGCCCTCATCGGCGTCGTGCTGGGATTGGCCGCCGTGGTGGTGGTGGCGGGCTGTCTGCGGGGGAACGACCTGCGGCACATGCTCGAGGTCGGTATCGCGCTGGCGATTGCGGCGGTACCGGAGGGGCTGCCGGCGGTCGCCACGATGACGCTGGCGCTCGGCGTGCAGCGCATGGCACGCGCCAACGCGCTCGTGCGTCGGTTGCCCGCCGTCGAGACGCTGGGCTCGACGACGGTGATCTGCACGGACAAGACCGGCACGCTCACGCGCAACGAGATGACCGTGCGCTGCCTCGTCGTCGACGGACGCCGCGTCGACGTCACCGGCACGGGCTACGCGCCCGAGGGGACCTTCGAACGCGACGAGCGCGTCCTGGAGCCCTCGGACGACGAGGCCCTGGGCCTCGCGCTGAGGATCGGGGCCGTGTGCAACGACGCCCACCTGGTCGAGGAAGACGGGCGTTTTTCGGTGCTCGGCGATCCGACGGAGGGCGCCCTGATCGTCGCGGCGGCCAAGGCCGGCCTCGATCTCGAGCGCCTGCGCGATGGCGAGCCGCGCGTCGACGAGATCCCCTTCGACCCCACCGCGCAGATGATGACGACGCTGCACGAGCGGGGCGACGGGTCGCACGTGAGCTACGCGAAGGGTGCGCCGAACGCGATCCTCGAGCGCTGCCGTCGCCGCTTCGCGGACGGGGACGACGCGCCGCTGGACGAGGCGGCGCGGCGCCGGGTGCTCGACGACGCCGAGGCCCTGGCCGGCGAGGCCCTGCGGGTCCTGGCGCTGGCGCGCCGCGAGTTCGGACCCGGCGAGGCGACGACGTCGGTCGACGAGGACCTGACGTTCGTCGGTCTGGTCGGCATGATCGACCCGCTGCGCGACGAGGCCCGCGAGGCGGTCGAACGGTGCCGCGAGGCGGGGATCCGCACGGTCATGATCACCGGCGACCACCCGCGCACCGCCGGCGTGCTCGCCGGCGAACTGGGCATCGACCGCGGCCTCGACGGCCAGGCGCTCGGCACGGCGCACGGCGGCGACCTCGGCGGCCTCGACGCGGCGGGGTGGCGCGAACTGGTGGGCGACACGGCGGTGTTCGCCCGCGTGTCGCCCGAGCACAAGTTGCGTATCGTCGAGGCCCTGCAGGCGCGGGGCGAGGTCGTCGCGATGACCGGCGACGGGGTCAACGACGCCCCGGCGTTGCGGAAGGCGGACATCGGCGTCGCCATGGGCATCAAGGGCACGGCGGTCGCCAAGCAGGCCGCCGCCATGATCATCCGCGACGACGACTTCGGCACCATCGTGCGGGCAGTGGAGCAGGGTCGCGTGATCTTCGCCAACATCCGGCGGTTCATCCACTACCTCTTCTCCTGCAACCTCTCCGAGATCCTCACGGTGTTCGTGGCGATCCTCGTCGGCTGGCCGCTACCCCTCGCCGCGCTGCAGATCCTGTGGCTGAACATGATCACCGACGTGTTCCCGGCCCTCGCGCTGGCGCTCGAGCCCTCCAGGTCCGACGCGATGCGGCATCCCCCGCGCGATCCCGACGAGCGGCTCGTGAGCCGCCCGTACGTCGCGTTGATCGTGTGGCAGGGCGTCTTCCTCGCCGCGGTCACGCTGGCGACGTTCGCGATCGGCCTCGCCCGCTACGGGCAGGGCGAGCACCTGGACCACGCCGTCACGATGTCGTTCATGACGCTGGCGCTGGCGCAGGTGTTCCACGCCTTCAACGTCAGGTCGATCCGATCGTCGCTGTTCACTCGCGGGGTGTTCGCCAACCGTTGGCTGTGGGGTGCGGTGGCGGTGTGCATCGCGCTGCAGCTGGCGGCCGTCGAGGTGCCGATCCTGCAGCGGGTCCTCGGCACCGTGTCCCTGACGGCGGAGGACTGGGCCCTGGTGCTGGCGTTGTCCTTGGCCCCGGTCGCCGTCGTCGAACTCGTCAAGTGGGCCGACCGACGCCGGGTATCCTCGGCGCATGGCGGATGACGACCGCGAGGCGTTGGACCTGCTCGACGAGCACGGCGTACCGACGGGGGAGACGAAGCCGCGTGCCGCGGTCCACCGCGACGGCGATTGGCACCGGGCCCTCCACCTGTGGGTGATGCACCCCGACGGCTACGTGCTGCTCCAGCGGCGCGCGCCGTCCAAGGACTTGGCGCCGGGGAGGGTGGACGTCACGGTGGGCGGCCACCTGCGCGCGGGCGAGCTCTGGCTGGATGCCCTGCGCGAGGCGGAGGAGGAGATCGGGGTCCGCCTGCGGCCGGGCGACGTCGAGTTCCTGGAGACGCGGCGATCCGAGCGCCGCTACCCCGACGGTCGCCTCGACCGAGAGTTCCAGGACGTGTACGCGGCCGTGGTCGCGGGTCGCGACCTGCGCGACTACCACCTGCGCTGCGACGAGGTGTCGGTGCTCTACGAGGCGCCGCTGCGCCGCGTGATCGAGCTCTACCGTGAGGGCCGCACGCTGCCGGTGGCGGGCTGGGACTGCCAGCAGCGGCGCAACGACGCGCTGCTCGTCGAGGACGACCTGATCGCGGAGGGCCGAGCCGACACGCTGGCCTCGCTGGAGGCGCTGGCGGCGTGGTGGGGCGAGCGCCCTAGCGCGGGTGCGCTGCGGCCCGGCTAGCAGCGGGGCCGGCCCCCGGGAGCTCCGGGGGCCGGCCGTGGCTGACGAGGTGCGGGGGGGTTACTCGACGATCGGGTAGCCGGCCGCCTTCCAGGCGTTGAAGCCGCCGCTCATGTTGCGCACGTTGGTGTAGCCGGCGAGCTTGACGAGCGACAGCGCCCACATGCCGCGGGTGCCGGCGGCGCAGTAGATGATCATCGGGGTGTCCTTGTTCTCGGGGAGCTCACCGAGGCGGTCGGCGAGTTCGGTGACCGGGATGAGGACGGCGAACTCGATGTGGCCGAGGTCGAACTCGTCCTGGCGGCGGACGTCGAGGAGGAAGGGCTCGACCTGCTCGATGAAGTCGAGGGAGTCGTCGACGTTGACCTGCAGCCAGCGGGCTTCGGAGGCCTCGTTGATGATGGCGCCGAACTGTTCGGTGGCGCTCTGGGCGAAGGCGCCGGTGGCGAGGAGGAAGGCGACGAGGACGAGGGCGAGACGCTTCATGGGGTACTCCCTTTCGTGTGGGGCGCGCTGGCCCCGGTTCGTTCCGGGCGGGCAGCCCTAGAACCCGAAGAACTGGGCCTGACCGGCTTCGACGATCAGGCTGCGGACCAGGGTGGCGCCGAGCAGCGGCACCAGACCTGCGAGGAGGGGGACGCGCCGGATGAGCACGGGCGCGACGAGCAGGGCGGCGATGCCGACGGAGAGCCACACGCCATCATGGTGCCACAGGTACTCGAAGGCATGTTGAGCCTCGGCGCTGCCGGTCGCCAGGGCGAAGAGGTAGAGGACGCCCAACACCGCGCTGGCGAGCGAGACGATGACGAGCCAGCGCGCGGCCCAGGCCTGCTTGAGCAGGTGGGCGAGGCCGAGGACGGTCACCATGCCGGTCAGCGGGAAGAGGACCAGCAGGACGGGCGTCCACAGCGGACGGTTGATGTTGATCGCCAGGGCCAGGCCCGGGTAGGTGAGCGCGAGCGCCGCGCCGACGACGAGGCCGGCGTTCCACAGCATCTTCGGGCCCTTGTTCAGCCACACGAAGAAGGACGAGCCGAGCGAGACGATGAGGCCCCAGGCGCCGAGCCAGATGGGCGCCGTCGGCGTGAAGCTGAGGAACAGCCACACGTGGGTGAAGCGGAAGCGCGAGGGCGACTCGACCCACAGCGTGATGAGGTCGAGCACGATGAGCACCATCGTGACCAGGGCGTACGTGCGGACCTTGGGATGCTTGGTGATGCTGGCGATGGCGGTGACCAGCACCATGCCGCCCGCGAGCGCCACCAGCGCGAAGTGGATCAGCGTGGGCCAGTGCCAGAAGTGCGCGCTGTTGGGAAGGGCGTAGAACTCGGTCACAGGGTCCCTCCCGTCTCGCCCGTGAGGCCGAAGGCGGCGGGCGTGTTGAGGTAGTAGAGCTTGGGCTCGGTGCCGAGGCCGGGGCGCAAGACGTCGACGCGGCGCGCCTCGCGGATGGCGATCGACACGGGGCTGTCGGGGTCGTCGAGGTCGCCGAAGGTGCGGCACAGCGTGGGGCAGGTCTCGACGCAGGCGGGCATGCGGCCCTCCTCGACGCGGTGCTTGCAGAAGTCGCACTTGCTGACGTACCCCTGCGGCAGCATGTGGCGCGCGTCGTAGGGGCAGGCCGCGATGCAGGCCGAGCAGCCGATGCACTTCTTGGCGTCGATGTCGACGATGCCGTCGTCACGCACGAAGCAGCAGCCCGTGGGGCAGACGGGGACGCAGGGCGGGTTCTCGCAGTGCAGGCACTGCTCCGGGCGGTGCTCGACGGTGAGGTTGGGGAACGTGCCGAGCGTGGTGTTGCGGATCCACAGGCGGTTGACGCCGAGGGGGACCTCGTTCTCCATCTTGCAGGCGACGGAGCAGGCGGCGCAGCCGACGCAGGCGGCGAGGTCGATGGCCATCGCGAGGCGGGTCATGCGCGGCTCCCTTCACGGGCCAGCCAGGCCACCGGCGGGTGCTGCGGGTCGGGCGCCCCGGGTACGAGCTTCACCCAGTTGTTGCGCAGGCCGGCGCCGCCCGAGACCGGGTCGAGGTCGTAGCGCGTCTGCAGGTGCGTGTCGGAGGCGCCACGACCGTGGGCGATCCGCAGGAGGGGCGACTTGTGGCCGAAGCCGTGGACCAGGTAGACGCAGTCGTTGCGGATGCGCTCGGTGACGTAGGCCCGCACCGGGCCCTCGCGGACGCCGTCCTGGTTCTCGAGGTAGACGTACTCGTTGTGCCGCACGCCCAGCCTGGCGGCCTCGGAGGTGGAGATCCAGACGCCGTTCTCGCCGTGCGCCTCCATGAGGACCGGGTTGTTGTGGGTGCGGGCGAAGGTGTGCACCGGGCTGCGGCCGTAGAGCAGGCGGTACATGCCCGAGGGGCCCTCGATCGGCGGCACGAACACCGGCAGCGGGTCGAGGCCCGCCTCCGCGAAGCGCTCGGAGTAGATCTCGATCTTGCCCGAGGGGGTCCCGATCGGGTTGCGGTTGAGCCGCTCCCAGTCGGCGAAGTAGGGGCGCCCGCGGCGGACGATCGTGCCCTGGTCCTTGAGCGACTCCAGGCTCTGGCCGATCGAGGAGAGCCGGCGGTCGAGGTACTCCTCGACGTTCTGCCAGGGGAAGTACTCGCCCAGGCCGAGGCGCTCGCCCAGCTCCTTGGCCATGTCGAACGCCGAGCGGGTGTCGTAGAGCGGCGGGTGGGCCGGGAAGCGCGCCGAGATGAAGGGCGTCTTGTGCGCCTGCAGCAGCAGGTCGTCGTAGCGCTCGAGGTAGGTGGACTCGGGCAGGATGACGTCGGCCCACATGACGTGCTCCATCGGCAGGATGTCGATGGCGACGTAGAGGTCGAGGTTGCGCAGCGCTTCCTTGGTCCGCTCGACCATGGGGATCGAGTGGAACAGGTTGACGCCGTAGCTGAACAGGCCCTTGATGGGGTAGGGCTCGCCGGTGAGCATCGGCTCGATGAGCTCCTGCACCGCCGTGGCGCTGCCGAAGAACTTGCCGCGGTCGGCCGAGGGTCGGAAGGGGGACTCGCCGACCTCGACCGGGCCCCCGCCGCAGCCGCCGGAGGCCGGCGACAGGGGCAGGCTGGGGTGCGGGTACGCCTCGACGACGGGCGCGTCGCAGAAGTAGTAGCCGCCGGGCATGCCGTAGTTGCCCAGCAGCACGTTGACGATGTAGAGCGAGCGCATCCGGTGCATGTCGTCGGGCCCGTACCACACGACGTGGCGGCCGACGGGGAGCACGGCGCGCGGGGCGTGCGCGGCCATCTCGCGGGCGATGCGGCGGATGGTGTCGGCCGGGATGTCCGTGATCCCGGCGGCCCACTCGGGCGTGTACTGCGCGACGTGGGCCGCGAGCTGCTCGAAGCCGAGGGCGTACTTCTCGACGTACTCGGCGTCGTACAGCCCCTCCTCGACGAGGACGTTGGCCCAGGCGAGCAGCAGCGCGGTGTCGGTCGCCGGCTTGATGGGCAGCCAGTCCTTCGCCTTGGAGGCGGCGGTGCTGAAGCGCGGATCCACGACGACCAGCTTCGCGCCGCGCTTGAGCGCGAGGGAGAAGTCCTGCAGCTGGGTGTTGTGGGTGTCCTCGCCGATGTGGTGGCCGATGAGGACGATGTAGTCGGTCTCGTCCCAGTCGATCTGCTCGTGGCCGGAGATGCCGCGGCCGAAGGTGTACTGGCTGGCGGTCTCCCGCGGTCCCGTGCACAGGCTCACCGAAGGCTTGGCGGCGTTGGGGCTGCCCCAGGCGCCCGGCAGGTACGAGCCGAACCAGCTGTCGCCGGTCCCGTGCGCGAAGAAGGCGACCGACTCGCTGCCGTGCTCGAACTTGATCTGGTTCATCTTCTCGGCGATGTAGTCGTAGGCCTCGTCCCAGCTGGCCTCGCGGTACTGCCCCGAGCCCCGCTCGCTGCCCTCGACGCGGATGAGCGGCTTCTTGAGGCGGTCGGGGTCGTAGGTCGTCGCGACGCCGCCCTGACCGCGGGGGCAGAGCATGCCGCGCGACTTCGGGTTGCCCTCGTAGCCGTCGACCTTGCGCACCTTGCCGCCCTGGACGTAGGCCTTGACGCCGCACTTCCAGAAGCAGATCTCGCAAT
>Ga0180436_10000886_pt1 | contig 29979 bp, 20 predicted proteins | sample SS_ome_2_FD_132434 | JGI IMG/M metagenome (GOLD analysis project Ga0180436, IMG submission 132434) | Hypersaline lake sediment archaeal communities from the Salton Sea, California, USA - SS_3_S_2 metaG | ecosystem: Environmental > Aquatic > Non-marine Saline and Alkaline > Hypersaline >... | reverse complement strand
CTCACCAACACACAGTACGGCTTCCTCTATGCTGAGGGTTGCTCGGCCGGCAAGTTCGACGGCTACGACTGCTGGGCAGAGTACGTCACCGCCAAACTCGCCACCGGTGGGTTTGCCTGTATGGCCAACGCCAGACTGGGGTTGGGATCACGCACGACTTTGCATCCGGTGCACTGGTTTAACCGAGAGTTTTGGGATGCGGTGTACAACTCCGATGAAGGCGCCACCACTATCGGCTTGGCACAATTGGACGCGCGCTTCGATATCGCGCCGTATGTGACCAACAACAAGGCTATGCGTTGGACTTATTACGAGACCACTCTGTTCGCCGATCCGGCGGTATCGATCAAGTCGGTCAGCAGCCTGGCGATCATGTTCCCCGACGGAACACCTTCGGTCGTGGAACCACTCAAGGATACCAGTTTCAGCGTCACTGTAACGGGAATCGGCGAAGGCCAGATTGTGCCCGGTTCGGGTCTACTCCACTGCCGCGTGAACGGCTCCGATTCGATGACCGTACCCATGACCGCTGTCAAGAGCGATGCCTTCCAGGCGACGATTCCGGGACTCGACTGCGATGAGGTCGCCGAGTATTGGATCAGTGTCGAAGAAACAGCGACCGGTCGTCGCTATGCTCCCGATCCGTCCTCTCCCCTGACCGCCCTGGCTTCAACCGAAGAGGTAATGGTGTTCGAGGACAACTTCGAGACCGACCAAGGCTGGACCACCGAAGGCCTGTGGAGTCGTGGCGTGCCTCAGGGAGGCGGCGGACAGGAACTGCAGTACCCGGCGCCGGATCCCACCGATGGCTGCGACGGCCCCAACGTAATGGGCTACAACCTCGCCGGCGACTACGAGAACTCGATTCCGGGTACGCACGTCACCAGTCCGGCCATCGATTGTGGCGGTATGGCGAACACGCGCCTGCGATTTTGCCGCTGGCTGGGAGTCGAACAGCCCGGCTACGATGAAGCCACTGTATGTATCAGCGTCGACGGCGCCCACTGGACTGAGTTGTGGCAGAATACGGCGGTGATTGCCGATCTGGAGTGGCAGGAACTCGAATACGATGTCTCCGACATCGCCGATGGGCAGTCTGAAGTCTACTTGCGCTGGACGATGGGCCCCACCGATGTCGGGCTGGCATATTGCGGCTGGAATATCGACAATGTGCAACTAGTCGCGCTGCACTGCGAGAGTTGGATCTGTGGCGATATCGACGGAAGCGGAGCTCCGGCGGACATTGCTGACCTCGTCTTCCTTGTGGGCTACATGTTCAATGCAGGCCCAGCACCGCCGGTGATGGAAGCCTGCAATGTCGATGGTATCGGCGGTCTGCTTATTGACATTGCCGATCTCGTCTATCTGGTAGCTTTCATGTTCGAGTCGGGACCGGAACCAGTCTGCCAGTAGGCTAAGCAGATTCTATTCAAGCTAAAAGCCCGGGAGGCAACTCCCGGGCTTCGTTCGTTGATGTCTAGCAATGGAGACTTATTATGGTGCCCAGGGGTTGGGGATCATCTCCAGAGTGATATCATCGTAGTCGATGATCAGCGATTCGTTGACATAGGCCGCGTAAGAGCTTATCAGACCGGTACCCTCACTGTAGTTGGGCCCGAATACCTGGTCGAACGACCAGTACTGATCGGCAGTCTCGGAATCGGCCGGTCGGAACTGACGGAATTTGAGGGCAAACTCGACATCCTTGTTGCCGCCGCCGATGATACTGCCCCGGTAGGACATCGTGTCCTCGGTTCCCGGTTGCGGGTTGGCTTCCTCCCAGAACCAGCTCGAGCGATAGCCAAACTCGCCGTTGGCCTCGGAGGATACGATGTACGAGGTGCTGAAAGTACCGTAGTTGTCAGAGCCGTATGACGTACCCTTGAACTGGAACGTCGAATCACGCGGATCGAGGGTCGAATAGACCAGCGAGGAACTGCTGCGATCCGGTTCGCCGCCCATATTATTGAGCCAGACCATCATGCTCTGCTCGGTGGAGTCAAACTTGAATCCGACCTTGACCTGACCGTTGGGAATCTCATCCACGGCGATTTCGATCAAGTAGTCAAAGTCAATCGAGGTCCCTATAATAGACTGGACATTGGCCGGAACCGTAGTGTTGCCGGTCAAGTTGGACACCAGGAAGGTGCCATGGTAAGTGCTATCGCCGCCACCGGGCTCCTCGCGAACGATCTCGCCCGAGTAAGTGCCAGTAATAATGGCGCCGTTTTCGTCGACCAGCATATGCTCCCGGAACATGCCGGTGAAGAACTCGAACTCATAGATATTGCGGTCGAGAGTCTGGTCTTCCTCATCGCCAAAGACCATCTCCAAGAGCGGATAGTCGCCCTGCGTCCAGACCTCGAATGAATCGGTCGCTGGGAATCCCTGGGGGGCGTTGTAGACTGGTGGGGTCACGGCCCGGATAATCTCAGCTACATCCATTATCTCAAGAGTTAATGTGTCTGACCCTCCACCGGGTGTGGTAGGGGTCGAACTGTCCTCGCTGCAGCCGGTGAAAATCATACCGGCAGACAGGAGTAGCACTGCAAAAATCGCTGCAAGTTTCCTTAGCACGGTCAGCCTTCCTTTTTGGTGTGGTCCTCATAGGTTTGGCCTTCTTATCGGCTTGGGTGAGTCCGACTCAACCTCAGCTCCGGTCTTGAGCAGCATAAACTATCTGGATGCACCCGATTCTCCAGCGGTTTGACTCAAAACTGAACAGCCGGTGCCCCGCCGGACGGCTCCTGGGACGGCTAGTAATACTTGGCAATTTCGTCTATCTTTGTATATTGAGAGCAACCAGGCAAAGAGAATAAACAGCTCGGGAATCGCCATCCAGCCCACGACGGACCCCTTTGCCAAGGCGCTTCCTGATCCAGTCTATACCGATCTTTTGTCCGCCTTATACAACTTGTTAGAATCAGAATACAAAGAGTAGTTACATACACCCGGGAGGATCCCATGTTCAGACCGCGCCTTGTCCCTCTATTCCTGACACTGATATTGCTTTGCGGTACCGCTGCAGCCGATGTGCCTCAATACATTACATATCAGGGTCGACTGACCAGCGATACGGGAGTGCCTTTGGATACAACCGTCAATCTCACCTTTGCCCTTTACACCGACACGACCGGCATTACCTATCTGTGGGAGGAAACCCACGAGAATGTCGCAATTGAGAGCGGACTGTTCGCAGTGTATCTCGGTTCGGTCAAGCCGTTTCCGCCCGAGTGCTTTGACGGAGATCTCCACGGTCTGACAATTGCCGTCGGTTCGGAAGCTCCTTCAGATCCGATTCCGTTGGTGAGCGTGGCTTATGCGATTCGCACGGCGGTCGCTGATAGCGCCGGTACAGCGGCAATCGCGGAGGGGTCGATCGACAGTGTCGAGTTGGCCGACGGCGGTGTTTCCATGGCTGATCTTTCGAGAAACGGAGCCGGCGACGGTCAGGTGATCAAGTACAGCGTGAAGAATTCAGCCTGGTTGCCGGCCGATGACGAAGAAGGCAGTCCTGGGAGTTCCAACGGCTGGACCGAGGACGGAACGACCGTACGTCTGGAGACCACTACCGACGAGGTCGCTATCGGTGCCACCTCGCCCCTGGGCAAGTTGCATGTGGAGGTGAGCAATAGCGATGATCCAACACTCTACCTGGAAGGAAGCTCCCGGGATATCTCCTGGGCAACGGGACAGGCGCTGCAGTTCGGAGAGTGGAACGGCACGACCTACGATGAGCACGCTCGTTTCACCAGCAGTGGCAGTCTCGGACTGGGTACATCCGGACCACTGGCCCATCTTCACATTGAAGGCATAGACCAGGGCTTGTCCTCGGGTGATCTTCAGTTCGAAGATGTCGTGATCGAAGACCAGGACGCGGTGATCAGCCTGTATTCGAATGAGTTCGGCAGTGCCGGATCTGCTTTGGTGTTCGGCGAGATCAGCAGCACCACCGGCGAAGTCACCGACAAATGGGGACTGGCAAGACTCACCGAAGGAGCCGGGAGCCGGCTGAGAGTGACTTACGGAACCAACACGCATCCATACGACAACCCGACGGTTATGACCTTCGACCCGAGCGGTAGCGTCGGAATCGGCGATGTCACACCCGACGATGCCCAGCTCAAAGTGAGTACTTCCAAGCAGAACGCCGTTATTGGCAACTCTTACATCTTTGCCGGCGATTCGGCCATAGGCGTGATGGGGATTGCTGGGGTAAGCTTCAGCGGCAACCCGGTTGGAGTCGTAGGAAGGGCTACAACTGGCGTGGGCGTCCTGGGCGTTGGCGATGACGATGCCGGCGGCCATGGAGTAATCGGCCGCGGTCTCACCGGCGTAAAGGGTGAGGCTATGGAGGAAACCAACAGCATTGGCGTCCTGGGCGAGGGCACCAACAACGCCAACTCCATCGGAGTCTACGGCAAAGCCGGTGATGCCGCCTCGGCGGGTGTCGGCGTCAAAGGAGAATCCTTCGTGTCCTCCTCGCCCGGCGTTCTGGGCGTTGGCAACGGAATTAGCGGACGAGGCGTTCGCGGCGAAGCTACCAGCACCAATATGGCCAGCCAGGGTGCGGGGGGCTATTTCAGCAGCGAGGGCGGCCTCGGTCGCGGCGTTGTCGCCACTTGTTCAGGTACCAGCGGTTACGGCATACACGCCACGGCCAACGGGACCAACGGTACCGGGATCTATGCTCAGGGAGGGATCGGAGGAAAGGCCGCCAAGTTCCGCGGCAATGTCGAAGTACTCTCACGCGCTACCGGCGCACCTGTGCTCGAATTGGGTGAAGGGCTCGACTATGCCGAAGGCTTCGACGTCTCCGACCACCTGGAGATTCTTCCCGGCATGGTTCTGGCTATCGATGTCAAGAATCCGGGACGTCTCACGCTGGCCCGAGAAGCGTATGACACCAAAGTGGCCGGAATCGTGGCCGGCGCTAACGGACTGGGATCAGGTGTGCGTTTGGGCGCTAATCAACACGATCTGGATGTCGCCCTGGCCGGAAGAGTTTACTGCCAGACGATCGCCGTCGATGGCGACATACAGCCGGGGGATCTGCTGACCACGTCGGATGTGCCGGGATTTGCCCAGAAGGTAACGGACTATCATCGCGCCCAGGGTGCAATCCTCGGCAAGGCAATGCAGCCACTCAAACAAGGCGAGGCCGGAATGATTCTGGTCCTCGTTACGCTGCAGTAGAGGTTTATCATGAGAACAATACTCAAACACGCTGCGGGCTTTCCGGCCCTCCTGATCCTGGCGTTGTTGGCGATCGCCTCGCTCGGTTGGGCAGACGACAGCTCGCTCGCAAATGCAATCGAGCCTCTCGATCCTCCCCGAGACTACCTGACTGTCGAGGGCGATATCATGGTGACCAAGGAGTTCTGGGACAACCGGCACAACAAGGCCATCTGGAGCTCCAACTTCTGGTCCGGCTATGTTATCCCCTATACTATCCACTCCAGTACGGATGCCACCCGCGATTCTCTTATTCATGTCGCCTTCGATAACTGGGAACGGGTTTGCGATGTCCAGTTCATACCTCGTTCAGGTCACGATAACTACATTCGCGTCATTCCCGACTCGAATGTCAACAGTTCGTTTATTGGTCCTCAAGGCGGGCGGCAGGATGTGAAGATCGCGACCTGGCGCACCATGACCATCTGTCACGAGCTGTATCACGCTATGGGGTTTTGGCACGAACAGTCACGGGCCGATCGCGACAACTATGTCGAGATCGTGTGGGACAACATCGAGGAAGACAAAGAGCACAATTTCGAGATCCACGCCAGCGGGGGTTACATCCCCAACAGGTACGACTTCCGTTCGATAATGCACTACCCACCCTGTGCCTTCGATGTCGGTGACTGCAGCCCGGCCGACTGCTGCAGTACGATCGTGATGCGCCCCGGTTATGAGGAGTTCGCGGGAGTGATCGGGCAGCGGGCGAGGTTTAGTCATATCGACAGCCTCTGCGCCAAGTTTCTCTATTGCAACCACCCCGACTGGAGCTTCACCGCCACCCGTTTTGCCGCCGATTTTGGTACCTTCGCCAACCCTTACCATTCGTGGCAAAGCGCCGATATGATGATGCCGGTAGGTGACACGCTTTGGTTGTTGGAAGGACCTCATATTGAAGCTCTCGGGACATTCGACAAGCAAGCTTTGATCCACAATGTCCTGGAGCAGGTCACGGTCGGCGCCGACAGCGCCCAGGGGATCTGGTTCGAGGTGAACGGCCAGATAGAGGTCCACCCGGGCGGCGGCATAAGAATGCACTAGATTAAAAAGCCAATGCCTCCGGTTCCGCCTGTTACAGGCAGGGTGCCGGAGGAGGGCCGCCCTCGAACATGTAAGCGACCAGATAAACCAGGTCAGCGATATCCGGCCCCGAGCCGCTTCCATCGATATCGGCCTGCTCCAGACATGGGGGTGGTTCTCCCCCCTGGAACATATAGGCGACCAGATACACGAGATCGGCAATGTCGGGCCCCGCTCCGTCGCCGTTGATGTCGCCGACGACCAGGCAACACGACTCAACAAGATTCGGATCGATCAAAACCGTCGCATCTCCCAGGTGTCCGTGATCAGGAGAAAAGGCGATAACGACGACCTCAACCGGAGCGTCATAGGTTGGATCAAGACGCATCGCGCTCAGCGTCACCCACTCCAGACAAGCCTGTGGATCGACCGTGACAATCACCGCCGGACCGGTATCTCCGCCGCTGGTAGTCAGGTCAATATGCCAGTTGTCCGGATCAGGGTTCTCTACCACCACCTCTACCTCTATGATCTCCTCCTTGTCGTGAGAAACCGCGAGCGGAATCAAGAGGGGATCCTCGGCCGCATCGAGGGCCAGGTGGTCTCCCTGTTTCAACGGAGGCGAGGGCGAAGGAGGTTGTGTTCCGCAACTCGTCGAGTTCAGTCCCGAGAGATTGAAGTTTTTGTTCTTTCGATTGTTGGCCGGCCAGGCATCGTTGGGCGCATCGACTATTCCCCAGAAGCAGGAATGCTGTGACACCGGCAAAGTATCGGACACACCGGGAGTCCACCATCGAAGAAACGTACGGATTGAGTCGGGGAGCAAAGGCCCACCCGTGTTCAACTCCGGTCCGTTTCCGATATCGAACACCGTTGCGGGCGCGTTGTTGGGCCCGAAGTAGAAGCGTTTGAAGTCCACAGTGAAACTGTCCACCGGAACAGCTCCAACATTTCTGACCGTGACGTTTATGAGCGTCGGCTGCCCGCAAACGATCGGTTGCGGTGCATAGTTGACATAGAAGATTTCGAGATCGGGTGGTATCGGGGGAATTGGCTTGCCCATGCCTTCGATCAGAGCCGGGTCGACCACTCCCCAGCCGGTGGCACTGTCCCATCCGGGAGGTCCGATGTCCTGAGCGGTCTGCCTAAACAAGGGTTGAGGGCTGGGCATGCGGGGACTGTGAGCCTGCAGAAAACAGGCGGTAAGACCAGCGACCTGTGGCGCCGCGAAGCTGGTACCAACCGCGCTGGAGTAACCACCGGCGTTGTTGGTTGTGCGAATCGGCTCACTGGCGGTGCCCGGCTGACATCCGTCGGGGCAGGCCCCCACACATTGACCGCCGTATGCGACCACGTCTGGTTTCGGGAGCGGACCCCGTCCCGGACCGACACGGGAGAACCCGGAGGGGACATCATCGGACCGGTCAACCGTGCCGTTGTGATCGGCCGATCCCACAGTCAGAACGCCGCTAGCAACTGCAATGTGACCAACGCCGGCAGTCCAGCCGTTGGCGGTAGTATCGCAGGTCCCGTGGTTGCCAATCGCCGCGACTGCGGTGATGTTCCTGAGACGAAATCGGTTGACCGCTTGAGTTAACGGATTGAAACCGTCCGATTCCCGATCGAAACCAACCGAGTAGTTGACTACCTTGATTGGCGGTGATACGGTGGCCCAGTTCATGAGAATCCAATCGGTGATGGCCAAAATGCTGGCCATAGACGCTCGACCCAGGGAATCGTCAATGCGGGCATCGAAAAGCGATGCGCCGGGAGCGACACCCCGGTCCAAGCCAAACGCGCCTCCTCGACCGAGAGCACAACCGGCGACCATCGTTCCGTGGCCGACCGCGTCCGAGGGATTCCCCAGTACAAACTGGCCCGTCTGACCGTCGACCATCACGATGCCACCGACAGCTGTCGGCAAGTCCGCATGCAAGGTGTCCTCGACTCCCGAATCGACAATCGCGATTGTCACGCCGGTACCGTCGAACCCCTGGTCCTCACAGGTACTGGGACTGTAGTGGCCCGAGTGCGCTTTGATAGCCTGACCGGCGGTCGTCATGAAGAACTTGGCCTCCTCATTGGGGCAGATGAAGCCTACCTCCGGCCATAATGCGACGATGTTCTGAAGATCGCTCAGCGAGATGTCATAAACCTGCAGCGCCGGGACACTGCTCGAGGAGTATCCGAGATTTCCCAGCAGTTCTAACTCTGCAACACGATCGGCCGGTATGCAGTCGAAGCGAAAGCAAACGAAGACATCCAGCAGCTGATCGAAATCAGCATCCAAGTTGTCCAGAAGATCGTCCAACTTGTTGCCGTCGGTGTCCAGAGGGGCTTGCTCGTACCACTCTGCCGGGCTTATCTGTGCCGAAGTCGAGACCGCGAGCAAAACGACCAGACACAAGACCACAGAGGTTAAGCTATTGATTTTAAGCAAATTAGAAAGAACCGACATAGGCCACTCCAGACGTATTGGGAATTCGGGACTTTTTTCATCGATTTAGTCTACAATCGATTAGTCGGACCGTGAGAGATTTGGTTCGCTTCGGCTAATAGATGATGCTTTGGTCCCGTGACCTGTTGGTGAACATCGCTGTTCAGTTGCCTCAATTCTGCGCAGGCTGGTCTCTTATCTCAAGTTTGCCTTCGCAAAAGACGATCAAACAAGTACCGAACAGGTCTATGTTCAAGACTTTTCGGAGAAGGCTACGAAACGCGAAAGGAAACGGAGACTAACATGTTACGCACTAGAATCTTAACCGGCATTGCTCTGCTTCTGCTGACAATGTCGGTGCAGGCGGCACCCGACCCGGACGAGACTTCGGTTTCAGGTGGCTTGGAACTAGGCTATTTCGGTGGTCCTGGGTTTCAGCTATTCGGGATGGTCAACAACGTTGCCCGGGAGTTCCCTATGAACCTCCGACTGGCAATTGGCTACACCACTCTTGAGCCGGGCAAATCTGCCGAAGCGCGGCGGGTCTTTATTAATGATGCCACCAACGGGACCCCCGAGGAGAAGGGTCGTCAAATGGACTTCCGTTTTGACCTCCTCTACCCCGTGAACATCCTGGGGATGTCTCGATCTTACATCTATGGCGGTCCGCGCTATGCTCGGTTCGTCGGCAACTTCAAGTATGTCGGCGGCAACGAGGATTTCGATGTGATTAGCAAGCAGTGGGGTGTCGGCGGCGGTGTCGAGTCCTACTTTGCCATGAGCGAACGAGTCGACCTGGTGATGCAGCTTGGTGCCGATTTCTTCTCGAAGTCCGATCTTCAGGGTCACGACACCCGCTATGCTCCCGACGGTGATGACTCCAACGGACGTGATGGATACACCTACGACGATGCCGACGAGGCGATCAATCAGCCCACGTTTGAGCCGCGGTTGATGATGGGCTTTTCTTACAACTTCTGATAACTCCGTATCTTCCTATACGCGGCCCTTCGAACACCGCCCTCTTTTGAAAGGGGGCGGTTTTGTGTTGTGCGCCGAATTCCGTGTCACGTTTCGTTAGGTCTCACGTACTAACGGCATCGGTTCGTATCATCTGTATTAACGAGGGTTACCAATGTCGTCACTTGTGAATGGACTCAGAATGTCAATCGCTCGCACCACGGTTGCATGGATGCTCAGCTTTCTACTCAGTGCCACAACCCAGGCGGGATCAGTCGGGCACGATATCATATACGTACCCGGAGGAATCTCCTGGCTGGAGTCGCGCGACTCGGCCGCTGCTTTAGGCGGGCAGCTGGCCGTGATTGAATCTCAGGCGGAGCAGTTTTGGGTTCGCGACATGCTCCGACCCAACGACACGCTCTGGCTGGGTGCCGCCGATGTCGTGGTCGAAGGAGCCTGGCGATGGGTCAACGGTGCTACGATCGATTACAGCAGCTGGCATCAGGGGAGGATTGATACGGCTGTCGGAGCCGACTATCTTCAGATGCGACAGAACCAGTTTGGACATTGGTTCGCGGCCAACGGACTAGCCCACGGCTTTGTTGTTGAGTACGAGTGCTGCGATGGAATCGCCGGAGACATCAACAGCGATGGCCAAGACCTTCCCGACATCGCCGACCTGGTCTATCTGGTCGCATTCATGTTTGACGGCGGACCGCTGCCGCCGTGTTTCCAGGAGACGGATATCGTAGGCCAGGATGGCATCAAGATCGATGATCTGGTTGCAATAGCCTCGTTTATGTTTCAAAACGGTCCGCCGCCCGACTCCTGCCCGGCACCGTATGCTGTTCCACCGGATACTGTCGAGATAGTAGACATCACCGGCAAGAGCTGGGATATCAGCTACGGCATCCATTACTATGGTCTGGATCTCGATGATTTCGGCCATGGACTGGGACCGTTCGCGATCCAGCCGATTCTCAATCCTCAGTTCATCTCCCCGGGCGACCCCGGTTACCCGCTGCCGACCGACACCAACGATGTTCTCGGTGGACTCATTGACGGCGAAGCGCGGGCCTACTTTCTTGGAAATCTCTCCAACCGAGAGGTGGCAAACGATCACAAGGACAGCATCTACTTCGCTGCCGCCTACTGACCGCTTCGAAACCTGGCTGTCGTGTACAGCCGTCAAATCGATGATCAGGTTCTTACCCTCTCCGCCAGCGGGTGGACCTACGAGCACTCCTTTGTTCTCTACGATTACGAAACGGAATCAATGTGGCGACCGGTCAACGTGGGAGAAGCCGGAATCGGCTGTGGCTGTGTTATGTGGGGTATCGGAGGACAGCACGCCGGGCAAATTCTACCCGCCTTGCCCTCGGAGAACACGCTCTGGTATCTCTGGTTTGCCCAACATCCTGACACGAAGCTAATGAAGCCCGACTCCAACGGACCCTCTAAGTCGGATTCGACAGCCACCGGGTGCGACTAGACCGAGGTGACATCGGGTGAACCAACGGCGCCCAGTACCACTTAGCGCTCCAAGGCATTCTTACATTAGATTCACTACCCAAGTCTTCCCCTTTATTCTGGTGCCGTCACTCCAGTTTATTCCCTTGCCAAACGAGTAACTGCTTCCTATGCTCAGGCAGGAGATCTTCTTTATCCGGGAGGCAAAATGCGCCAATCAGTTAAACTCGTGCTCGTTGTAACTGTACTGCTGGTAGTGTTCACTTCCGCGATTGCGGCCTTTGAACCACCGCCACGAAAGCTAGAGATCAAGCCTTATGTGTCGTTGTTTATGGCCAGCAGCTTGTGGGAGTTGTCGGACGGCACCAATCGTGTCGAAGACGCCACAACGGTCGGGTTCGGGGCAGCCATGCGCACCCAAGTTTCCGGACCATGGGGAATCGTGCTCAATGCCAACTATCAGAGCTTCGATGCCCAGGAGGGTCTGTCGAGCGACGGCGTCCTCTTTACTCTGGGTGGCTATCACGAAATCTCGGCGCCGTTTGGGGAGTTTGCGTTCGACCTCAGTTACGGTGTGATCATGGCCGCCGACCAGACGGTCGGCCTGCTTATGCCCGGGCTTGAGTACAGTCGACCGATTTCGAGTCAGACATCGCTGGCCATTCAGGTATCGTTACCCATTCCCAACGATTGGCCGAAATCATTCGAATTCGAGGAGAATTTCGGATCGTTTTCGTTCACGATCGGTACTTCGTTCGCTTTCTAGTCAGTTGTGGTACCAGTCCTCTGGACCATGGCAACCCATGCCGGAACAGATGCGATTGCTGTAGGTGCCGTTGCCAACGCTGAAGACCACCTGGATAGTTCCATCGACATGCAGCGAAGGATCGGCAATCACACTCGAACCGTTGACCACACTGGCGTGACAGCGATGACATTGGATTCCCAGGTCACGAACGTGTTTGTCGTGGGCACCGCTCAGGTCACGCGGGCGGGTTCCGTCGTCGTGACAGGTACCGCACTGCCCACCCCCATTCGAGGTCCACACCGGACCATTGGTGGTATACCCGCCGGGGAAATTCCCATGACAATAGATATTCGAGCATTCACCGGTAGATCGATTCCAGTAGCCAAGGCCGCCGGACAGGGATCCCCAGCGGATCTCGGCGATGGAATCGGCACCAAGATGATCAGGCGCCAGAGTCTCGGCTGGAACTACGTGGCACTCGGAACAAGCAAAGCCATCGGCCAGGCTACCGCCTTCAAGGTGAACCGTGTGGGCGCCAACCGCGAGAGACGTGGTCGAGCTCTCGCCGCGAAGTCCCCTGGGTGGCGCACCGCTGCTATTGTCAGTTCCGCCATGACAGGTAGTACAACTAGCGGTTCCACTGCCGTGGCAACTCTGACAGAGAGTGGTGTCACGGACGGATTGGTCGACATTGCCGTTCACGTGAAGTGACTTGTCGACTATGCTGGTGGCCGCGTCCACCACTCCGGCATGGCATTCGTCGCAGCCCAGCCCGGCTACACCTACATGGTAGGCGTGTTTCCATCCGAGAGAGGCAGGTTCGGTCCCGATATCGTGACAGCTGCCGCAGACAGCCTGATTGCTCCCATTCCAGACTACGGCGTTGTCGCTGTTGCCCCCGGTGAAGTTTCCATGACAGTAGGTGTTACTACATGTGGCTGACGCGTGACTCCAGTGTGATTCTGTTCCAGCAAAGTCTCCCCAGGCGATTTCGGCGATTGAGTCTGTGAACAGGTATCCGGTGGTCGATAGCGAATCGTAGTGACCCTCCTGCAGAGTAAAGGCCGGCACGTCGTGGCACATAGTGCACTCAAAACCGGCTGATAGATCTCCCCCATCGAGGTGCACCGTATGAGCACCGACACCGCGAGACGTCGTTACCGTCGTACCCCGCAGCGAGTAGGGAGGAGCTCCCGATTGATTCTCCAAGCCACCGTGGCAGGCGACGCAGAAGCCCTCTACATGAGCGTGGCAATCGACGCACGATACCCGGCTCCTGCCGCCGTCAAAATCGGCTCCGTGACATTCGATGCAACTTGCCACCCCCGATGACTGCGACACTTTGCCGTGAAAGTTCTCAGACTCCTGTGCCATCCATTCTTGGGGATGAGCATCGGGAAGTGTGGAATGGACCATCTCCTCGGAGCAACCGACCAGGGCCGCCAGGACGAGCAGCAGCAAGAAGACGAGTTGAAGTTCGGACATGGGTCTATTCATGGCAGTACCCACAGAACCCAGAGTTTGGAAGCTTTGTATCGGTGTGGCACTGGAAACAGAAATAGCCGGGATCATCATGCCAGGCGCCCGCTGACTCGAATCGCGAGGAAGAAGATGAGTGAATCGGCGGATCGGTGCCTCTTATGCCGTCACGATCGACATGACAACCTGTACGTGCGCATGTTGGATCCTCCTGATCGTGGCAAGAGGCGCAGTTTTCAGGATCCTGCCTGGCTTCATCCCCATGGTCGTGCATCCAGACCAGGGTGGAATGCTGCCAGGGGATTCGCAGCTCGCGCAGATGGCACTCGTTACAGAAGGCTCTTGAGTCGTGACACTGCGCGCAATCGATCTCCTTGGAGGTGACATCAAGGCCGTGTGTATAGAGATAGTTTAGGCCGTGCGTGCGACCTTCGAGATTGTCGCCGAGGTGACACTCTTGGCAGTAACTTTCGGATTCGTGGCAAGTGGCGCACCAGTCTGCGGAGAGCGCGGCCTCTTCTCCGTGATGGTTGAGCCAATCGGCCGGGTGGATGTCGCGCAGCCCCGGCTCGTCGCCGTGGCACAACTCGCAGTCCTGAGATGCCTCATGATCATCGTGGCAATCCATGCACAGCGACTTACCGGGAATGGCTGAGTACGACACAGGATCGTCTTCGACATTGACGTGACAGTGCCCACACTCGAGCCCCTCGTCAGAGTGCACCGCATGATCGAATCTATAGTCGCGATGGCCCGACTCGAAGGCTGCCGGCTCCTCGGGATATGTGTGGCATACGCCGCACTGAGAGTCGTCGTCGACATCGTGGCAACTCTCGCATGATTCCATCGATGGGATGTCTACCGTTCCGGACTCGGTGTGGCAGTCAAGACACGAAATCTCCAGTTCGTCTACATGTAGCCGATGTGAGAAGATGATTCTGTCGGCCGGTTGTATCCGGTCGTCCCCTTTGACTACGAGACCATCGGCCAGCGCTAGAGCCAGTAGGATACATGGGCCAACTATGAATACTCGCACTCAGAACTCCTAGCGCTTCGATCCAATCGAAAACCTCTTGGTGCCGCGAATCAGTACAGTCCACTCTTCGCGCGCAATCGCATTGCGCACGAACTGCAGGTCGCCACCCAAGGATATGTCGCGAGTCGGTCTCCAAAGAACACTGGCGATTCCGACGTAGGCATCGCTCAGTTCCACCGACTCTTCCTGAACTCGGTATCGCGTCATGTCGGCACTGACCGCCAGGTTCAATCGATTCGTCAGGTCCAGGTTGGCACTGCCCACAACCGAATTGCGTTCACCTCGACGACCGTCTTGTGTCAGCCAGCCAACACTGAATCGCGAACTGGTCAACCCCAGTTGAACTCGACTGACCCCATCTTCCCCATACCAAGTCTGAGCCAGCCGCGTATAGATTGAAATCTTCTGGATGAGTTTTCGGCGAATCTCTATGCGGCCCTCACGAATCGGTTCGGAGTCGATCATGCTAAACACCGACTGGTAACGCACCGAGGGCTCACGAGAGCGCAGCGAGGCAGCAAAGTACCAAGACTTCTGACGAATCGACATCCTGATCCGCACATCGGAGAGACTGCGAGCGATGGGGTCGAACGCAAGCTTCCCAGAAGATCTCAGCAGTTTGTGTCGATAGCCAACCTGGGCGCCGAAGCGAAGATCCTCCAGGTTGTGGTCGTCCATCCCCAGAAACAACCCGGCTTTTAGATCAAGACTGGGGCTGTAAGCATGAGAAAACTCTGCGGAAAGAACTCCAGCCTCTGAAAGGGGCCTAATCGACCCTTGCCGTTCAAGAGAAACGCGACTTCCCCAGGCTATTCTAGCTCGATTCTTATGTCCGAATGTGCGCTGCAATCGAATACCATCGATTGTGGCGGAGCCGGCGGGACCAAAACTGTAGAACCGACCCAACCTTATATCAGAAGAGAGGACGAATCCCCTGAGATCTATGTAAGAAGACAGAATCTTTAGGCAATCGTCGGCAAAGCTGCTGTTCTGGTCAGTCCACCGCCCGTAGAGGTTGAAGCCAATAGAGCGACTGTTCCGCTTGTACAGGTCTGCGGAACGCAGCCGAACTCCCAGGTACGGCCGGACGGTGGTTTCAGAGGAGTCGTTGGCCACTTGAGCAACTGAGCTGAGAGTGCCCCGGATTTCCGAGGCGCAGGCGTCGTCGGATGCGAGAAGCCCGACAAAGGCTAGAGCCACAATCGAGACCGCCGAGAGCCAGTTTCCGAGCACACAGCCCCCAATCCAGGAAGGTTTGCGGAGGACAATACTACTATTATCGCCTAATATAATCCTCTTACTCCCAATATTGCCCCTCAAAACAGCAGATATTAGTAGAATCTTCTGATTCGGCTAAAAAAGCTACGAGTGCATTCTAGTTCGAATAGCCTCTTTGAGTCTAGAATGTCACGTCGAACGTCTGCAAATCGATCGAAAACTCGAGCGTATCGCTGCCGATAGTCCCCCAAATCGTTCCGATATCGCTGGTCGAGGATATCGTCAGCAGTCCGTTGAACCGTCCGGCGTCCGAGTCCGCCGTGAACTCTACGAACCCGAACGGCATCACGAAACTGTCCTCATCGTGATTGGACATATCAGAGTTTACACTTAGAGAAGTAATCTCGCAATCGCAGGCGCTGTCGCCGAAATACTCGATCCCGGTCATTAGGGTCAGGCGGTAGGGGCGATCGCCGCTGTTGCCCAGCATAACCAGCGAAATCCACCCGATCATAGCTGTGTCGTGAATCTGCAGCACAGGGTACACCCGGTGACTGAAGTACATCACGTCACCTTGCCATAAACCGCCGTCCCATTCGGGATCGCTGGGAGTGAACCGACCCTCGACGCGATAGTCGTTCTCGTCGTCGTCATCGCCATCTAGATAGTATCGATAGGTCCCGGTGTCGGCCGGATCGATCGAATCGGCCGGGTCGGCCGGCCAGTACTCCACTGAACTCGGCACCTGTCGGATGCCCGCAATCTGGGGAGGGATATAGGTTAGGTAGTTCAAGTACTCTGAGAATACTCGCAAGGCCTCTCCGGTGCATTCGGCAGCGCGGACCCACTGAGCCGGTGTGCCGCCTCCGGTTGGGGCGGTGTCGTCATCGTTGGTGCAACCTCCGAGAGCTACGATTAATGCACCGATCACGAACAGGACCGCAATGATCTTGCTCGAAGCAGACAGGGAACGGTCGGACGATGGGAAACGCATTGTGCTATCCTCCACGATTTGACGGTCCGATGCGCGTGCCAGGATGAATACTCTCGATTGTTGTTGGCGACTGGTATGATTCTAAGAACGGCTAAAATCGACCAATCCGTCAAGTCTTTTGTGGAAGATCGAAGTGGTACGTGGCAGCGTGGAGTCGAAGAGAAACGCGAGGGGGATCATTGCTCCCACGGGGGGAGCATACAGTGAGGGCTACCGTGCGGTTCAAGCCGCGACAGAGCATTTTCGAGGCGCTCAATATCCTCGGCGGAAAGCAGTTTTCGGTTCTCTCTAAGGTACTCCCGTATCAGCATTATCTCATGGTCGATTTCCTCGACCGTTAGCAGACTCGGGTCAACATCATAGTCCATGGACTCCGGTCGGACCTTCACGTCGTAAGGTTCTGCCACTTCCTTATCGATAGAAAGAATCTGACCGGTTTGCGATGTAAGAGTCTCAAGCTTGGTTACGCGTGACATCAGACTTCCCCATTGACCGTCGAACCAGCCGGTAGTATTGAATCGGACCGATACGCGGACGCTGGTCTTGCCCGTCCAGCTCACGATCTCGACATCATCCCCCAGCAACTCCTGCCACCGTTTGAGGTCATCGCCAACGTGACAATGCTCCTGGATCGCAAACCTGAGTTTTGAGCCGGCGGGTATTGTGATCTCATCAGGAGATACCGATTCGCTGTTGACAGTCCGAATCGTTCCCGGTGGATCCCCGTGTCCCGTCGTTAGAATGAAGACGGCGTTAGCGTCCTCGTAGGCGGCGATGATATCTGTTTCGGTCGCGTTTTCGTTGTATACCACCAGGTAGCCCATCGACTCCAACGTGGCCATTTCATCCTGCAGCGATACCTTCTCCGACATTCCTTCGGGCTTGTAAGTATAGCTGTCCTCCCGGCGATGATCCCAGGTCACGAGGAAGTACGCCTTGAGCATTCCCTGCAGTTCGGGGGGCAACGGCTCGGCATCCTCGATTTTGGGAGTGATTGTGATTACATCGGTCGGGACGACCTTCCCACCCTTTTCTCTTTCATCCGCCTGACGCTGGAGAAAGAGCGGTACCCCGGTGGAACTTGCCGAACCGCCGGCATGTGACGAAGGTGTCCCGCCCCCCTTGGCGCGAGTTGATCGTGACACCAGATCACCGGACTTGTCGTCGTATAGAGGTCGCATGTTGATCGAGCTCCTGTCCGCGTTGGCACCCAATGGGATCTGTCGGGAACACTCGGAGTTCATGACTTATCTCATCTGATATCGACGATAAGTTACTCGCTCAGAATATGATGAGAGTTCCCTCAGGAAACTCCCCTTTCCAGCCGCAAGGGAAGTGGCCCACTTTGTACCAATATGCTTGACTAGCGTAAAAGCCAGGAGGATAAAGGTCGGCATACTCAGCTTCCATAGCCAGATGCACTATATCCCATTTTACAGTGTCTTCGAAAACTTTGGGAAGGTTGTTTTTTTCAGCTACTTCCCTGATCTTTCGCTCTACCAACGGTTCGGTGTGTCCCTTGGCCTCGCGCATGATATCGTTCCAGTGGTTGAATCGCTCTTGGGAAGCCTCGGCCAGTTTCTCACAGTACCGATTAGATGCTTCCAGTAGCAGGTCCTCCCACTCGACCGAAGCGCAGTACTGAACAGCCTCGCTCCAGGAGTCCAACACTATTGCCCGCTCTGTATCTTTTAGGCCGACGTTCGTGAACCACTCGACTTCGTCCAGCTGCTCCAGTGCTGCAATTGTCTGAGGTTTCAGCATGTCTCTCCTTTCACAAATCACTCCGCATTCGCTCCACCGGAGGAACTTCCTGAGGGCGTAGGCCTTCTTTGGGGGAGCCTACCCGGGATATTAGGCACTAGATCCGTGTCAGACAAGCCGAATTGCTCACGATTGGCGCGTGCTGCAGCTTCCAGGAAGGCAGCTTCTTCGGCCGTATAGCCACCATCGCGCAATGACCGGTTTAGTGCCTGGCTGTACTCGCCGTTGGTCGGTTTTTCACCGTATCTGGCGCCACCGCGACGGAACGGGCCCCAAAAGATTTCAAGTGATCTGTGGGCTTCGTAATGTTGCGATCCTGGCTCCGTGAATGCATTTCCTCTGGCACCAACTGCAATCCCTTCGTTCTTAGGGATTACGCTACGATAGGCCGCATTCTGGTTGAGGTGATGGGCTTGAACTCCCTCGGGCAGAGTCCCGGCCATCTCTCCGTATGGCTCCACCACCGGCATTTCTCTGGCAGGCGGGCGCATACCCTTCAGAGCCAGGCGATCGGCCAGCCATCGGCCCAGGCGCGACTCCCCGATCCATCGTCCGAATCGCGTATTGCCCACCTTGGCGCCTAGCTTGGGTATCCCGTATGCGAGAGCCAGGAAGACCAGCGCTTCCAGCAGTACCGAAATGGTAATAGCAATGGCGTCGGCAAACTCGTATGCGGAGCCCTCTATCTTCTTGCGATCGCCGCCGGCGTTCCAGGCCGACGAGAGGAAATTCCAGAATGCGGAACCAATTCGCCAGAGACTACTGATGATCCATACCACCAGCAGTGCGAGACCGAGCCACTTGATGATGTAAAGGCCTACCTCAAATCCAATAGCGGCTCCTGGACCGGCCCCTACTCCACCAAAGAGGGCACCTATTGCCGCGCCGATGATGGTACTGACGGCCAGAATCGCAATAGCACCAACGATAAACAGAGCCAGTGCTATGAGGACATTGTAAATCGTTTCCTTGATTCTCTCGACTATCCTCTCCTTCAGGTACTTCTTGGAGAGGACGACCGCCTCCATTATGTCTTTTACTCCCTGACCGACCGGCAGACTTTGCATCGCATCATAGGAGATAGATCCGCTTTTTACCGATCCACGCAGCGAAATGGCGTAATTGACGTTCGGAATCCAGATAAGATAGTTGGCTCTGGTTTGGGTCTTGTCCCAGGCATCTCCTCTTGTCGGTTTGAAGATCCCCTTCGAGGAATCGCCGTCTCCTTTGTTTACCGACACCAATACATTGACAAAGAAGCGTTCATCCATTCCCCAGTTGGTCGAGTGATCTCCGTAATGCTTTCTAGCGATTTGCTGAGCGGTTTCCCCCGCTTCGATCAAGTGCAACTTAGCGCCCGGCTCGGGCAGATGGGTCCAAATCCTGTTGGACGCGACGTAACCGACTTCTCCGGTTTCTAGTCCTACATAGGACCAGCCGTCGGAAGAGAGGCTTATCACAACCAGCTTGGTATTGAAAGGCAGCAGGAACTCAGGTTCTCCGCCCTTATCTGTTCTGAAGTTGGCACCGTCTTTCTTGTATACGATACCAATCTTGTAGACCCTTGTGCCTTCCGGAATGGCTTCGGCATCAGCCTCTTCCTGACGATGCGTGCCACTTGATTCTTGGCTGTCCTGCTGAACGCCGTGAGTGAGTTCGTGGGCGACTGGTTGCTGATCTTCAGATGAGTCAGGCTGGTAGTCTTCCGATTGGGCAGATCCGTCTCGCTGCAGAAAGAGCGGCATACCGGCTGACGCCTGGCTAGGTGACGATGACGACGTTGCACCGCCGGGTTTGCCGGATTCTGACCTGGGACTCCCCTTCTTTGATTCCTGATCAGTCAGCATTGCAGTCAACCCTTACGTGAAGGCTTAGACTTTGTCCAGTGTCCAGAAGGCGATACCCTTCATTCCCGCTTTTTCCAATGCCACGCGCGCTTCGGCGGAAACGAACATGTCACCCGGGGCGGCCGAGAGTCGGAATAGAGACGGGAAGCCGTCTTCCGGAATCTTCAGAACAAGCTTTTTGATGTTCCGTACTTGATCGGGTGCAAAGCTATAGGTAGAGAACTCCGATCGGTCTCGATCAAACGCGTCGGTATGCTCTAGCAACTGTATCCCTTTGAATCGTGGAATCATGATTTCAGAAAGCAGTTGACCGTTATCGTCATATCGATCCTTCTCCGGAATCGATTCGTCGACAATCTTGACTGGTACGGATCGATACTGGAACTCGCCGACACCTAGAAGAACCTCAACCATGGCGTCCGACATCAGCGGCCAGTTTCGGTTGTTCGAGGGGTAGTCTACATCACGCATCTCGTCAATGATACCATCGAAAAGAATCTCCTCAGGTAGCTCAAGCGGACTGGTGTCCATTAACGAAACTGTATCGGCATGACCGGGGAACTCTTGCAGGGTAGCGAAGTAGTCCCGATCAACCGGGATGCTGGAATCCCAGGATAGCTTGAATGCAAGGTCACTTTCAGACTTACTCATGGGCGATCAGGCTCCTCAATCGGTTTTCACGTTCAAACTGTCCCCGTGTTTCTTTACCCACCCCTCAATATGCTCTCTCATGGCGTCCTCGACGTTCTTGGCGGCATCCAGAATCATTTCACCACTGATCTTATCCGCCGGTAGTCCGGTGACTCTCTTGAGCGCCGTCAGCGCGCCTTCCGCTTCTCTCATGGCGAGCTTGTTCCACTCTGGGTGACTTCCCAAATGCAACGGCAGTTGCTTACTGTACGCCGTACCGAACTCATCCCGTTTGGCTGCGGTCTCTGCAAGGAAAACCCCGTTGTTGGCGTTGTCAAGATTGTAGCCGTGCTTCCGAGCCAGTTGGAACAGCGGGCTTTCTCGCACTACTTGATCCGGGACCAAATGGTGCGCCTGGTGTCCCTTGGGCCTCGCAGCTTCCGATGCTTCCTCAAGAGCTTCCTTCAACGCGCCCGGTTTGCTGATTCGATTCGACTTGGCCTTACCGGCAGCAATGACACCGTCCGTTACGGTGAGCGGCGCGAAATCCTCATCTACGGCATTGTATCTTACTATGGAAGTATCGCCCTTGGATGTCGTGGACTTGTAATAGCCAAGCCGGTTGAGATCAAAATCGGAGATTTCGTCGGGCTTCTTGCCAATCAGCAGGTCGTTGACCTGATCCCAGTTCTTGGCTTCCTGGGGAAGAACCTTCTTGGCTGCTTGTTCGGTGGCTTCCTCGCCGATTTCCTCGGCGCCTTCACGCCCGCCGGTTCTGGCTAAATCAGTGAGACTACACGAGGAGCACTTGACGAAGCGGTTGGCGATCGATTCGGGGATCTGCATGATCCTCTTCGTCGCGCTGTCGTAGAAGTAGTAAAGCTTCTTGGTGACTCTTCCGACGACCTCCTCAACTACGCTCCAGGTACCGCGCAAGACCAGGTCACCCATGCGATAGAAGCCCTCGGCGGCGAACTTGGCGTTCTTTATGGCCCCCTTGGCCGTTGCCTTGCCGGCTGCCTCCGAGCCCTCTTCGGCGGCCGTCCGGGCGGCGCCCGGAGCAGTCTCCTTGGCAGTTCCCTTGGCAGTTCCCTCGGCCGCTCCCTCGCCGGCTTCTCCCAGCCCTTCCTTGGTGCCGGTTTTCACACCCGCCCCAAGTCCCTTTCCGGCCTTACCGGCCGTCTTGATAATCTTGGCGGCCGGTCCGGCGATATCCAGGAAGGCGAAGGCGGAGTCGATCATGGCCGCCGTGAAGGCGGCATCGGCCTGCTCCTTGGACACCAGCGTCATTTCATCGCTGAGCGAGGCATCGGCGGCAGTCGCTAGATCCTCGTAGTTCTCCCACGAACGGGCCACCGTGGCAGCCGTGGCGCCCGCTGCCACTACTGCGGCTATGATGAACGTGGCACCGCCCACCGTGGCGATCTCAGCCACGACGAAAGCGGCAGCGGCAAGCGTTCCCAGCCCCAGCGATATCCAGAACTCGACTGTCTCATGGTCATCGATTAGGTCCTTGGCGGCCCATTGCTCGAACGATTTGGACCAATCGGTACCGGACTGGGAGGGCATTCCGGCATAGAACTGAGCGTGGATCGGCGCCAGGTCGCGGTCGTCCAGATCGCCGCCGATCTTGGGAATAGTCTCGATAATGTTCTTACGAACCTCCATCATGCCGTCGGCAATAGCGGCCCGCGCTTCCTGAGCCCCTCCGGTACCCACCTGTTCGAGTTTGTCCTTATCACCGACCGAGAGCAAGCCGTACACAATGGGATACTGGTTGGCGTAGTGCGCGATCACGCCGGAGAGGTTATCCCAATGCATCTTGAGATCCTCCCATTTGTGTTTCGGCTTCTCATCATGAACATAGGAAGAGGTCATTGTGGGGGGGGCTTCGGGATTAAAGTAGGCATGAATGGGGGCCATGTTTCCATGGGCATACATCATATTGTACCCGACGAGCGTTCTTCTGATTGCCGACTGCGCTCGCTTGGCCTGTCTTACCAGTTCAACGACCATCTGGAGTTGTTCGAGACGAGCTTCCTGTTCCTCCGACATATCGGACGACAGATTTCCCTCGGGGGATATGCCGATCTTGCCCAACTCTTCTTCCAGGTACTCACGATTCTTCTTGAGGAATCCCCGAGCGGCACTTTGCACATCCGACCGGAACCAGCCCTTCAAAGCCTCGACTGCATACAGTTCGTCCAATTCAGCACCGGCTGCCACTGACTTCTTGAAACGGGCAAAGTGGTCCTCGTTGTTGGAACACCACGACATAATGCTGAGGCCGAACGTTGCCCAGATTGCCTCCAGGGCGTACTCGCTCCAGGGACCGACCCAGCCCTGGTCCAGGAGAATATCAACCAGAGTCATTCGCTCGTCCGTCGATGCCAGGCTGTAGTCATCGATGTCCCTGACATCGCCGGCATCGCGACTCTTTATGGCCTTGGCTATCTTCTCTTTTTCTTCGGCCTTCTCTTCGTCGGTGAGTTCGTCGCGCTGAACGGTGCCATACGCGGGCAGGCGATTGACCTGGCTTGCCCCGGCCTGTCCTTGCTGGACGACGTGAGTGAGTTCGTGTGCGATCAGCCGTTGGCCTTCAGAACTGTCGGGCTGATAGTTGCCCGATCCAAAGTAGATATCGCGACCGGTTGTAAAAGCTCTCGCTTTCAGCTGTCCGGCCAGGTCGGAGGATTCGCCGTCGGTATGGACACGGACACCGGAGAAGTCGGCACGGAAATGGGGTTCCATAGATCGACGGGTCTCGGCTGGAAGCGAACGCCCACCACCTCGGGTAGCGCCGATTCGCGAGGCGATGGAGTCGCTCACTGTGCGCGGGCCCGTCGAGGTCTGGCTGGAATCTGCCTGAAGCTCCTCGTCTTCCTCCAACTCCCCCGAAGATGCCTTGTCGGGATCTATGCCTCGTTGGACAGTCGTACCATTTCCGTTGCTCGGAGCTGTCTGGATTTCTTCTTCTTCGTCTTTCTCGGTCCCGCACGGGGACGCCGCGGCCAGCGGTCAGGTGGGTGCCCGCTGAATCGTATCGCTGGAGCTTCGCATGACGCTATCAGCCATACGGTCGGCTTCCTGTTCGTACTCGTCGTCCGGCGCATTGACGTGCATCTTAGCCTGTATGAGCGGACCCAGGTTGTTCTTGCCGTTCCTGTTGCCACCATCCCCGTTGCCGGATTGAGGCGTACCGGCACGTTGCATGAAGAGCGGCACACCGACCGATGTCCCAGATTCTTGCGCCTCATCGAGTGGCTTCGTCGCGATCTCCTCGGGAGGAGCAACCTTGACTTTGCTCTCAGATGATTTTGTCTCTTGTGCCGTTTGCATGGTCATGTACGCATCTATCCGTTACGGTCTCTGCCCCAACCTAATCTCAGGTAGGAGGTTTGGGATTACGCCTGGAGTCGCTGGGAGTGCTCAGATTGGCGTGGCTCAATCTCTCCCCTCCTTATTGGTCGCGATCGATTTGAGGTCTCGGCGAAGTTCGGCCGGAAGTTGGCGTCCCAGCTTGCGATACTCCCGTTGAAGGCCGTGGGCCAGATCAGCGAACTCGATCGGGCGTTCTTCTGCTTTGGCCGTTACGGCCGCAGTCAGGACAGCGTTACGGATGTGTCCACCGGTGACATCGGCCAACGCCGCCAGACGGTTGATGTCTCCCGGCGAGACGTCATGGCCGTCGCCAAGGTGCGAGAACCATAGAGCCCGTCGCGCTTGCGGCGATGGAACCGGAAACTCGACAACCATGTCAAGCCGGCGCGAGAAGGCCTGATCAAAGCGGCTCTTGCTGTTGGACGTCATGACAGCGATGCCTTCGTAGGTCTCGATGCGCTGGAGCAAGTAGTTGGTTTGCGAGTTGGCAAAACGATCGTTGGCTTGTTGCACATCGGTCCGCTTACCGAAAAGAGAATCGGCTTCATCGAAAAGAAGAATGACCTCGCTGTGTTCTGCGCGAGCCAGCAACTGCGCCAAATTCTTTTCGGTCTCGCCTATGTATTTACTGACCACCGAGGACAATTCCACGCGATAGAGCGGCATGCCGAGCTTGGTAGCTAACCATCCCGCGGCAAGCGTCTTTCCGCATCCGGACGGCCCCACCAGGAGCGCTTTTACGCCGGGATGATAGCGGGCCGTGGTGGAAGCACCCAGCTTGTGGTCCAAGCCGTCTCTCATGCGGCACCTCAGAACCAGGGCATTCATCTCCTCGGCCAAAGTAGGCGACATGACCAGGGCGTTGTCAGGGACCTCCCGGGTAATGGGCTGGGCAAGCCCCTCGAGACCACTGCCTTCGCCGATCCAGGCTGCCGCCGTCACATCGGCGCTTTCCGGTTTGGATCTGCCGGCGAGCAACGCAAAATGCCGGGCCAAACGGGACAATTGAGCGATTCGCCCCGAGCCGTGTCTTTGGCGTGTGGCCAAGTCAGTTGCGAGGTTCTTATCGCCCAGCGAGATCTTCCAGAGTTGGCGGCGTTCCTTCGCATTCGGTACCGTGAGAGTCCAGCTGTACACCGAACTACCGTTCGCTTCCAGGCTGCCGTCGGGTCCGCACAATGCCAGGGTGGGTCCGGAGTACCTGACCGGCGTGGGAATTACCTTTCTTTCTCCGGGCGAGAGATCATAAACGAAGACCGGCAGCAGTTGTCGCAAGTACAGCCATGGGGTTACGCCGGACATGTCATCACCGGTGATGTACAAGGGCCGTAGGCCCAGGGCACGCGATGTCTCAGCGGCCACGGCGTATCCTTCCGCCATCGATCGACAGCGCACAACCATAGTCTTCTCGGTGGAGACCGCCAGAGATCGGGCGTGGCTATGGGCTTCTTTCATGACCGACTCGGGCAAGGGGACCTCCGGTTTACGATCGGCACCAATAGATCCCCCCGGCCAGTGGCCGTCCTGCCCGGCAAGGGCCAGTTGAAGATGATGCGGCATTTCGACTTCTCGTTCTGCCAGCGGTTGTCGGCTTTCGCTGAGCCGCAGCAGACCGCATCCAAAGGCTACACCGCCGTACATTGCGCTGACTGAGGGCTCGTTGTTGGGCATTACCGACTCGAAGGCTGCGGCCAGCAGCCCCAGCGTAGGTCGCGATCCACCTACAGGAGCCTGCACATAGGCCAATACCCGACCGACCATCAGGTCGTCCTCTGCCGCTGCCACCAAACTCGTCGCCAGGAGTTCAGCCTGACCGAGCCCGAGATCGGTCGCCAATCGTAGAAGCGGTACATCGTACTCACCGGGTTGAGCGAGATAGTTGGAGAAGCCGTGTATCCAACCCTTGCGGTCGGGATCTGCCCCTTTGGCATAGGCACGCAGAAAGCTCTTTTCGGGTACCTCTTCATCCATCTCATGGAGATTCGGAACTTTGTCGGCCACAGCGGCCAGGGCGTAACAACGAAGCGAGAGCTGCGGCAGACCGGCTCCGTCCTCACGCGCTTTCTGCCCACCGGTTCTGTCAGGACGACCACCGTCTGGCGGCGTGACTGAAATGTGTTCTATAGGCATATCGTTATGCGCCCTCAGCAAAATGGATAGCGACAATTCGGCCCAACCAGGGTACCCAGCCGGGGTCGAGATCCAGGCCGGCACGTCTGATCTCGAGATTCACTTCGGACAAGGGGAAGACAATATCGATATGGGTCTCAGAAAAACGTACCGTCGCGCGTCGGCAAACCAGTTCGTCCAGATCCATATCAACTCGCATGCGAGCGAGCAACTGCAGTGCCTGGCGCCACGCCACCATCACCAGGGGGTGCGACACTTCGCTAAGAGGCGAACAGCTACGCTTGAGCGTTACCTCGCCCAGTACTGATCTGACCCGATCGGGAGAACGATTCCTCCAAACCGCTATTGGCATCCCATCGTGATGGCTCGTAAGGCACCTCGATCGATGTGAGCCCTCGATTCGACTCACCCTGAACTCTCCCTTGATATCTAGCAGCGATCGCCATTCACCGGGAACCGCGAAGTCGGCGTCGAAGGGAAGTTCATCCAAGTCATCGAGAGGCAGCGCTTCCGACCAGGGGCTGGATTCCTCCGGCCCGCACACGCGGCCGACGTGACGAAGAATGCGCGTACCGAGGCCTGAGTCTTTCAAGTGAGGATGCTGCTCGAGAAACCTGGAAATGCCCAGCTCCTCCAGGAAGGGAATCAATAGCGGAAGACCTCCCAGCGAAGTCGGTATCTCATTTTCCTGACCCGAGACCGGAACGTCCTTGCAGGAGATGCTGTCATCCGCCGCCAGCTCGAGACCCGTATCTGGCGGAGGTTGGGAAGACAGTGGGATTGTCGATTCGATAGCTCTCGGATCGCTTTCGAGATCGTGATTTCTCAGCTGTGGTTCTGGATGGTCGTTCAAGGGATGTGGATGACCGGCGGCCGCTGGCGGTTGGTCTTCCGCTGATCTATCGCGACAACTTGGATCGTTCGACGCCGGAGCGGCACCGATATGACTTGACTGTGTATCAATCACACCAGACTGATCGACACTCAAGACGTCGGGCGCAGTCGATACAGGATCTTGTGGAGCGTTCGCATCTCTTTCTCGCTCACGGGTCTTGGTTACCAGTTCGTCGAGCAAGGCTCTAGCCCGTCGTGAAAGCCGCGGATCCTCAATCAGGTCCAAGCGATTCTTCATCAGGGTTGTCGATGCCAACCACAAGGATCGCGCATCCTCGACACCCCATTGTTGACTCCACTGTTGCACTTGCCGGTATCTCGCGGGGGATAGATTTCGACTCAGCTTTGACTGTGGCGCGCTCTCTAACTCCGACACCCGGTCATTTCGAGCCAGGCGGAAGGCCACACAAAGGCGATCTCCGTCTGATTCCGACAATGATGACAGGAGCAGATCCATACCATTCGCTCGTTCGATGTGGTTCAACATGCGTATCATCGCGGCAAGTTCGCGACCGCGTTCGATCAGATTCAAGAGCAGCGAGCGCAGGTCCGCACCGGCCTCGGAAGTCCGCGACCATCCGGGGAGGGCCGACCTCCAAAACCATTCCGAAGTCTTCTCGCCGCGCGATATTCTCTCGGCCATCAGGCAATGGGGCTCGAGTTCGTCTGAGAAACAGACCGACGCCGACCTGGCGGCCGAGCGGTCCCTGGCCGATACAGCCGAGAATCGAAGTCTTCGGAAGCTTTGGTCGATTCGCAATGCGAGGCTCGAGGGACTCTCACGGGCATCAAATGCTCCCAGGTTGAGCGTGCGCACAACCGTGAACCGGCCGCTTTCACCGACTGACAGAGATGCCGTTCGCAAGGCGTCCTCAAGGAGAATAGCCCCCCTTCGCACCAGCGCCTCACTGCTGGCAGCCAATCGCAGCTTGCGGACTCGCCGCAGGTCGCCGGCTACCACTTGCTTACTCGACCCGATTTACGCCGCCAGCTTCCTTTCTTGGCCTTCTTCTTCTTTTTCGCCTTGGCTCCGGCCTTGGCGTTCTTGTAAACCTTTCCCTTGACAGCGATGGGCACGCCGACCTGCGCCTTGGCTCCGACTTCGAGATTAATCGTCTTGTGAGAGGTGGCGATTACGCGCGAGTGAACACCCTTCTTCGTAATGTTCTCGACCACAGCGCGCAGCATTTGATCCTTATCGAAGACCTCAACGATTTGCCCGATCGCTACATCCTTGGTAGGGACAGTGATATCGAGCTTGTCGCCCTTGTTGACCGACTTGGCTTCATCGACATGGCCACTCACGATCTTGTCGACCGGAGCATGGCTCGCCAGCAAAATACAGCAGCGGACAATGTCGCTCATCACCGCCTCAGCCTTGGGATCGGCAAGCCGTATCTGCTGGAACAACCAGTCCACCAGCTTTTGCATATGCACCCGGACTTCGTATTCGACTTCTCCCCAGCGATGGAGGCTGGACAGAGCTCGAAGATTGACCGGGCTGTCATACTGGCTCAGGGTGGTTACCCATTTCATGCGCATAGCCGGATCGATTTTCAGGAAAGCGTGATACAGGTGACCGGCCATGTGAGTGATGTCCCGAAGCAGCCGGGAGGTCTTAGCGACAACCGCGCTGTTGCCGTGATCACCCTCGATCATATCGCCGGGAGTTACGAGTTCCGACGCGACCGACTTCTGTTGCTGCCAACTGAGTTCCTTAAGGACGGAGTAGTCCATTCGAGCGATGTATTCCCGATGATCCTTCGCCTTGCCTCGCGACATCTCATATGTCTTCTGGACAGCCTTGCCCAGTTCACGTTTATCGACCCAATCGGGAGTATGCGAGGAGAGAAAGTCATAACGGAAACCGGAGCGTTCTTTCACGGTCAAGAAGAGATTGGTCATGGACTGAATGCGGTTCAGCTGCTTGAGTAAGACCTGGCAGGTCGGGAACCAGCCAATAGGCATATCGCGAAGAAGCTCCGTCATGGCCTCCAGTTGCTTAGGAATCTCGAGATCACAACTACTGCAATACGGCGGTTGGGTCTGGACCAGATCGTGATAGATATCGCGAACCGGCATGCCGGCGACATTATCCAGGGTGCGCGGTCGATGATACACGAGAAACTTCACATGTTCAGCCAGGACGGCGTCGCGAGCCCGATTTATCTCACGAACTCGCCTGCGTTCGTCATCGAGCAGGGTCAGACCGGTGCGCAGATCATGACGAACTTCGATCAGCTGGCTGTCTATTTCCTGAAGTCTCTTGTCTACGCCTGACCGGTGCTTCTTGAGTTGAGCGAGAGTCTTATGGCAAACCTTGAGCATACTGCGATGCTTCTGGAGCATCCCTTCCACACGCCGGAGAGTGGCGATCGTGCGATCGTTCATGGCCACGGCTTCGGAGAAGAAAGAGGCTTCGTCGGCATCCTCGGGATCGGGATCGTTCAGCAGGTGCCCCAGCAGCCTGTTGTCCGCGTCGTTCTTGAAATCCTCTATTTTTCGGCGTCTTCTGTTCGGTACGCCAAACTTGTTGTAAGGCGTATCTGATTCCGGGTCGTGGACCTCGGCCACTTCCAGACCATCCAGGTTTAGCCCTGAGGACATCAATCCTTTTACTGCCTCGTGAGCAATGGCGATACTGTGCGCTTTTGACTCGTTGGCCGGAGATTCATCCAAACGGTTGGCGAGAGTCATGGTCCGGAACTCGTATTCCTTGCCGACCACGGG
>Ga0180436_10000885_pt1 | contig 29998 bp, 29 predicted proteins | sample SS_ome_2_FD_132434 | JGI IMG/M metagenome (GOLD analysis project Ga0180436, IMG submission 132434) | Hypersaline lake sediment archaeal communities from the Salton Sea, California, USA - SS_3_S_2 metaG | ecosystem: Environmental > Aquatic > Non-marine Saline and Alkaline > Hypersaline >... | reverse complement strand
TTAATAACGCCATTTACGGCATGACCGGAGGGCAGATGGCCCCCACCACTCTGCCGGGAATGAAAACAACCTCATCTCCCCTGGGTAGGGATGTTGAAATGGCCGGGTATCCCATCCGCATGGCGGAAATCCTGGCCACTCTAGACGGCGCTGGCTACGTAGTCCGGCGCAGTTTGCATAATCCGGCCAATATCCGAAAATCAAAGAAAGCCATCCGGCTGGCCTTTGAAGCCCAGGAAAGAGGATTAGGGTTCTCGATGGTCGAACTGCTTTCATCCTGTCCAACGAACTGGAAGATCACCCCACAGGAAGCGTTAGAATTCGTAGCTGAAGAAATGGTCCCGGTATTCCCTCTGGGAGATTATAAAGTCTCCCCTACCCTGGAAGGGCTGAAGGTATAAGGAGAAATAAGGCATGGAAGAAACCAGTATTATCATATCTGGCTTTGGCGGCCAGGGCACATTATTTGCCGGACAGGTTCTGGCTTATGCATCAATGGACAATGGATTGGAAGTCACCTGGATACCTTCCTACGGTCCTGAGATGAGGGGCGGTACCGCTCATTGTACCGTTATCGTAAGCGAGGAAGCCATCGGTTCACCACTGGTGCGGAAACCGGATGTGGTCCTGGCGTTGAACTTACCCTCGGTAGATAAATATGAATATTTAGTGCCGGATGATGGTTTGCTGGTAGCCAATTCATCCCTCTTCAACCGGGAGATTGAACGCAAAGGCATTAAGTCTCTGTTGATTCCAGCCAACGATATTGCCGAGGAACTTGGAATGGCCCGCCTGGCAAATATGATCATGGTAGGAGCAATGGTAGCTATGAAACCTATCCTGCCCCTGGATGCTGTCAAAAAAGCACTCGAAGAACATATCCCGGCAAGACATAAAAAGACCCTGCCGATCAACTTTGATGCGATGGATCGCGGGTACACCTTCGCCAAACAATAAGAACCGATTAGGGAATTAGTCTTTCCAAAGGACTATTTCCCTTTGCATTAAACAAAAAAGGATACGGTTATCACAGTGAAAACCATATCCTTTTTTTTTATTAAGCTGCAATCACTCTATGGGTAAACTTTCAAAATAGCCTTTTACTTCTCCATCATTGCTAAACACGAGGTAAATTACACCAACCACGAGTGAGATTAGATTCCCAAACAGAATACCACACATCTCGAATATTGCTAAAGCCCGGGAAGGTTTCGCCACTTTAGGGGGATCTGATATGAGATTGATACCATGGATTATTTCAACTACACCAAGAGCCATGGGCAGCAATAATACTGGTGTACAAAGTAAACCTACAAAAAAAGTACCCAATACTACAGCAATAAATAATCCTCCTCCCCATAAAACATTGAGGATTCCATTAATCAATATCAGTATAGATAAAGTCTGTACTTTTCCTGGTTTTTCCATCTTCACAATTCTCCTTCATTCCGGTCGCCAGGAAGCAAGTGTAGAGACTCAATTAACTTGCATCTGGAATCGGTTCAACCGGAAGCTCTCCACCTGGAACAGCCACTTTGTACGCCTGGCCAATCAGATGGGAATTGAAAAGGACCGCATAGGCAGTGGTCACCGCGACTCCGATAATGCAGGCTACGGTGCCCAGTGGTGCAATAATATAAGACAGCAGCATACCCAGGAAAACCAATCCATAATTTCCAAGGTTGTTCTTCACAATCTTGATTATCTCACCAAGTTTGAATACAGATCCGAACTCTCCGCTTGCCGCATAATGACCCAGCGCTGCAGGAATTAGTACTGAAACACCAAGACCATAGAGGATATAGAGACAGCTCAGGCAGGAAGTTACGATCCAGAAAATTGTAGCTGCGAAATCTTCGCCGGTTTCAGCAAGCAGCGATCCAGCCCCTGCATTGCAGCTTCCAAGAATAGTAATTGGCAGGGAATAAATAAACAGTACCAGGGAAATTAAAAGGCCCTTGACAAAGTACTGTCCGAATTCGCTCCAATCTGGCAATGGTTCCGGGTCTTCTTTGATAACTCGCCTGATCACTTCAAGCCCCCAACCTAGAACGGGGATGATCCCGATCACTGTCAGACACAGCACGCTGGCCAGGGCAAGTTTCTTCACCCAATCTTCATCTTCAAAGACATACGAAAAAGCCAATCCAAAATCCATCTTCTTTCTCCTTTCGTGTGAACTAAAAATGATAACGAATGACTTCTTGAATCATAACATGGAATAAAATTTTGAACGAAGTCCTTAGCAAGGAAAAAAGGATCGTGTTCGTAATAAAACAAAGGGACTGAGTCCTAAAAAACAAAGGGACTGAGTCCTTTGGAAGGACTCAGTCCCTAAAAGCTCAAGGAGCACTTTGGATAAACTTATTTCTGGTTGTTGATCGCAGATTGGGCAGCAGCCAGACGGGCGACAGGTACACGGAAGGGGGAACAACTGACATAGTTCAAACCTATCTTGTAGCACCAATCGATCGATTCCGGATCACCACCGTGTTCACCACAGATACCGACCTCTAGATCAACCCTGGTACCACGGCCTTTCTTGACAGTCAGATCCATTAGCTGGCCCACACCATGAGTATCAATGGTCTGGAAAGGATTCCTGGGGAGGATCCCATCTTCTACGTATTTCACAAGGAAGTTGCGCTCAGCATCATCTCGGCTGTAGCCGAAGGTGAATTGGGTCAGGTCATTGGTACCGAAGGAGAAGAATTCCGCCGTTTCGGCAATTTCGTCTGCGGTCAGGCCAGCACGAGGGATTTCGATCATGGTGCCAAATTTATATTCAAATTCAACGCCTTTCTCTTCCATCACTGCTTTGGCGATCTCTTCCAGTTTTGGCTGGATGAAGTGCAGCTCGTTGATATGACCAGTCAAGGGGATCATCACCTCAGGATGAGGCTCGAATCCGCGCAGCTTGACATCAGCAGCAGCTTCAAAGATCGCTCGAACCTGCATGCTGACGATCTCGGGCATCATCACGGACAAACGTACGCCGCGCAGCACCATCATCGGATTGCTTTCATGCATGCCCTGGATGCTGGTAAGCAGTTCTTCCTTTTCCTGGTCCACTTTTTTCTGAATCCGATTGGCAATCACCTCTTCCAGGAGTTCTTCCTCGTCAGGCATGAACTCATGCAGCGGTGGATCGATCAAGCGAATGATCACCGGTAATCCAGTCATTGCTTCGAACAGGCCGTCAAAGTCACTGCGCTGGTAAGGCAGCAATTTGTCGAGGGCAGCTGTGCGCTCTTCACTGGTCTCAGACAGGATCATCTGCTGCACGATTGGCAGTCGTTCGGGTTCAAAGAACATGTGCTCTGTGCGGCACAGACCAATGCCCTGGGCACCGTAGGAGCGAGCACGGCGGGCGTCTTCAGGATAATCAGCGTTAGCCCAAACCATCAAACCGCGGGTCGGCCAACCTTCTGGAGCTGTACGAATATCTTTGGAAGCAGAGATCTCATCTGCCCAGGTCAGCAGTTCCAGCAGATCAGTCTGTTCTTCCAGCGTCGGAGCAACTGAAGGAATTTCGCCCAGGAAGACCTCACCGGAGGCGCCGTCCACTGAGAGATAATCACCTTCTTTTACAACCATATCACCTACAGTCAGTGAACGCTCACTCATATTGATCTTCACTGAGGAAGCGCCGACCACACAAGGGATACCGAACTGACGGGCAACCACTGCCGCGTGGGAAGTCGCACCGCCCTCGCTGGTGAGGATACCTTTGGCAGCCAGCATACCGTGCACATCATCCGGTTTGGTGAAGGGGCGGACCATGATCACGTCCTGGCCCTCTTCCTTGGCTTTTTCTTCCGCAGTATCGGCATCAAAATATATCCGTCCTACGGCCGCGCCCGGGGAGGCATTCACGCCGGTGGCGATCATTTTGCCTTCTTCATTGGCTTTTTCTTTTTCTTTAATGTCAAATTGAGGATGCAGCAGGGTATCAACCTGGGAAGGCTCCACTTTCATGATGGCTTCCTCTTTGGTGATCAGCCCTTCTGTGACCATATCAACAGCAATCTGGACCGCAGCTTTGGCGGTACGTTTGCCGTCTCGAGTCTGGAGCATCCACAGTTTGCCGCTCTCAAAAGTGAACTCCACATCCTGCATTTCCCGGTAGTGATTTTCCAGTTTCTTGGTAATATCCTGAAACTCTTCATAAACAGCTGGCATTGTGTCTTGCAGGCCATCTATATCATCCGCATTGCGGATACCAGCCACCACATCTTCACCCTGGGCGTTGAAGAGGTACTCACCCCAAAGTTTGTTCTCACCCGTGGAAGGATTGCGCGTAAAGGCAACACCTGTACCAGAACCCTCTGCCATATTCCCGAATACCATGGTCTGGACATTGACTGCAGTGCCCAGATCATGCGGAATACCAGCCGCATTACGGTAGTCAACAGCGCGTTTGCCGTTCCAGGAGGCGAAGACTGCCTCTGTGGCCAAGCGCAGCTGCTCAGAAGGATCCTGCGGGAAATCAAATCCTTTTTCTTTCTTAACGATCTTTTGGAATTCCCCGGTCAGCGTTTTCCAATCTTCCGCTGCCAGATCGGTGTCCAGTTTGACACCCTTTTTCTCTTTATACTCATCAAGGACATCTTCAAAAGCTTCGTCATCGATGCCCAGCACCACAGATCCAAACATCTGGACCAATCGGCGGTATGCGTCGTAGACAAATCTTTCATCACCAGTCAGAGCAACCATGCCCTTGGCGGTCTCATCGTTGAGGCCGATATTAAGAACAGTATCCATCATACCGGGCATGGATTTCACCGCACCCGAACGACAGGAAACCAGGAGTGGGTTTTTGGCGTCGCCAAATTTCTTCCCGGTTAATTCTTCTGTTTCTTTCATCGCGGCCAGTTCCTGATCCCACATACCCGCAGGGAATTTATCTCCCCCATCAATATAGGCATTGCAGGCCTCAGTTGTGACTGTGAATCCGGGGGGAACAGGAATTCCAATCCTGGTCATTTCTGCCAGGTTGGCTCCTTTGCCACCCAATAATCCGCGGACCTTGTCCCAAACACCGCCGACATGTTTCTCCGCTGCTTCTACATCTTGAAATGTATAGACCCATTTCTGGTCTGCCATAATTAACCTCCTGCTAAATAAAACAATTACAAAACAAAACGCTTGGAGGGTGTGCCTCCAAGCGTTGTATTTTACCATTTATTTTTCTAATCGTTCCTTAATTAATGGAAGGAATTTCATCCAGAGACCCACAATACGCTCCAGGGTTCAACACTGATGTTGACCTCTGTGCCTGCGACAATGAATTCCTGGTTGGACAGCAAATCACTGATTATTCTGCCGTCCTTCCAATTCAGATCTGTGACCTGGATCTTAAAATTGCGTCGTGTGCCGCTAGCATTCATGATCGTGAGCAGGCTTTCTTCACCCATTTTCCTCGCAAAAGCATAGATTCCCTTTTTCCCATCTACCAGCACTTCTTGATAAGAACCTCTTCGCAGCAAGGATCTATTCTTACGGATGTTAATCAAATGCTGAAGGTATTTCCGCAGATCGCGGTCCCAATTTTCTTCATTCCAGGGAAAAGCTTTGCGGCAATCAGGGTCTTTGCCTCCGTCAACCCCAACCTCGTCTCCATAGTAGATCGCAGGAGCTCCGGGAAAGGCCATCAGGAATGTATAGGCCATTTTCAATTTCTTCTGATCTCCTTCCAGTTCAGTTTTTATCCGGACTGTATCATGCGACCCAAGAAGGTTATACATCCCATATACATTCTCGCGGGAGTACTGAGTGAGCTGGTGGTTGATCATCTCGGAGAACCCATCTGCGGTGATTTTTCCCATCAATAAATCGATCACTCCATCCCTGATCGGATAATTCATCAGACCGTCAAAACTTGCTGGGCCAACCCATTTAGGCTCTCCGGTCCAAATTTCCCCAACCAGGTAGGCATCAGGATTCTCGGATTTCACCACCTCACGGAATTCCGCCCAGAACCCTTCATCATCAATTTCATTCGGCACATCCAGTCGCCAGCCATCTGCCCCCAGTCGGATCCAATATCGGGCAACATCGAAAATATATTTTCTCACGCGGGGATTATCCGTATTGAATTTTGGAAGGCTTTTGAATTTCCACCAGGCTTCGTAGTCATCCGCATCCCCGGGTGAATACGCATCAGGAGGTATATTGTTGAGATGGAACCAATCAATATACGATGAGTGATTGTGATTCTCCAGAACATCATTGAAGGCAAAAAACCCTCTTCCGCAGTGGTTAAATACACCATCAATTACGATCTTGATATCGTTTTGGTGAGCGACATCCAACAGGGCTTGAAAGTCCTTCTCCGTTCCAAGCTTATAATCGATCTTGAAATAATCGCTGATGTTATAGCGGTGATTGGATGAGGATTGGAAAATTGGATTTAAATAGATAGCCGTGATCCCAAGATCCAGCAGGTAATCCATTTTTTGGATCACACCCCTGAGGTCTCCACCCTGGAAATCCCAGATGGTTGGTTTTTCTCCCCAGGCCTGCGTAGTTGTAGGATCATTTCCAGGATTGCTGTTAAAGAATCGATCAGGAAAGATCTGATAGAAAATTGAATCTTGAACCCAGTAAGGCACCGTCATAAGTTTGATAAATCCTCCAGCTAGAGTAAATCCAGGGGCAATTGTATCATTCCAGGCCCATTATTAGTTAACAGAATTTCAAACTCTTTGGCTGAGTATTAGTCAGCGAATCGATCCAGTACAGAGTGTATCCGGGATAGATAACCTCTCCCAAATAAATTGAGATGATTCAGCAAATGATATAGGTTGTAGAGTGGAAAACGGGACCGAAAGCCTTTCTCCAGCGGATGGACCTCTGTGTATGCCCTGTAAAACTGATCCGGGTAGTGGCCAAACAGTTCGGCCATCGCCAGATCTGCTTCCGCCCAGCCATAATAAACAGCCGGATCAATCAAAGCTGGCAAACCATCCCAATTTGTGATCAAATTTCCACTCCAAAGGTCACCATGGATCAGGGAAGCTGGCTGCTCCGGTATCAAAGCGGGCAGCCGGGCCATTAATTTCTCGAATTTTTTTAAATCCTCTGAATCCAGCAAAGAACGATCCCTGGCCCACTGGATCTGCTTCTTGAGCCGAACTTCCCGGAAGAATTCCCAGCCGTCATCCATCCAGGTGTTTTTCTGGGGATTACTGCCAATATAATTATCGCTTTCAAAACCGAACCTGGGGTTAATCTGTAAATGGATCTCTGCCAATTGCCTGCTATAAATCGGCCAGAAATCCTTGCAGCGCGGTGCGGGTTGAAGATCGCTCTGCAGCAGGTATTCCTCACCTACCAGGTATACCTCCGGGATCACAGGGCCTTCCGGATCTCTTAGTGCTTCCAGCCCCTCTGCTTCCCGCTGGAATACATCAGCGTTCTTGCCTGGATCTTGTTTCAGGAAAAAACACTTTCCAGATGATGTGTGTACTCTCAAAGCTTGATGGATGCAGCCCCCGCTCAGCGATTCGAGGGAGGTGACACTGCCAAATTTATTCTCGCTTAGCCAATTGCGGACATCAGAGTGTACCTTTTTCACGTTCCAACGCCTCCAATAAACCCTGGCAGGACCTCTTCACGATCCCAAAAGTCTTCTCAAAACCATCCAATCCGCCATAATATGGATCGGGAACATCCAGATCAGCCCCCCCTTGAGGATCATACTCTCGCATCAAATGAATTTTGCTTAATTCTGAATCAGAAGAAGCTTTCATCTGCAAATATCGCCTGTTTTCCTTATCCATAGCAATCACTAAATCAAAGCGATCAAAGTCCTCTGCCCAAAACTGCTTAGCCCGGCCAGTATATTGAAAACCCTTTTCCTGGGCTACCTGGCGCATTCGGTGATCAGGCGATTCACCGGCATGATAAGCGGATGTTCCAGCAGATTCCAATTCATAACTGTCTCCCACTCCCCGTTCACGGGCAAGATGGCGGAACATATTTTCTGCCAGCGGGCTGCGGATGATATTTCCCTGGCAAACAAAAATAATCTTCATAAGCGCTCCTCCTGCCTCTATATGCTACCACTATTGAATTTCCATTTTCAACCTAAGAAAATGACCTTAATAAATTCGTTCAGGCTCATGGGTTTGCCTGCAGGGGAGTTTCGTGTATAATAAGGAAAAGTTCAGGAGAATTTGTTACTGGACTCTTAAAATGAAACTGAGAATGTTTTGATCCGTTGATCAAAACAAAAACCGGGTTGGGGAAGAGATTTTTCCTTCCAGAGATCAAAAAAGGGAAATCAACCAATATGAAACCCCCATCCCCTAAATACAAGGGTCGCCATAAGTTAGATTTGCGGCCGCGGTACTAATAAAACGATCTACCATCATAAAGTGGTATTGAAGTAATTTAGACATTGGCATGTTGAATATTCACCAAGTGAAGCAGTCTATCGCTAGGTATTCGTTGGTACACACATCTTCAAAGATGTCCTAGCGTACCACTATACAGTGTTCGGATCAGATCGTTTAATCAGGCAGCCGTGGCCAAAGATGGCGTCAACACGGCTGTTTTATGTTAACTGTAACCAGGCTGGAACCGCAGAAGAAGAACCCCCAGCGTTTAAACGTTTATTTGGATGGAGAGTTTGCCTTTGGTATTTCCCGAGCCGCCGCGCCCTGGCTGGCAGAGGGAAACCAACTCAGCCAAGAAAAGATAAACGATCTGCAGGAAAAGGATCAATTTGAGGGAGCCTATCAACGCGCGATAAATTTCCTCAGCTACCGCGTCCGATCCGAAAAAGAAATCCGCCAGAACCTAATCAAACACCAAACTCCAGATGATATCGTAGAGAAGGTTGTCACCAGACTACGTGATGCCTCACTTGTGAACGATCGTGACTTTGCCGCCCAATGGGTGGAAAATCGAGTCCGGTTCAAACCACGGGGAAAAAGGGCTCTCTCCTCAGAATTATTCCAGAAAGGTATTAGAAATGAGATCATCGAAGAAACCCTTTCAGGTTTAGATGAAGAAGAGCTGGCATACCAATGTGCCCGATCCAAATTATCTAAATATCACAACCTGGAAGAAAAGGTTTTTCATAAAAAACTCTCAGGCTTACTTACCAGACGCGGTTTCCCTTACCACATCATAAAAGACGTTGTTGGGTCTCTTTGGAATGAGACAGAAAAGGAATCATAAACTTTTATCAATATATACCCATGATCGCATAGTAGATCAGAAAAAAGGGGCAAGAAAATGAATGGATACCTATTTATTATCGGTTTTATAGCACTAGCTCTAGGTGCCGTGATGGGATTCTTTGTCAAGAATTACCTCGTCGCGCGGGAAGCAGATGCGAAACAAAACAAAGCGAACCAGCTTCTCAATGAAGCCGAAAGAAAATCAACCGAGGTTGTCAAAGAATCTCAGGATCGGGCGATAGAGATTGTCCAGTCAGCGGAAAAGGAAGCTCACGAAAGGAGAACTGAGGTCACTCGTAATGAGGAACGTCTCCAAGGCCGAAGCGACCAGCTGGACAAAAGGGCTGAAAAGATCGAGGACCGGGAACATGCAATTAGTCAGCGTCAAAGTGCTTTGGACAAAAGAGCCAACAAAGTGGACGAAATGCATGCTAACGTGTCAAAGGAACTGGAAAAAGTCAGCAAGATGACTCAAGCTGAAGCCAAAGACCTGCTCCTTGAGCGAGTTGAGCAAGAGGCCCGCAATGACATGTCCCGCATTGTTCGTGAAATCGAAGCAGAAGCACAGGAACAGGGAGAGCGAAAAGCCCGAAAACTGATTGCAGACGCCATTCAGCGAGTAGCGTCAGACCACGTTGAAGAAGTAACATCCTCAACGATTCCACTGCCATCAGACGACATGAAAGGTCGCATTATCGGCCGAAACGGCCGCAACATCCGGGCATTTGAGAAGGCTGCAGGTGTGGATGTGATCGTTGACGACACACCGGAAGCGATAACCATCTCATGTTTTGACTCAGTCCGCCGGGAAGTGGCAAAAAACGCGATGGCAAAACTGGTCTTGGATGGCAGGATCCATCCAGCCCATATTGAAAAGATCATTGAAAAAGAACAGGAAAATATTGACAAAGTGATCGCAGAAGCTGGTGAACAGGCCGCCTATGAAGCTGGTGTACCAGGATTGCAAACCGATATCCTCAAAACTATGGGGCGATTGAAATTCCGGACATCATACGGTCAAAACCAGTTGGCCCATGCCGTAGAATCAGCTCAGCTGGCCTCTGTGCTGGCATCTGAGATGGGAGCCAATGTGGAAATCGCCAAAGCCGGCGCCTTCCTGCACGATCTCGGAAAAGCTATGGACCATAATGTGGAAGGCACTCATGCCCAGATCGGGGCAGAGTTCGCCGAGAGGCATGGTGTTGGTGCCAAAGTGGTGAATGCAATCGCCTCCCACCATCATGAAGTTGAACAAGAATCCGTGGAAGCTATCATAGTCGAAGCAGCAGACGCTATCTCTGGTGCCCGACCCGGCGCCCGCCGCGAAAGCCTGGAACAGTATCTAAAACGTGTCCGGGCCCTGGAAGATGTAGCAAACTCTTACGATGGTGTCAAAAGCAGCTATGCTCTTCAAGCTGGCCGAGAAGTTCGCATCTTCGTCCGCCCTAACCTGGTGGATGATCTGGCAGCTTCCCGCCTGGCCCGTGATATCTCCAAGACCATCGAGGAGACCATGCAGTATCCCGGCAAGATCAAGGTTACTGTGATACGGGAAACCAGAACAGTCGATTACGCTAAGTAGACAAATAAAAAAGGATACGGTTTCCAAAAAGCATACCGCATCCTCAATGAAAGAAAATTAGAGATTGGGTCCTTTCGGAAGGACTCAATCTCTTTAATTAATTACAGAACTGACCCCACAAAAGGATTATTTAATTTCTCTTCCCCTACAGTCGTATCCGGGCCGTGTCCGGAATAGATCCGGGTATCATCCGGCAGCGGCAGCACCCATTTATTTATTGAATCCATCAGAGTCTGATAACTTCCGCCCAGCAAATCCGTCCGTCCAATCCCCTGCTTAAAGATCACATCTCCACTGAAGAGTAACTTTTCTGCAGGGCAGTGGAATATCACGTGTCCCGCAGAATGACCCGGGGCATGATGGACAATAAATTCATAGCTGCCCAGGGCAAGAATCTCCCCCTCTGTAAATTTATGTTCAGGTTCTGGTGCTCCTTTGATCCGAATCCCGAACATTACCGCTCCCCCTTTAACCTTCCAGAGAGCTTTCTCTTTTGGATGTAATCCTACAAAGAACTCCGCCCCGGTTTTCTCACCTAAGGCCTCCAGGAGGTCCGCCAGGCCGCCAAAATGGTCAAAATGGGCGTGGGTTAACCAAATACTCTGGATCTGCCATCCTCCCTTTTTGATCTCTTCAGCCAGGAACTTCCCATCCCAGGCAGGATCGATCACCACAGCCTGGTTCGTCTCTGAATCACCGACCAGGTAGGTATTGGTTGCAACTGGTCCCAGGACCCATTTCTCTATCTGCAGCATAAGTACCTCTCGATTGTTTGAGCTGGACTTATTATAGTCGAGAACTGTTTAAAATCACTTGGGTGGAGCGGCAAGGCATGCTACACTATTATATTGAAGAAATTTTGCATCAGGAGGCAATCGATGTCGTTTCATCCCCCAGAACCCTTCCGTATCAAGATGGTTGAACCCATTCACTTGATCGATAAACCCGAGCGGGAGAAAGCCCTCAAAAGGGCCGGATACAACATATTTGGTTTGAAATCGGATGAGGTTTTTATCGACTTACTGACCGATTCAGGTACAGGGGCTATGAGCCAGGATCAATGGAGCGCTATGATGCTGGGAGATGAGTCCTACGCTGGCGCCCGATCCTACCAGCGCTTGACCGAAGTCATGGAAGACATTTTTGGCTTCAAACATTTTGTACCTACCCATCAGGGTCGGGCTGCGGAAAACATCCTCTGCTCAGTGATCCTTAAGGAAGGCCAATACGTGCCTTCCAATATGCATTTTGACACAACGGAAGGAAATATCCGGGGACGGGGAGGTCGACCGGTCAACCTGGTATGTCAAGAGGCTTTTCTTGATGATCCCGATATTCCATTTAAGGGGAATATGGATATTGAGAAACTGGAGAAGTTCATCAAAGAAATTGGCGCCAAGAACATTCCTCTCGGGATGATTACCATTACAAATAACGCCGGAGGAGGCCAACCAGTATCACTGGAAAACCTGCGAGCAGTTTCAAAGATCTATAAGAAATTCAAGATCCCATTCTTCATCGATGCCTGTCGTTTCGCAGAGAATGCCTATTTTATAAAACTTCGTGAACCTGGATATGGAAATAAAAGCACACTGGAGATCGCTCAGGAAATTTTCAGCCTGGCGGATGGCGCAACAATGAGCGCCAAAAAGGATGCCATTGTGAATATCGGCGGATTCCTGGCTGTAAATGACACCGATCTCTTTGAGAATATCAAGAATGAATGCATTATGCGGGAAGGCTTCATCACCTATGGAGGTCTGGCAGGCAGGGATCTGGATGCCATTGCGGTTGGTCTGCGGGAAGGTCTGGAGGAAGATTATCTGGCCTACCGCTTAGGCCAGGCCAGCTATCTTGTCAGCAAATTAAACGCTCTTGGAGTCCCCGTCATTCAGCCTGCTGGGGGACACGCTGTCTATATTAACGCAGGTGAACTGCTGCCCCATATTCCCCAGAAGGAATTCCCGGGGCAAGCCCTTTCAGTAGAAATGTATCGGGAAGGGGCTATCCGAACCGTTGAGCTCGGTTCAGTGGCCTTTGCATACCCGGACCCTGACAGCGGAGAGATGATCTATCCAAAACTGGATCTGGTGCGCCTTGCACTGCCTCGCCGGACCTACACCCAAAGCCATCTGGATTATGTAGTAGATGTCATGGCCAGGATAATGGAGAACAAGGATAAATTATCCGGATATAAGATCGTGAAGGCGCCCAAACTGATGCGGCATTTCTCCTGTGTTTTTGAGCCGATCTAGAGTTTTCGTTCCAGATAGACTCATATTCATAAAAGCGGGTCATCGCTGGCCCAGATCATCGGAAAACTACATAATTCCTCAGCATAACAACAATTTCCTACGAGGAGAAGGATTCCAGTATGAAACAGAAAACCTGTCTGATCACAGGAGCAAATTCAGGTATCGGAAAAGCCGCTGCTCATCAATTGGTCCAACAAGGGCATCACACCATTCTGGCCTGTCGAAACGAGGAAAAAGGGCAGGCAGCCCTTAAGGAAATCAGGGATGCGACCGGAAAGAAACATGTGGAATTGATGATCGTGGATATGTCGCTTCAGTCATCGATCCAGGATCTGGCCCGGAATTACCTGGGGAAGTATGAACACCTTGATGTCCTAATTCACAATGCCGCCACTTTTGATATCACTCAAAAAGAAGCCACTCTCACCGATGAAGGTATCGAACGCATTTGGGCAACCAATCATGTGGGGCCGGTCTTGCTCAGCAAACTGCTGGGAAAACCACTCAAAAAAAGCCAACAGGGCCGAATCATAACCATCACTTCAAAAGGATTGATGGCAAAACCATTTCTGAAAGTGGATCTATTGGATCCGGAATTCAAGAATAGGCCTTTCTCAGTTGAGAAGGCCTATTACCAATCCAAATTAGCCCAGATCATGTTTACCTATTGGCTTGCTGATCGCTACCAGGCACAGGATATAACCGCCAATTCCATCTATGTAACGGCTGTCCAGATTGATGTTGATAAATATCCTGATCTATCAGAATTCCTCAAAAAGGCTTATGCTCTCAAAAGCAAGCTCTCAATATCACCTCAAGAAATGGCGAAGGTGTATACATATCTCGCAACAGCGCCAGAATTTGAAAAAGTATCCGGAAAGATATACGACGAGAAGATAAAGACTGTACGCACTTCCAAATACAGTAAAGATAGTTTCAATATTGAAGAAGTAATGAATATGACTATGAGCTACTTGACGTAACCGGAATCAATTCGAATAAGTTTCACTGGAGGAGTAAGATGATCCCCAAAAAACCATTCGGACGCACGGGCCATCAAAGTACTCGAGCTATCTTCGGCGCGGCAGCATTAAGTTCTGTAACACAGGTTGAAGCAGACGAAACTTTGCAGCTCCTGCTCAATTATGGAATCAATCATATCGATACAGCCGCCAGCTACGGGGAGTCCGAAATAAGGATCGGCCCCTGGATGAAAGATCACCGGGATAGATTCTTCCTGGCCACCAAAACTGAAAAGCGTACCTACCAGGAGGCGAAAGACGAATTAAAAAGATCCCTGCACCGCCTGCAAGTGGATACTATTGACCTGTGGCAAATGCATTTCCTGGTCGACCCGGAAGATGTTACGACTGTCTTCGCTCCAGGAGGAGCTTTGGAAGCCTTCATCGAAGCAAAAGAAGAGGGACTGGTACGCTACCTGGGCGTAACCGGTCACGGCCTGATCATTCCCTCACACCTGGAAATTTGCCTCGATAACTATCCATTCGATTCGATACTACTGCCCTACAATTACATTCAAATGCAGAACCCAATCTACGCCAGCGAATTTGGATCTTTGGTTAAACGCTGCAAGGATCTGAATGTGGCTGTTCAGACGATCAAATCCATATCCCGCGGCCCAAAAGAAGAAGGGGACCTGAACCACGCTACCTGGTATGAGCCTCTGGTGAATGAGAAAGCAATCACCAATGCAGTTCACTGGGTATTGGGGAATCCGGAAGTATTTCTAAACACAGTTGGAGATATTTACCTGCTTGAAAAAGTCCTCCAGGCCGCAGAAAAATTCGAAGCCCCTCCTTCCGATGAGATCATGCAGGCTGATCTGAAGGAGTTTGGGATCAATCCCCTTTTCACCTGAATGCAATATCTCCAAAAAAGTGCTTCCACCTAAGAGAGAATGGTCATTAGTCAACTCAATAAATAGAATACTATGTTTAAAAATGCGATTGTCAGGACACCTGGGAAGAGCCTGGTTCACGGTCTATCTGGCTCTGATTTAGGGTTGGTAGATTATCAGAAGGCGCTTATCCAGCATCTGGAATATATCAAAGCCCTGAAATATTGTGGAGTAGAAGTCCTTGTCCTCCCTCCGAACGAGGATTATCCTGATTCCACTTTCGTGGAAGATGTGGCTCTGCTTACACCTCATTGTGCCATCATCACCAATCCCGGCGCACCCTCAAGGAAGGGAGAGATAGTCGGAATCAACCCTGTCCTGAGAGATTTCTTCGAAAACGTTGAGGAGATCTCGGATCCCGGCACTGTCGAAGCAGGGGATATTATGATGGTGGGTTCTCATTTTTATATCGGTTTATCAAAAAGAACCAACCTGATTGGCGCTGGGCAGGTCATCACCTTCCTTGAAAAATATGAGCTGACAGGATCAGTGATCGAGTTGGAAAAAGTCCTCCATCTGAAAACAGGCTTAGCGTATCTGGAGGATAACAACCTGGTAGTTTGTGGAGAATTTACTTCGAAACCAGAGTTTCAAAAATATAACCTGCTGGTCATACCAGAAGATGAAAGTTATGCTGCAAATTGTATTTGGGTGAACGGGAAAGTGATCCTGCCCAAAGGTTTCTTGAAAACACGAGCAATCATTCAAAGCTGTGGCTATGAAATTATCGAAGTGGATGTATCTGAATTCCAAAAACTCGATGGTGGACTAAGCTGCCTTTCCCTTAGATTCTAGGAGGACGCGGATGAGTACTCACATCAACGCCCGGGCAGGTGAGATCGCCCCTACCGTTTTACTACCCGGTGATCCACTTAGGGCCAAAAACTTCGCGAATTCGCTCCTCGGAAATGCGGTCTGTTACAACGAGGTTCGAGGGATGTTAGGTTTCACCGGCTATTACGGTGAAAAAAGGATCTCAGTAATGGGCAGCGGGATGGGTATTCCATCCCTTGCTATTTATGTCAATGAATTGGTGAAGGAGTACGGGGTAAAAACGATTATCCGGGTCGGGACATGCGGCGCGTTCCAGGCTAATCTCGAAATTGGCGATCTTGTATTAGCAATGACAGCATCCACAGATTCCAGTGCCAATAAACTCCTCTTCAATGGTATGGATTTCTCTCCAGCGGCTGATTTTGATTTGCTGCTCAAAGCCTATCAAGCAGCCCAGGGACGAGGGATCGAAGTCCGTGTAGGAAGCACCTTCACTGGAGATACATTTTATATCGAGGATCCTGCTTGGTGGAAAATCTGGGCTGAGCATAATACACTGGTTTGTGATATGGAAACCAATGGGCTTTATACACTGGCTGCCAGGTTGAATTTACGAGCTCTGGCTATTCTCACTGTCAGCGACAACCTGGTAACCCATCAAGAGGCACCTCCGGAAGAGCGGGAAAAGAGTTATTCTCATATGGCAGAAATTGCTCTCGAGATTGCGCTCTAATTTTCAAGAGAAATCGGAAACTTGAATATCTGGGGACAATCCAGCACAGTGCAACGACTGATCTCGCCCGGCAGATGAATCTGAGGGTTGTTATTCTAACGTTAGCTACTCTTGTCAGTGAGAATCTAAATCTCAGGGTTGAACAAGTCCCACCTCGGCGGGACTTACCTTTGCCAACAAAGATGATATTCTTCGTAGAAGAATGAACAGGATAATTTCTATTTGGGTGATTTCATAAACATTCAGGAAAATTTTTAAAATCTTCAAAAAAAACTGATAATATTATAGTAACAATAAGCGGAGGATTTATGAGTATCTCCAAGAGAAACATAATCTTGATTTGCGTCGGTTTGCTAATACTAACGACTCTAGCTTGCACAACTCTGGATTCTTTACTCCCCAACACGAAATTGGATGACAACCCAGATACATTCAAGCTTTCAGATGATTTTGCCAGCGAAAACTCAGGCTGGGAGATCGGGGAATTTGATGGCGGTGGGGTCGGCTATAACCAGGGAAAATACTATGTAACTTCTATTGGCAGCGGCAGTACTATGTGGGGTGCCGCGGGAAGGTCCTTTGAGGATGTGCAAATTGAAATTGACGCGGAACAGATCAGCGCCCCCTCCAATAATAATAATGATTATGGGGTTATCTGCCGTTTGCAGCGGGATGGCGGCGGTTATTATGGCCTGATCTCCGGTGATGGTTTTTATGCCATTCTACGGGAAAGCGGCGGGGATGCTTATGATATCCTGGTAGACTGGACAGAGTCACGCCACATCCGGCAGGGCGACAGCCAGAACCAACTAGTCTTATCCTGCCAGGGTTCAAAGATCTCTCTCTATGTGAACGGTCAAATGCTTGCGGAAACCAGTGACACGCTGTATACATCCGGTGATATCGGTTTTACTGCCACATCCTATGAGCCGGAAGGCACAGAAGTGCATTTCGATAACCTCATAGTGCGCTGATTATCTAGTTATTTCGATCAAAATAAACTTCCGAAGTCATGTGATACTCTCTGGGTAAATTTGATCCCCTCAAGACTTCGGAACTGAAATAATAAGAAACCTCCCTGCCAGGGAGGTTTTTCCTATTAAGGCAATCATAAAAATTCTGCCAGAAAATGACAGCTGTCATCAATTCTGTCACTCTCTGGCCCATCAGATTGTCATCTCTTTTCATCTTATTGATAATAAATATGGCAATACACAGATATTTCTCAAGTTTATCATTTTGGGGATCCTCATTATGACCAACAGTAGAAAGAACATTTTCCTCACTGGCGCTTCCGGAAATATGGGACAACACGGTATGGAGGAGTTTCTTCAGCGTGCAGATCGGTTTGAGATCACCGCGCTTGTTCTGCCAACCGAGAAAGACCGCCAGATCATGGAGCCCTACATGAATCGCGGAGTGAAAGTGATTTGGGGAGACCTGACCTGTTACGAGGACGTTCTGGAAGGCGTCAAGAGCGCTGATTATGTCCTCCACGTAGGGGGATTGGTCTCTCCCCTGGCTGATACCATGCCAGAATTGACCATGAAGGTGAATATTGGAGGGGCGAATAATATTGTCCGGGCTATTCAATCGCAACCCGATCCTGATCGGGTCAAACTTGTATACATTGGCACAGTAGCACAAACCGGCAACCGCCCTGCGCCCATTCATTGGGGTAGAGTCGGAGACCCCATCAAGATCAGCACCTATGACACCTATGCCCTCAGCAAAACGATTGCAGAACAGGTCATTGTAGAATCAGGGCTGAGGAACTGGGTATCGCTGCGGCAGACGGGCATCGCCCGCATGGCTGCTGCAGAAGCGATCGACCCAATCACTTTCCACACTACTCTTGATGGCGTCCTGGAATGGATCACCCCGAAAGATTCTGGCCGGCTTCTGGCCAATGTTTGTGAAGATTCGGTCCCAGATATATTCTGGGGAAATATCTATAATATCGGCGGTGGTTCTCCTAACCGGCTTACAAACCTGGAATTATTCGAGAAAATGCTTGGCGCCACAGGGGTAAAGGATTACAAAGAAGTTCTCGAACCGAATTGGTTTGCACTTAGGAATTTCCACGGTCAGTGGTTTTCCGATTCAGATCACCTGGAAAAGATCGTACCTTACAGGGAACAGACCTTTGATCAATATCTGGAAGAACAGATACCCCATATCCCCTGGTATGTCCGTTTAGGAAGCGCCCTTCCCAATCTTGTCCGGCGCAAATTCGAACAGGTAGCCCGCGGCCCGCGAGGGACTTTGAACTGGATTGCTCAGGGAGATCTCGCTCATATCAAAACTTATTTCGGATCCCTTCACATCTGGCAAACCATCCGCGGCTGGGATAGCATTGAGATGAAAAGGCCAACTGATGCTGCTATTCAATTGGACCATGGCTATGATGAATCCAAACCCCGGGGATCATTCACGATTAAGGATGCCCTTGAGGCTGCCCTGTTCAGGGGTGGAGAATGTCTGTCCAAGCAGATGATTCGCGGCGATTGGCGGTCGCCCTTGCACTGGCGATGCCATGATGGGCATGAATTCCCTGCCAGTCTAAATTTAATTCTCAAGGGAGGACACTGGTGCCCGGTTTGCATGTCGGACACTGATTCCTACAGTAAGTTGGCTGCTCACAGCCCCTTCTTCCACCAGGTCTGGGAACCGGATGTGGTTGCAGGATAATTGAGACGGGGGTCGGAAGACTACTGCATTCAACTGAAAAAACGAAAGGGCGGCCCTAAGGGTCGCCCTTCAATTTTCAACTTACCAATCATTCCGCAACTACTTAACAACCTCGATATTCACAAGGACTTTTCTGCGGGGGGTGAAATAGGCTTTATATTTCCGTCCATCTTCAAAAGCCAGGAATCCCCGGCGATCAACATTAAACCTCACTCCGCCAATCTCATAATACATCCGAGTATTTCTTGATCCATCATCATCTGTTGAAGTAGTCTTCTTCCTAAAACCTTGGCCCTCAACCATAGCTACCTGTTTCCCCGCAATATCTAGCAGCGTCTGGAGCAACAGAACCAGTCCCCAGACCAGCAAAACAATGAAAACGATGCCAAAGATTTTCATGCTGGTAGTTGATTGCCTCAAAGCGGTGAGGAAAGCATCCAGTGAGAATAGGCCATCTAACTCTAGACGAGAGACCTGGAAATAGATAACTCCTATCGAAGTCGCGATAAAAACCAGGGGTGAAAGCAAGTGGGAATAGATCCCGGTCACTTGCTCAGTGGTTAATTCTCCCCGTTTATTTGCTTCCAGCGAGCTCACTTTAAATCCGTTCGCCTCTGCCAGAGTTTCTGTGAACACAGCCCGAACTTCTGCCACCGGAGTATGTTTAACTTCCTCTGCAGATAGAATTACACCCGATTGGGGAAGATAATAGAAGTGATAAGAAACTCCAGGGTTCAGCTCTTCTTTACTCACGAAAGGCATTGTCAATTTCCTGTTCGGCAAAGCCACATGATAAGACTCCTTGCCAAATTTCAAAGTGCCAACACCATCCTCTATCCTACCCTGGTCAAGTTCATTTTGAAGATTGGTCCTATTCCTTTTGTACAAGAACCATTTTGAAAGGAAAAGCAAAACCAGTACAACCAGCGGAAGGATAAAACCAGCTATGATGTAAAGCGTTGCCATCTGCATCGTGATCAAAGTGAATCCCAGGAAGATGCTCAACGTGAAATATAGGAAGGCCTGTTTCAGATTGATACCAATCCTCATGAATCCAACAAAGTCACCAATCTTCCCTCCCAGAAGTTCAATCTGTTCTGGATGGATCCGCCCTTGTTTATTGGCTTCCAAATATGCTTTCTTGGTGACTGGGTACATGCCCGAGAATTGAGCTAACATAGTTTTCCTTTACGACAGGCTAAATAAACTTATTCCGGTGCTTTCTGTCCTATAATTTTACATGAGAAAACGACAAATAACAAAATGAACCTATTCTAAAACGCAAAAACCGCCAAAAGACGGTTTCTGTGCGCTGGGCGGGAATCGAACCCGCACGCCCTAGGGGCATATGGCCCTCAACCATACCTGTCTGCCAGTTCCAGCACCAGCGCATGCCTTTTCCAGGAGGATGTACTTCACTCCTCTGAATGGCAGTGGTATTATAATCTTCCAGAGAGTCTTGTCAAGACAAATGAGATTTCCCCAAGGAGCACAGCCATGCCAATCGTTCTAGATGCGATGGGTAGTGATAATTTTCCACACCCAGAAATTGAAGCAGCTTATCAGGCCGCAGCAGAATTAGATACCAAGATCTATTTTGTAGGACAGGAAGAAAAGATCAAACCCTTGATCGGTGATAAGAGCGATTCTCGGGTTGAATTGATCCACGCCCCGGAAATCTTAGAAATGGGGGATAAACCAGCCCGGAATGCCCGCCGAAAAGCAGATAACTCAATGGCCATCGGTATGGATATGGTCAAAGAAGGTAAAGCTCATGCATTCGTCACTGCAGGAAATACCGGTGGTGCTATGGCCAATGGTCTCTTCCGCTTGGGACGTATCCAGGGTGTAAAACGCCCTGCCCTGACAACAATTCTTCCTACAAAAACCGGCTTCTCGATTGCTGTTGATATCGGTGCCAATGCTGACTGCAAACCATTATTCCTGCTCCAGTTTGGAGTTATGGGTTCAATATACGCTGAAAAAGTCCTTGGTATCAATAACCCCAAAGTTGCCCTTCTCTCCAATGGTGAAGAAGAAGGAAAAGGAAATTCTCTCGTCAAAGAAGCATTCCCTCTCTTTAAAAACAGTAATCTGAATTTCTATGGCAATGCTGAACCAAAAGAACTTTTCGGTGGGGATGTGGATGTGATCGTCCACGATGGATTCACAGGAAATGTAATGATCAAAACCAGTGAAGCAGTCGCCAAGCTCTTACTCGAGGTTATGAAAGAAGAATTGACCGGGAGTCTTCGGACCAAGATAGGCGCAGGGCTGGCAATGCCTGCATTCCAGAACTTGAGAAAAGTGATGGACCCTCGCCAAATTGGTGCCGCTCCCCTGCTGGGAATTGACGGCCTGGTTTTTGTTGGCCATGGTCGGTCAGATGCTCTTGCCCTGGTAAACTCCATTAAACGAGCAAAACAGGCTATCGATGCCCAGTTGTTAGAAAGCCTTAAAGCAGCTATCGGAAAACAACTACTGAGTCCCAGGAAAGGAGAATAACCCAGCATGATCATCGTCCGTAATGAAAAACTAGTGACCCGCAATAGTCGCATCGGTACCTACAGCGGGATCATATCAATTGTCATCCTCGGAGTGGGGATGTATATCAGCTTCAAGTATCCGGATCTGATATCCTGGTCCATCGCTGCACTAGTGGGAGGATTTACCCTTTCCCAAATTGGCATCTATTATTCCAATCGCTTCGGTCGCTCCCCACGGCCAGATGAATCCCTGGACAGCGCTTTAAAAGGCCTTGATGACCAATATGCCCTCTATCATTATCAAAGTCCTGTAACTCACTTATTGGTTGGTCCGGCCGGCCTCTGGATCCTATTTCCTTTCCCCCAGAAAGGCAAGATCGTCTACAACGAGAGGAAAGGGCGGTGGAAAAAAGTTGGCGGAAATGCTTACCTCAAGTTTTTCGCCCAGGATAATATAGGTTCACCGGATAAGGAGATCATCAGCAGTACAAACCGGCTCAATAAAGCTTTGATGAAGATCCCGGATTTTGAAGTCCCTGAAATCAAATCAGCTTTGATCTTTTCGGATGAGAATGCCGAAGTAGAAGCTGATAACGCTCCAGTGCCAACCCTGCACGCCAGGCAGTTGAAGAAACTCATTCGCAAGGAAGCGAAGGGAGACAAATCCCTGCCTGTTCCAACTGTAAAAACAATCCAGGACTATCTTGGATTGAAATCTATTGATTAGGATAGGTATTGAGTCAATCGAAAATATAGGGACGAAGTCCTTATACAGGACTTCGCCCCTTAACTAAAAACAGCCTGGCATTTACCAGGCTGTTTTTTGGTAAATAGGTTATTTCCTAGCCGTTCAGGAATGCCATTAATGCTTCTTTGCTGATCCTAAACGCTTTGCCAAGCTTCTTACCCTTCAAGTCACCGGCTTCAAGAGCTGCCAGGACATCCTCTTCAGACACCTTCAAGTACTGGGCTGCTTCTGCTGGACTCATAACTTCCGGCATTCCAATTGAGGCTCCTCCAGCTGCAGCGCCGCCTGCAGATACACCCTGGAGAGATTGCTGGAGGTAGTTCCCCACTCCCATCCCGGCACCAATGCCGGCAGTTAAACCAGCTCCACCGCTGGGATTTTGAGCTGCTTCCAGTAAGGCATCGGCTGCCTGCAGGCGGGTGTATGTGTCCATATCCAGCACACCCATATCCCTCAGCTCCTGGACGGATTCTGTGGAAGGCATCAAGTTAGCGATCAGGAATGTCTTTAATTCCAGCCCCAGAGCTTTGAATTGATCACTGGCTTTCGCACGGACTGAGGCACTAAGTTCATTTAGCATCCCCACCAGGTTGGTAATGTCATTATTGACCGCAGTTTCACCCAACAAGTCTGTCAAATTCGTCAGCAGGATGTGGCGTAAGCGGGTTTCTATATCAGCAGTGCGGAAAATTCCCCGCGCCCCAACCAGCTGAGTAACGAACTGTTGGGGTTCAGAAATTTCATAGCCGTAGGTTCCAAAACCTTTCAGCAAAGCAACACCCAGTCCCATACCCGGGTTCTTAACGATGATCGGTTGAGGGGTACCCCATTTCTCATCAGGCATTTCCCGGCGGGATACAAAATAGACCTCTGCTGGGAAAGGCGTTTTCTCATCAAATGCCTTTTTGACCAGATCGATCAATAGGGGAATATTCGCTGTGGTGATAGTATGGCGACCTGGGCCAAATACATCCAAAGCTTTTCCATCCCGGAAAAACACTGCGTTCTGGGATTCCCGGACAATTACCTGGGAACCAATTCTGAAATCACCTGCTTCTCCTTCCGGGAAACGGTGGATCAGCTCATCACTCATTTCATTTGGGTATTCAATTACATCAAAAATTCTGGCCATTGAGTACTCTCCTCTTTAATTTCTTCAAAAATTATTCGCTGGGTACCAGATCATCCCCGGAGCTTTCATCCTCACGGGTGATTTCTTCTTTACGCTTGTCCGCCTTGGTAACCATCTCCTGGGCAGCATTCTTTAGTGCGGCTATATAACCCTTGATCTGATCTTCTTCAACTGCCGAGGCCAGGCTCTCAAGGGTTGTTTGAATACCGTCAATACCATCCAGCATTGACTGGTCATAATCATAGAGCCGTTCCAGCTTTTCCGCGTCGATCTTGATCACCGAAAAGAAACTCGAATAACCATAAGCAGCATTGCGGATGCGGTCGATAAAGGTCCGGATCTTGGTCGCGACACCTTCCAAATCATCAACATAAGCCAGGTCACCACGATCCACAAACTCGGTCATAATGCCCGTCAGCCGATCGAGTTCTTCCTGAAAGCGGTCCGCAACAACATCGCGGATCATTTTATCTGCGGTGCGTCGATCTTCCAGTTCAATATAACCTTTAAATCCGGGAACCTTGAGAAGCAACTCTTTTAACTTGCCCCGCTCTGATTCAATTTGCCCCTGAAAATCACTCATTTTTCCTCCTCTGTGGAAAAACTAATTCTGAATTTATTATACATGATATTCAGACGCCCCCTGCTTCCTACGAGTCGATTTTATAGAAGTTTAATACCCTTTTCCAGGAATATTCACTAAGCAAATATGCCCCTTACCTTGTCCTTGAGAGCTGGTGGTTTATAATGTACTCGTACTATGACCTGCAGAATATGAGGAGAAATCATGTATCCTGAAAAACAAATTGAATTGATCAACCTATTGGATGGCTCTGTTGAGCTTAAAGATGGTGAGATTACTATCATCGATGGCAGCAAACTGCGCGGAAGCATAGAGAAACTGGTTAAGAAAGCCGTTCTGAGTGAAGATGACCTTGAAAAATATATCGCCCGATATTTGGTTCGCAGGGTCGCTGCTGAAGCCGGTATTCACCCGAACTCAATCCATGACCTGTATATGGCCCGCGGGAGAGAAGATGTGCCAAATATCTTCACAGTGCCCGCCATCAATCTGCGCGGATTGACATTTTATGCCGCCAGGATCATCTTTATGATTGCCAACGAGGTCGATGCTGGCGCTTTCATCTTCGAACTCGCTCGCTCCGAGACCGGTTATACAGATCAACGGCCCTCTGAGTATGCTGCCAATATCCTTGGCGCTGCCGTTGCTGCTGGGTACCAGGGTCCAGTTTTTATCCAGGGAGATCACTATCAAATTTCCGCCGGACGCTATAATGACAACCCTGAACCAGAAATGAAAGCTCTAAAAGACCTGTGTGACGAGGCCATCAAAGCCGGTTTCTATAATATTGACGTCGATGCCTCCACACTGGTGGATCTGAGCGAAGAAGATGTAATAAAACAGCAGGTGCTGAACTCACAGCTGACAGCTTTCTTCACGGACTATATTCGCAAACTGGAACCGGAAGGAATCACTGTATCCATCGGTGGTGAGATTGGCGAAGTTGGAGAAGAAAACTCGACAGAAGAAGAACTTCGTGCATATCTCGATAGCCTGAAGGTCGATCTGGAGAAAATCGCGCCCGATGCTGTTGGACTTAGCAAGATCAGTGTTCTGACAGGAACATCCCACGGTGGTGTTGTTTTACCTGACGGCAGCATTAAAGAAGTTGCAGTAGATTTTGACCTGCTGCAGCATCTCGGGAAAGTTGCCAGAGAAAGTTACGGTATTGGTGGAGCAGTCCAGCACGGCGCTTCTACCCTGCCCGAATCTGCTTTCACAGAGTTTCCGAAATACGAAACCCTGGAAGTACACCTGGCGACCAATTTCCAGAATATCCTGTTTGATGAGCTTCCCGATGATCTACGCAGCGAAATTTATGCCTGGTTGGATGTGAACAATTCCCATGAACGGAAAGAAGGCCAGACAGACGATCAGTTCTACTATAAGACCCGCAAGAGGGCTTTTGGTGAATTTAAAAAGAAGATTTGGGACATCACCCCGGAACAGCTGGCAAAAATCACAACAGCCTGGGACAAACAATTCCGGGATCTCTTCGAACGGCTCGCTATCGCTGATACCCGCAAGTATGTAGATAACTACATTAAAGAGGTTAAAATAAGCGCCAATCTTGAGGATTACCTGTTGGGCACTGTAGAACAGGAAGATACCTCGGACCTGGCCGACTGATATGCCCGTATCTGATCAGGGATTAAGCAACGATCGATACCAACTGATTCCCCGCACGCTGATATTTCTCACGCGTGGGGAATCAGTTTTGTTATTAAAAGGAGCTCCAAATAAACGCATCTGGGCCAACTGCTATAACGGAGTTGGAGGGCACATCGAGCGTGGAGAGGATCTCTATTCAGCTGCCAGGCGAGAGCTGCTGGAAGAAACCGGCTTGACTCCCGATGATCTCAGGTTGGTTGGAACTGTGATGATTGATACTGGAGAAAACACTGGGATCAGCCTCTATGTTCTGAAAGGAAGCTGCTCTGAAGGTCAACCTCAACCGTCTGAAGAGGGAGATCTGGAATGGGTGCCGTTTAATGGAATTTTAGACAAGCCACTGGTAGAAGATCTGCCGCTTTTATTACCCCGTGTGCTCACACAAAAAGAATCTGATCCACCTTTCTCTGCCCGCTATTTTTATGATGAACATGAGAAATTGGTCATAGAGATAAGTTAAGGATACGGTTCCACCGAAGGAAACTGTATCCTTCTGTAATTCACACAACCCCTTCTTTCACCGTATAAAATATCAGCTCTGTGCTTCCGTATGATTCCCTCCTGAAGAGCTTTAAGTTATCCAGGGGCTGGTCGTTATATTCCACCTTATCGATCTGACAAATGACCCAGCTGTCATCCATCAGCCAGCTGGGATTCTGATCAAGAGCCAGGAGTGCTCGAGACCAGATGTCCTTGAACTGTGGGGGTGCAATATACACAAAATCAAACTGGCGGTCGGCAAGATCACTTAAGACTGAAAATACATTCTTATGCCAAACCTCTCCCCATTCGGTTAGTCCAGTGTGCTCCAGGTTGGCATGGATAGTTTTGACAGCCCTGTTTTGATTTTCGACAAAGCGAGCCATAGATGCTCCTCTGCTGAGAGCCTCTATACCAACACTGCCTGTTCCGGCAAATAGATCCAACCAGCTCGAATCCAGCACATATGGGGCAACGATATTGAATAAGGCCGCTTTGACCATGGACATGATCGGCCTCGTACCACTGCCTGGAACTGATTGCAGTTTGAATCCTTTTACTCTTCCACCAATAACAGCTAAATTACCCATTAACTACTTGTCCTTCTTATTCTTTCCTTCAGGAAGGCAATCTTGAATGGCCTTTTCCAGGACTTCCATTTCTGAACTCTGGTCGGCTATGTACTCATCGATAAAAGTGGATCGCCGCAAACGCAAAGCCATCGGAGCGACGATCTTGAGATCTTCCATAGTAACTTTATCTCTTGAATCCGCGGCAGCATGGGCCCGGGCAGCTTCAAATAAGGTGATCTCCGCCCTTAAGGAATCCAACTCCAGGTTGCCGATCAATTCCAAACCGGCCTGAGCCACATCGTCTGGTAGTTCGATTTCATCCATCTGTTCACGACTGGCCTGGATCTCTTCTTTGAACAACCGTGTGGAAGGCGCATACTGAGCAGCAAAAGCCCTGCTGTTCTCTTTATAAGCCCGCGTTCTCCTATAAGCTTCCATGCGATCTTCTTTTTCCATCAATCCTTTTACAACCACCCGAAGTCCAAAACGGTCCATGATCTGGGATCTCAGATTCCCCTCTTCTGGATTCATCGATCCAATTAACGTGAAATTCGAACGATAGGTAGCTGACATACCCCCTCTGCGTACAGTGTACTGTCCCTGGGCTGCAGCATCAAGAATCGCATCTACGATCTGGTCATTCAACAGGTTTACTTCATCAACATAGAGCAAGTTGCGATCTGCACGAGACAAAATTCCACGCTTTAACCTCGTTCTGGAATTGGCTGCTGCTCTGGGATCCAACCCTCCCACAACATCTTCCAGGGTAGAGTTGAGTGGAAGCTCCACAAGGCGGACCTTCTCCATTTTGGAAAGCGGATCTCCCTGACCGTACTTCTTGGCGCAATCCGGACAGACAGCATCGATCCCGCCTGTCTCAATATCTTCCTCCAGGCAGCCGTAATAACACAGGCTGCGGCGCACCTCGGGCAGCAGGTCGACCAGGCTGCGAACTGCTGTTGATTTTCCCGTCCCGCGGGGACCGACAAGTAATACTCCACCCAAATTAGGGTTTAGGAGGGACAATAGCAGGGATAATTTCATCTGATTTTGCCCAACCAGGGCCAGGAATGGAAATGGTATGCTTTCCGCCAGGCCGGCATCCTCGTGATCATGTTCAACAACTGCCCTGACACCGGAGGCCTTTTCCAGTAATTCCTGGAGTGAACCGACTTTTGTGATCAATTCGGGTTCACTCTGGATTGGTTTGATCTCTTTTTCTTCCATAATCATCCCTCAGATGCTTATTTATGACTCCATTATACTCAAACTCACCCAATCGCATAAATAAAAATCTCTCCTGAACTAGAGTATAACTAATAACAAGGGTTCATTCAGACCCAGGAGGTTCTATGATTGGCGCAATTGCCGGGGATATCATTGGTTCAATATATGAGCGTCACCCCATCAAAAATGAGAATTTTCCCCTCTTTCAGAATGGCTCCCGGTTCACAGACGATTCAGTCATGTCTCTGGCTGTTGCCAGGGCGATTCTGGATCAAGGAAATTATGGTAGAGAAATGAAAGAGTTAGGAAACCTCTTCCCGGATGCTGGGTATGGAGGTAATTTTTGCAAATGGTTGGTTGAATCAGAGATCATCCCTTATAACAGCTGGGGGAATGGCTCGGCTATGCGAGTCAGCCCGGTTGGTTTTGCTTTTGATACCTCAGAAAAGGTGCTCCAGGAAGCCAGAGCCAGCGCTGAGGTATCACACGATCATCCTGAAGGTATCAAGGGCGCTCAGGCCGTGGCATCAGCAATCCTTTTAGCCCGGCAGGGTTCCTCAAAAGAAGATATTCGAAAGGTGATTTCTGGATCCTTTTTCTATGACCTGGATCGGACGGTAGAGCAGATCAGACCAGAGTACAGATTCGATGTTTCCTGTATGGGGTCTGTACCGGAAGGGATCATTGCTTTTCTGGATTCAACCGATTATGAAAGCGCTGTCCGAAAGGCAGTCTCATTGGGGGGTGATAGCGACACTTTAGCCTGCATAGCAGGAGGAATTGCGGAGGCATATTACAAATCCATCCCTTCCACAATCATAGCCGAAGTGAAAAGATTACTTCCAGGGATCCTGTGGGAAATATTAGAAAAATTTGAGAAAGAATATCCCTGTATTGAATTAGGGGTTGAGTTTCATACCACGTCGTTGTAGGTCCAGACCCGGTTGATAAAGAAATTCCAGAACATTACCACAACAACCGCGACACCTAGCGCGAAGGTATAACCCAATCGATCGGCTGTGATAAATCCCAGGGGGATAAAAGAAAAACCTTCAAATAGATTCCGAAAAGGTTTTTCCAGAGAAGTAAAGATCGGGGTCCTGATCGCTAACCCTGCTAGATTAATCAGGAAGAACGTTACCAATTGACTGGCAATAGGTTTGGAACGGGAATCGGGATAGGTCCAGAGTCGGTTCCAGATGAAATTGCTGACTATCGCCAGAGTGAATGATGCAGCCTGGGCCCATTCAGGTGGTATTCCTAAAAGACTCATCAGCAGGTGAAAAGAACCAAAATCCACTACAGCGCCAAACGCTCCTACAACCGCGAATTTTAAAAATCGCTCTCGTTCTTTAGGGTCTTTGATTAGATTCATGGAATTAAATATAATCCCGGAAAAAAGGAAGGGTTCGCTTTAATCCTTCCTCCAGATCGATAGTCGGATTCCAGTCCAGGATTTCCTGAGCTCTGGTGATGTCTGGCCGACGGCGTTCTGGATCCCCTTCTCCTCGTTTATCGGGATAAAAAACAACTTCCAGGGGATTAGCAAGTAAGCGATTTATGGCCTCTGCCAGAGACAGGATTGTCATCTCTGAAGGATTACCAATATTCACCGGGTCATGCTCATCGGATAATAAGAGGCGGTATATCCCTTCAATCAAATCATCCACATAACAAAAACTTCTGGTTTGTGAACCATCGCCATAGACAGTTAAGGGTTTTCCACTGAGGGCCTGTTTCAGGAAATTTGGCACCGCCCGGCCATCATCCAACCGCATGCGAGGTCCATATGTGTTAAAAATGCGTACGATCTTGGTATCAATTCCATGGAAACGATGATACGCCATCGTGAGCGCTTCAGCAAAACGTTTTGCTTCATCATAAACACCACGAGGACCAATCGGGTTTACATTGCCCCAATATTCTTCTGATTGTGGATGAACAAGAGGATCTCC
>Ga0180436_10000879_pt1 | contig 30040 bp, 21 predicted proteins | sample SS_ome_2_FD_132434 | JGI IMG/M metagenome (GOLD analysis project Ga0180436, IMG submission 132434) | Hypersaline lake sediment archaeal communities from the Salton Sea, California, USA - SS_3_S_2 metaG | ecosystem: Environmental > Aquatic > Non-marine Saline and Alkaline > Hypersaline >... | reverse complement strand
CGGTCAAACCTGGTCATTTCGTCCAAGTTGTTCTGGCCGATGTCGGAAGATGTCAACGATCGTGGCCTGAGCCGCAAGCATATCATGGAATCGGTGGAGAAATCGTTGCTGCGAATCGGCACCGACTATCTCGACATCTACTTCTGCCATCGCTTCGATCCCAATACGGAGGTTGAAGAGACGGTGCGAGCCATGGATGATCTGGTACATCAGGGTAAGGTGCTTTATTGGGGAACCTCGGTGTGGGAGGCAGCTCACATAGAACGGGCGGTGGGCGATGCCCGCGCTACCGGTTCGTATCTTCCAATCGTAGAGCAACCTCGATACAATGTGATTGACCGCCACATAGAACCGGATATCTTGCCCACCTGTGACCGATATGGCATGGGCCTGGTGGTATGGTCTCCCCTGGCTCAGGGGCTACTCACCGGTAAGTACCGGAACGGATCACCTGAGGGAAGTCGGGGCGCGACGACCGAGTGGTTAAAAGGCGATCTCAACCCGGCGAATATCGAGAAAGTAAATCGCCTCGAAGACCTGGCTCGCGGTCTGGACCTGACCCTGTCGCAACTGGCCCTGGCCTGGACCCTCAGGCTGCCAACGGTGAGTTCAGCGATTACCGGGGCAACCAGAGTGGAACATATTCAGAGCAACATAACAGCATCGGGTGTCGTACTAAATCAGGAAACGCTCGAAGCAATTGACGCCATTGTCGGCGTATGATGAGAAGGCAAGAGAAAATCACATACAGGAGCGGTAATGTACAAGACAATTGAGCAATTCGAGCATATCTGGAATCACGAGCACGCAGCGACGCTCAAGGTGTTCCAGGCGATGACAGATGAGTCGTTGACACAAGCAGTTGCCGACGGCCACCGTACGCTCGGTCGAATCGCCTGGCATATCACCACAACTATCCCGGAGATGTGCGACAAGATGGGTCTGGAGATTGACGCCGTCAAAGAGACCGACCCCGTACCGGCGACAGCCCAGGAGATTACCGACGCTTATCTCAAGGTCGCTCAAGAGTTGCTGTCCAAGATCAAGACCGATTGGCAGGATGACACCCTCGAGACCGAAGTCGACATGTACGGACAGCGCTGGAAACGCGGATTCGGACTCCAGGCCTGTGTTGACCACCAGATTCACCATCGCGGCCAGATGACGATTCTCATGCGTCAGGCTGGCTTGCGAGTACCCGGCGTGTACGGTCCGGCCAAAGAGGACTGGTCCGAATACGACATGGAGCCGCCCACGGTTTAAGAAGGAATTCGAACGGATTTCCACCGGCAAGGGCGATGTCCCTTGCCGGTTTTCTTTTACAACAAAGGAGGAGGACATGAGTACACAAGAGAAACCATGGCACGAGCAAGACAGGTTCTGGGAATCCCTGGGACCTCTGTTCTTTACGGAAGCCCGCCTGGAGATGGCAGTAGCCGAGATTACAGCCCTCGAAGAGATGCTCCAACCGGAGCCGGGCTGTGACATTCTCGATCTCTGCTGTGGCGTGGGCCGTCACACCGTTGAGTTGGCCAAACGAGGCTACAATGTGGTCGGCGTGGATCGCACCCGCGCCTTTCTGGATGCTGCCAGGAAGGCCGCACTCCAAAGCGGCGCATCGGTGGAGTTCATTGAAGCCGACATGCGAGAGTTCAACAGGAAGGACGCCTTCGATCTTGTGATAAACATGTTCACCGCTTTCGGCTACTTTGAGGAGCAGGATGAAAACCGACAGGTGTTGCGAAACATCCGCAGTTCTCTCCGTCCCGGCGGCAAAGTGGTCATTGACGTAATTGGCAAGGAGCGGCTGGCCAAGATCTTCCAGGCCACCAACTGGCAGGAGCTAGAGGACGGCACATTGGTCCTGGAGTCGCGCAAGCCTGCCGATGATTGGGCCTTCATGCACAATCGCTGGATCATCGTCAAGGGCACCGAGAGGTTAGAGCACAGCTTTAAGCATCGCCTCTATTCTGCTGTGGAACTAAAGACTCTGTTGCAGGAAGAGGGGTACAAAGATGTCTCAGCTTTTGGCAGTTTTGACGGCAGTGAATACGACCAGAACAGCCAGCGCTTGATAGTCGTCGGCAGCGTCTGATTTCATCCCGGTCCTCGCGATAAAGTTGTTGCTTTCGGGGACCGGGATCGATTAATCTTGGATCGCTTGGCGGCGAACCGACCGGTTCACCAAAAGCTAAGAGATTTCTAACGGAACTCTCTTCCAAAAACGGCGGTTTGCACACGACCGCTAATTGAGAACAAACATCGGCACGCTATCATCGCCAGTCGTACCGGCAGTGCACTCTCCGCTCTCCGGCAGGAGCTAATCGGACTCGGAAGACATGCCTTACGGGAAGCCGAGATTTTCTGGAACCGGCAGACCGGTGATCTAGTTTGGCTGATCAAAGGATTGATAGATCTACAAGGAGGCAGACATGAATCGTGAAATCAAAAGGAACAACTGGTCGCGGTTCTGCAAATCGTTCAGCAAATCCAACCAGTATCGAAGCGCCAAAGTGGTCCAGAAACAGCGTGGCAAGGCCGAAGAGCAGCTGTGCGGAAGTTTCCCGCTTATGGGCCTCAAACTGACCAAGTCAGGTCGCTTCATCGACGGCATCGAGTTTTACGGAAGTCGGGCCGAGACGGATACGGCAGCAGAAGCAGTGGTGGGAATTAAAGATCCCAAACGTATCGTACTCAGCGCCGATGCCAGCGGCATTCATCAGACTCTTCAGATCGAGACCAAGAGCGGTGCCAAGGTCAAGGTTGCCATGGAAGGTCCGCAACACGGCGAGATGCAACAGAAGATTGTGGAACAGATCGCTCACACTCTGTATGAGACTCGTGGTGCCGGTCACGGCGATGACCAGCAAGACTGGTACACGGCCCAGCGAATTGTCGAGGAGACCGAGTCCAAGTTCACGAAATAGCTGGACTAGAGTGCGATAAGTTCACCCTTTGATCACGCCCAACGGCCGCAGGCGAACGATCTGGCGGGCAATACCGGAACCATCGGCGACGCTTACAACGTCGTCGATGTTCTTGTAGGCTCCCGGGGCTTCTTCGCAGATCAGGCGTTTGTTCTTGGCGCGCAAGTAGATACCATTCTCGTGAAGGTCCTGCAGGACCCGTCGCTTCTCGATCTTCTTCAACGCCGCATGCCGTGAGAGCGCTCGGCCCGCTCCGTGGCATGAAGAGCCAAACGACTCCCGCATCGACTGCGCTGTGCCCGCCAGCAGGTAGCTGGAGGAACCCATGTCGCCGGGGATCAACACCGGCTGGCCAATTTCCCGATACTTCTCGGGGACATCGGCATGTCCGGGTCCGAATGAGCGAGTCGCCCCCTTGCGATGGACATAAACCCGGCGCATCTGCCCTTCCACCAGGTGTTCCTCGAGCTTGGCTATGTTGTGGGCCACATCGTAAATCTGATGCATCCCCAGGTTCTCGGCGGAATCTCCAAAGAACTGTGCGAATGACTCCCGTACCCAATGCACAATCAGCTGGCGGTTAGCCCAAGCGAAATTGGCTCCGCACTTCATGGCGGAGAAATAGTCCTGAGCTTCGTCCGATTGCGCCGGAGCGGAGGTCAACTCCTTGTCGACTATGGGTAAATCGAACTTTGACGCTGCCCGCCGCATCATCTCCAACGAGTCGGTGCAAATCTGGTGTCCGCAGCCTCGTGAGCCGGTGTGCACCATTACCAGGACCTGGCCCCGGTGGTTGATGCCGTAGGCGGCTGCCGCCGTTTTGTCAAAGATCTCCGCGACTTCCTGTACCTCGATGAAATGATTACCGGCTCCCAGTGTCCCCAGTTGGGGAGCTCCGCGTCGTTTGGCGTTGTGGCTAACTTTGGAAGGATTGGCACCGGCGAAACACCCTTGCTCTTCGGTAACTTCGATATCCTCCGGCCAGCCGTATCCCTGTTCCACTGCCCAGCGCGAGCCGTTTTCGAGCACGGCTTCGACTTGTTCGATCGACAGCTTCATCCGACCGTGCGAACCGACTCCGGTGGGGATACTGCTAAACAGGTTGTGTATCAGCTTCTCGATGCGCGGGCGTACGTTGTCGGCTGACAAGTCGGTACGAAGCAGCCTGACGCCACAATTGATGTCATATCCCACTCCCCCCGGTGAGATTACACCCTCTACCGCATCGAATGCGGCCACACCACCGATCGCAAAGCCATAGCCGTGGTGAATGTCCGGCATCGCGATGGAGTTTCCCACGATTCCCGGCAATGTGGCCACGTGGGCCACCTGATCCGGAGAGTTGTCGCGAATGACGGCTTTTAGCATGTTGGCATCGCTGAAGATCAAGCCGGGCACACGCATATGCACGCCACGCTCTTTCATTGCCCGGCTTTGATACGAAGTGGGAATCTGAAACCGGTGTTCGTCTATCTGGTCAATAGGTCCTTCCCAGGCCATGGTACTCCTCCTTTGGAGTGCGATCGCTATATATCGAACAACACCCTTATACGAGCAGGAGTGTCTCCTGTTGCTCGCTGGACTTCCATCATGTGGTACGATACTCCCTTGATGTGATACCCCTCACCGTGTCGCGAAGGATCGTACCGTTCCCCGAAACACTTCACAGACATAGATTTATCATCAACCAACGTGACCTCAAATCTACCCGCCACCCAGCTATCCGCCTCGAACAGAACCAGCAGTTCAGACAAGAATCCGACCAACAGCCCCTCAATATCGACTGATTTAACCTTGATCAGTCTGTCTTCGCATTCCTCTATCTGGGCCTTGTCGGTTACAAGGTCGAAAAGCGCTTCTCCGGCGAATGCGAACGCCGTTTCCAGGGCGGGCGCGGAGATTTCTACGCCAATATCTGCAGTATGTTCGAATAACTTGTACGAAGCCACAGTATACCTGTCAAAACGAGCCAATAGGGGAAACTACTGAATCTAACCTAGCCGCGTCAAGAGCAATGCGATGCGGAAAACGGTTGACAGATCGGGCATCCTGAGGTTTCTTGAATGCCACGGTTTGACTTGGATACGGGCGGGCATACTTCACCGCAGGATCATTTAGCACATCAACTTCCAAGGACCGTGTGAGCAAGCAAGAGAATGAGCTGAGTGCGGGAGCGTTCGGAGTTGACCGTACCAAGGTTTAGTGTCGAAGAATCTATCGAAGCGGGAGGTACTTCTCGGTGATTACGTATATTCCAGATTCAGGCTTCAGGCTGGTACTACTCACGTTGGTGCTGGCGTTCGCGTTGTTTCAAATGCCACATACGGCGGCAGCGCAAGATTGTGAGCCCCCAACATTAATCGGCAGTTTGCCAACGTATAGTGCCGGGAACTCGATTACGGTGCGATTCGTGCCGAACGATTCCACTGCGGTGCTCAACGAAGCTTGCTACTTTGATATTGCCGACAGTACCGAACGAGGCTGCCTTGAAGTCTCGCCCGTAAGCAAGTCTCTCGCCGCCGGCGACACATTGGAGATGCGGTTCGAGGGACTCCAGAACGGACACACCTATGTCTTCTATGCCAAGTCATATTGTACCGGGTGGACTGACACTGTCGCGTCCGTAGACAGTCTGGTCACGACTATGGACTCCTCCCCCCCGGCCAGTGTCGACTCCAACAGCCTCGGCACCGGACCGGTTCAGGCGATCGCCGAACCTGGCGGCATTGTATCGCTTGACTGGCTGGGAGTATCCGACAATGTGAGTGGAATCAGACGCTACAATATCTACCGCAAGTCGGTGGGCGGCAGTCTGGTACTCATCGATACCTTCCCGGATCAAGGGGCCGGCAACGCCCATGTCTATCAGGACGTCGTGGGCGGCGCTACGGGATTAGTCGAGTTGGACAAGGTCTTCTATCAGGTACGACCGCTCGATCAGGTAGACAACCGCGGCGATGGCGTAGTGACGACATCTGCGATTCCCGATGCCAGCGCTCCGGTCAAGCCGACCCTCTCCATTTCCAGTACATACAACGATGGCGGTAAGGACTGGGCTCCCGGTCTCACCTTGACGGTAAACGGCTCAGCCTATTCGCCAAATCCGGCGGAATGGGCAGACTCGATAATCTTTGAGGTGGTGCGCGACAGCGTCGAGTACTTCGCGACCATGCCCGATTCGGGACAAAGATCGTTTACGTCCGGCTGGATCTATTACGTAGGTGAACCAACCTCTTATACCTTTGATCTCTCTCCTACTCTGGACACCGCCTTTGTCCACAATCACACATATTACGTTCGGTGTAGGGTTAGAGATGACGTGGGTCAGCTGAGTGACTGGTCCGACACGGCCGATGCGACCATGGATGCCAAGGTGCCTGATGACATCTCGAACATAGATGTACGCCCGGGCGACTGGGCCGTTGACAGCGCGGCCATGGTGATAACATGGGATGCAGCCTCCGATAGCGGCTGTGGCGTCAAGAGCTATCAAATCTATCGCAAACATATCAACGACACGGCGTCCTGGGGACAGCCAATCGCGTCGGTTGACGGCGGTACTTTGATCTATTATGACGACTATGTCGACATCCTGGGTCGCAGCACCTACTGCTATCGCATTTCGGCCACTGACCATGTCAACAACGCATCCAGTGTGAATAACTCAAGTTGGTCCGGATGTGACCGGCCGAACCTGCGCCCCATTATCATCCCCGGCCGCAACTGCGACACCTTCGATTTGGCCAGCAATATCTGCTATAGACAGCACACCACGGCATTTATCAACTGGGAGACCGATCCTCTGGTCTGGGATACGGTCGGCGTTGACTACTATGTCGTCGGCTGGGCGCTTTCTAGTGGCGGCGGTGTCATCGACAGCGTCAACGTACCCGCCCCGGCTGACAGCGGTCAGGTGACCGGACTCGGCGATAGTTCCTATCGCTTACGCGTTCGGGCGGTCTTTGACGATGGTTCTTCGAGCCGCTGGTCAGACGACGCTCTCATTTCGGTGATGACCGAAGATCCCGACAGTGTTGAGCATTTCACCGTGAGCAACGTCGTTATCCCGGAATGGTCGGGCGACATATTCCTCAACTGGGATCCGCCGAACAAACCGGGTACCCAAAGATACATCATCTACCGTCAGGACACGTCCGGTGCGTGGGTAAGTTTGGACACAACCCAGGCCTCTCCCATTGACAGCAGCTTCTATACAGACGTCTATGAGGTAGATGATTTCGCGTATGCCCGTCCCCTCACCACTTACGAATGGTACCACTACTCTGTTCACACGGTGAACTGGCTGGGCAACGAACGCCAGGGAGGAGCTGGCGTCAATCCGATCGACTCGGCTATGTGCATCAAGCCTCCGACGATCGACGAGGATGCGATCGTCGAGATCGATTCGATCAAGATCACCTGGGAACGTCCTCCGACCCTTAGCGGCACCTTCAAGACCATCGTTGAGGTTTCCAAGGATGGCGAGGTCGTCCACCAGGACACCGTCAGCCAGGTGACCGAGTTCGTCTATATGGGCGAATCCGGTCTGGGACCGGCAGATGCCGGCGACTACAGCTTCCGTGTCAAAGAGTTCGAACTCGACCTCTATACCGCTGCCGACACATTCTACACAGCCTGGTCGCAACCTGTCATGGTGCCCTATGACAATCTTCCGGAAGCACCGGTCATAGATTTGGCTCAACCACAGCCGATTGATCCTGCCCAGATAGGATCCGACGTGGGAATGATTTATCTCACCTGGACTCATCCAAAGCCGAACCGCCTTGACTCGTTCGTGGTGACCCGAGTTTCACTCCCGGGTGAGACCGACCCGACCACCTTCCAGGTTGCTGTCCCGGGTTCGGGTGTTGACTCTACAACGGTGTTTCAGATAATCGACTCTGGTTTAGAGGTGGGCGAAAACATCGCCTATCGCTACAATGTGGTTGCCTGGGACTTCTTCGATCAGGTGGGAGCCGCCGATGTCATCGATATCGACTACACCACACCCTGGGTCTATACTCCGCAGGTGACACAGTTTGTACCCAACTACTTTAGCGCCGAAGAAGTGACCGTCGAATGGCACTGGCTGAACGCTGACTTAACAGAGGCAATTGGCGAAGATTTCGGCGCCGACAGCGTGATAATCGAGCTTTCCTTGTTCGACAATTTCGATCCCAACTTCACGCACGCGGTTCGAGGCGCCGCCGCACCCGGCCAACTTGAAGTAGACTTGGGACCGACCGGTGTGAATGCTACCAACAATGAGTTGTATTTCCGAATTCGCGGAAAGGATGCATTGGGTAACGAGTCTTCGTTCTGGTCCACTGACTACTTTGCCGACACGGTCCTGGCCTATCTGGATATCGTGGCACCGGGCGCTGTGGACGATCTGTCGATCGATTCCACGAAGGCCCTGATTACGGCTATCCCCGACCAGGTCGAAGTGCATCTGTCCTGGTCAGCCGTGGTTGATGTAGGAGGCAGTGGGCTGAAACAGTACCTGATCTATCGCACTAACCCGGACTCCAGCGACACTTACGTACTGTGGGATTCTACTACAGCCGTTAGCCATATCGACACCGTTCAGGGTGGCGAAGTCGACAACTGCGAGTACAACTATCGGATCCAGGCGATCGACTTCGTCGGCAACGAGCAAGACGAGAACAACAGCGAGGTTTGTCTGGAGACTTTGCCTCTACCCTACAATCTGGTTGTGGAAGACTCTACCGGTGAATCTGGAACGCAGATCTGGGTTGTCTGGGAGATTCCCAACGTCGGCAATCCAGACTATTTCGTCCTACAGAGCGCAATCGATTCGGTCTATTTCGATGATGATCGATTCCTGGAGTATGTAATAGAAGGCGATGTTTTCACTTTCCTATCCGAGCCGCAAGCGGACTCTATCGAAACAGTGTTCTTCCGCGTGAAGAGCCGAACCGGTCAACTCGAGTCGGGATGGTCCGAACTGGCCAAATGGGAGAAATCGATCACAACCGACGTCGAAGAGTCCCGGTCGAGGGATCTGCCCACGGAATTCACTCTCGGCCAGAACTACCCCAACCCGTTCAACCCGGAGACCCTTATTCCTTTCAGCTTGCCAGAACGAAGTCAAGTCAGATTGGAGATATTCAACATAGTGGGACAATCGGTTGCGGTTCTTGTGGACAAGGACATGGCCGCTGGAAATTACTATGCCATCTGGACCGGCAGTGATCGCACGGGCTCCCAGGTAGCCAGTGGTATTTACTTCTACAAACTCACTTACTCCGGCGGCACTCAAGTCAAGAAGATGGTGATTGTACGATGACAAAAGCTCTACTCCTTGCCTTCGTTCTCGCCTTCGCGATCTTTGTCACCACGGCTCTTGGCCAGGGTCTCACGCCCGTGCCTGACATCGTGGTTGAACCAGCGCACACTCAGGGCGACTCCAACGTTGTGTTCTTTACTACAGCCTTCCAGAATTGTTCAGAAGTCCCTTTCCTTCAGTATGCTACCGATCCTTCGTTCGCACCCGAATTCATCGTGGAGTCGATCCAATGGCCTCGTCCCGGCGAGAGCCACGCCGTGCGCGGACTGGGCGATGGCGTTACCTACTGGTATCGCATTGTCACGGTTGACTGTACCACCGACGTGGCCAGTTCTACTCAGGACCAGACTGCACCGCAGGTCACCCGATGCGAAGTCTTGGCGGGCGCCAGCCTCGCCGGCGATACGACCAACAACACCAATCTAACTTTGGACTTTGAAGTGGAGGATCCAGCGGGTATCCGGGAGATACAGGTGTATTACCGCCTGCCACTGGACGACAATGTCTGGTATCTCCTGGACGCGTTCTCCTATGCGAACGATCCGTTCAATCCTCAGGTCGTGCGGTCGGAGTCCATCCCTCTCCACGACACAATTGCGTTTTACGGCGACAACCACTACGAGTTTGCAATCTCCGCAAGGGATGACGCCAAAGACCCAAAGTGGGTGGAGAACACCAACGATCCCGCTGTCGGCAATCTCCTGGAAGCCGATACCGCTCTGTGCAGTGTCAAAATCGACACCAAAGTGCCGGTGGCGGAGATAACGAACCAGTTCGATACGCTCTACACCTCGTTCTCGGTGCCTGTTCAGTGGACCGCCAACGATACGGTCGAGACTGCAAACGGAAGCTTCAAGTCCGGCTTGAAGTGCGTCTATCTATACTACCAGGTGCGGCCCGAGAATGGATCATACGGCACAGCGCTGGTTGACACGATAGAATGCTTCGTTGACCCGGATGTCGGCCTGGCCTCCGGAGTATATGAGTTCGGCGACTTGCAGGACTCTTCCTGGTACCGACTGGCAGTCACTGCAGAAGATAATTCGGGTCAGGAGCAGATCCTCCCGGCGTTCGCGGATTCCTTCCACGTTTTCAGAGGGATTCGGGTCTGGATCGACATGTGGGATCCAAACGACATCGATGACCACCTCTATTCGGGGTCGCACACCGTGCGGGTGGAGATCAACTCAAATGTAACGCTGCTCGAATCGGTAGTACTGGAAGAACCGGGCAGGCCGAACAGTGATATAACTCTCTTGAACCTGGAGCAGTTACCGGATACAGTCGATTACACCTTCATTGTAGCCGGCGACGGTCTGCGCCATCTGATGTGTACCGGCGCCCTGGCGGGCAAGGCGACAGACTCGACGGACAGCATCATCGTTGACACCGGTCCGCCACAGGGACTGCAACTGCATACACCCAAGACATTTACGGTAGACCGAAGTATTCCGATCACAATCACGGCCACTGATCCACCGTTCCATCGCCTCCAGGATGTGTTCTTGTCGGAGTCACCGAACTTCAGTGAGTACGACTCCATTAGAATCGATACCTCTGGCGTTACGGTCAACTTCCTGCTGTCGCCGGACAGCGAGCGCAAGTACATCTATGGTTATGTTACCGACCCGGCCGAAAACCGTAGCGAAGAGACCGTGATCGAGATCCAACTGGGTGCTGCCTCTCACAATTATCCCAATCCGTTCAATCCGGATGAGGAACGTACAACCATTGTCTTCACGCGGGAGAATGCCCCCAGTAGTGTCACGCTCATGATCTATGACCTATTCGGAAACCTGGTGCTGGAGAGGACCGGGATAGTTCCGGAGGCGGAAGGTGAGGTGTTCACGATCCCCTGGGATGGCCTGAACGGAAAGTCTGAGACGGTGGCCAGTGGCGGTTATATCTGTGTAATCGAAGCCGATGGCAACCACGTCTCCACACACAAAATCGCGGTCATAAGGTGAGGGAGGGGATCCAAATGACCATAGATAACAACATTTTCCGAAGCATAGCATCCCTGCTGATTTGTGTGGGAGTTCTGTTCACTGCCTCCTCTCCCCTCGCGGATACGGGTGATGGCGGCCAAGCCGGTGAGTTCACCCGCAACAGCGTCTCTATTCGGGCCCATTCGCTAGGTCGGGCCTACGTGGCCCTGGCCGATGAACCTGGTGGGCTGTTCTACAACCCGGCCGGACTGATACAGACCAAGTCGAACTACGCGGTCTACTTCATGAATGCTGAGCCGCTTGGCATGAGCAGATACAACGTGTTTTCAGCGGCGTTGCCGCGACCCGTGGCCAACTCCTCCTCTTGGCTGTTCGGTCCCGAAGTTGCCTGGGGCGTCTCCTGGGTGAGGTTCTCCAGCGGCGAGTTCGAATACCGCGATCCGAACGACCAACTCCTGGAAGGTAAGGAGTTTGGGCTCTACCAGAACGCCTTCGCCCTGTCATACGCCCGAGAATGGACCAACACTTCCGCCATCTGGACCTTCGGCGCCACCGTCAAGGTCATCGATCAGGGTATCACCGGTTCCACCGACCTCAACCAGTCGGGGATGGGGGTAGGTGTTGATCTGGGTACGCAGATTCAGTTCCTCAGTCCAACTTTCGTGACCGTTCCCTTGAAGACGCTCATACCTCTGAAGCTGGGATTCTCGGTACAGAATTTGATTCAGCCTAACGTTGGTTACGGTGGCGATAAGGACAAATGGCCGATGCTCGGCCGGGCTGGTTTCAGCTACGACTTTTATAACTTGTTCCACGAGGATCTTGGTCTGATTCTTCTGGCCGACTACGAGATTATGTTGGTCAGCGGCGACCGCGGGTCTGGAATCTACGGAGGAGCCGAGTTTAGCTGGCGCACCCGCCACGCGGTCTTCTCCCCTCGCCTCGGTTTCAACAAGGTGGGCGACAACAAAGCCGAGATTTCGCTTGGAGCCGGAATCACCTACCAATCCGATCCCTTTGACCTGCAGGTCGACCTGGGATATGGGCAACATGATCAGCTTGACAATGATTTTCGGTTTGCGGCAACCGTTCACTGGGGCAAAAAGCGTGACAGTGAGTACTTCATGGATAGAACGCCGTCGGGAACAGTTCCGACTCTGCGAGACAACCTCCAGGTAGTCGCCAGCTATCCGAGGTTCGCGGAACTGGTGGATTCTGCCGCGACAGCTCTTGCGCTTGAGCAAGACCCCAAGAACGAAGCCAGGTATCTTACTCTGATCGGCGGTTACTTGAACGCCTACCGTCTGTACCAGAAGGCGTTCAAGAAGTTCCACAAGGACCTCGACCAGTCCGGAGGCGCCGGAGAAGCTCTGTTGGCCGTCCGAGAGTATGCGAAATCCATTGAGAAAGAGAGCGACAGTCTACCCTTCTCCGGAAGGAACCAGAAGCACAATCTCGCCTATGGTGAAGCTTGGTTGATGGTCGCATTCGGCGATGACGTAACTCGCGATGTGGCCCTGGACAGCAGTATTCACATCCTGATGGGCGCCGAAGACAGTCCCAAGAGGAGTTTCCTGCTCGGCATCAGTAATATGATGCGAGGCAGGTTGGACGCAGCCTATGACCATTTCACAGAGGTCATAAGCAAGGGTGACAATGCTCAGAGTGTGGTGTCAATCGCTACTCTCATGCGGGCTCAATGCCTGGTCGCGTCTCCGGCCGGCTCGGACGAACGCATCGTAAATCAGATGGGAGCCTTGCGAGCCTTAACGAGTGGGTATAGCCATCGAATAAGCGACGACTACCTTAAGTATAGAGTATATCCAGACGGAGATCTGGCTGATGACGCCCAATACCTGACGGCGCGATGTTTCTACCGCATAAATAACAAGGAGGAAGCCCTTCTGGCCTACGCCAGTATTTGTAGGTTCTATCCGGATAGCGACATGTGCTCAAGCGCCGAGATGTCACAGGAAATGGAGCGACTCATGGATGAGATTCGCTAGAAGAGGAAGTTAAATCACTGCCAATAATCGGGAGAAAAGAAGTGTTATCAAGAACCGCAAGGGCCCACGCCCTAGTTATCATGTTCGTAGCCGTGTTGCTATTTGCCGGAATTCCGTCCGGGAATGCCGAGGCGCAGGATGGCGCCTCCGATACCCTGCTTTGCTTCCAGTCGGTGTACTGGGAGTTGGGTCAGGAAGATCTCGGCGAGAGTAAGTTGCATGTCACCTGGAGTGCTCGCTTGCTGAGCGACGAGGATACGGTCGGGGCTATCATGGCATTCACGGATTTCGAGGACGTGTACGTAATGTACTCTCCCAAGGACTCTTTGTTCGACTGGGAAACGCGAGACCGCAGCGACGTTACATACCACATCGCAAACTCCTTCTCTCCACAAGTACCCGAAGTCGATGCGACGGATCAAACCCATTTCCTTCGCGTCGTTGCCTTCATTGGAGACGATACTCTTACGTCCAAAGCGTACGTCCAGGCAGGTCCGCCCATGGAAAAGAAACCGTTCCCTTCCCCGGGACTGGCCTTCTTCTGGTTTCTCGACTATACGGGCATCTGGTCTGAACCTTACGAGGTGTTCAAGTCGACTCAGCCCCTGGGACAACGCGCCTTCGACGCTCTGGTGCTGATCTTCATGTTCGGTGCTTTCCTCTTGTTGCCCCGTATCTGGCTGCTGTTCCGATCCTCCCGTCTTTGTATCATCAACCGCACGGTGGCCGCAAATGATGGGAAGTACAACGAGCTTGACATAGTTGTCGGACAAGAGCTGTCCCCACTCCCAGCAACTATGAAGGACAAGTTCATGAAACTTGTGGAGGAGAGACTTACCCGACGAGCCTTTTACGGCAACCTGTTCGGTTCGATCGTCCGCCTGGCCCCTTCGTTCCTGGAGTTCGGCGTTCGCCGGAAGCGCGACATCTCCCACATCCCGTCCGTCAAGGTCATCAAGACCGCCGTGACCGCAATCAACAGCGGCGAAGAGACAGACCTGGAGAGAGCGCTGGAGCTCAGAATCTCGGCCGAGCACGAGGATCTGCGTAAGCGTTCATTACTCGATGTGTTGTGGGCACTCGGCGCCACGGCCCCACTGCTGGGTCTCTTTGGAACTGTAACCGGTATTAGTCATGCCTTTAAGCAGTTGGCCAATCCGGAAGAAGGCGCGGTTGTGACCGGCGCCATCGAGATTATGGACAAGCTGGGTCAGGGCATATTCGAGGCTCTCTGGACGACGATTATGGGACTCATTTGCGGTATTCTGTTTATGTCGAACTTCTACTATTATTCTTACAAGTTAGACCGCATCTACTCCATCTGGGCGTCCTTCGGCGCTGAGGTCATGGATCTTGTGCGCGAAATCGGTGGGAAAGCCAACCCTGAGAGTACTGCGACCAATAAAGGCGGCCAGGAATAGACCACTATGACACTCGTTAAACAAACATCGGCTCGAGAGCTGGAGATCGTCGGACTGATTGATATCATCTTTCTGTTGATCATCTTCGGTATCGTCCTCGCCGCGTTTGGAGGAGAAGAAGACGTTCCCGGGGCCGAAGGCCAAACCAAGCAATACGACTACTTCATGTTCAAGATTGATCAGAAGACTGTATTGTCCAACGAAGATACTCCCGGGAACACTCCGGTGTACGAGACTCGATATCAGCTCACGGTGCACAATGCGCCCTTCCCGGTCCTGGAGGAGGATCTCTTCTTCCCTCGTGAGGAGGACATTGTCTCGGGTAGCATGACCAGCTTTGCCAACAACGAGACATGTCAAGCGCTGGTTGACTACGTCGGCGAGTATGCGAACTATCTTCGTGACGAAGAGAACGAGTCCGCGCCTCAGACGATTCGGGTTGAAGTGCACTCCGAAACGCCAATCCGCGTGCTGAACTTTATTGCGCAAGCTTGTGCCGTCCATCGCGATCCCATTTTCCATCTGGATGCGGTCACACTAGTGGAGCAGGGAGGGTAATCGATGAGGCTCAAAGACAGAAAGCATCGTCGGCAGCGCAAGTGGATGCTGTTTCCGCTCATGGACTTGTTCTTCATCATCCTGTTGTTCTTCCTGGTGGTTTCCACGGGTGGTATCCAGAAGGAAGAGAAGGAACTGCTTGGAAAGAACGCCTTGATTCCGGTCTCGGGAATCGGCAAGGTTCAGGTAGTCCTGCAGATGATCGACGCCAACAACGTCTTGTGGCTGGACAACTCCTCCTTCAACATAAGTGGTTGGAGCTCTAATTTCGAGGCCTTCATTGAGCAAAACACGATGGAGACATCGATCGACGCCATTAAATCCAAGCTGACAATAATGCGTGAGGAATCGAACTGCATGTCGGACCGAATCGTAGCCGTGCTTCGTACGCCTCCGGATCTGACCTTCGAGGAAGTATATCGCTTCCAGCACAACCTGGACACCAGCATGATCATGACGCTGAAAGAACATGAACTGCAAGTGTGCCCCCTGGAGGGCGTGATTGACGATATCCGGCCGGATCGAATCACTGTCGGCGACGAGTCTCGTGTGAGGATTAGCTGGGGGGATAAACAATGATGCATACCAGACTTGCCTTTGTGGTGGTGCTCTTGGGCGCGGCTATGCTGCTGACCATCTGGGTAGGCTGCGATGACGACCAAGTGATCGGAATTGAGTTCTCTACCCCCGATTGTCCCTATGCAGTCGCCATTGATTCCAACACCGGCGGTCTCCTGGGTGTCGAGATTTATGGTGGTGAGTGCCTCTTTCAGATCGACCAGAGTGCCGCCATTAGGCCCACCAGCTTTTATACATTCCAGAAGAAATGGCCCAACGAAAACGTAAAACTGCTTATAAGGATCGATGAACACGGCCGACCTAAAGTCGAGAAGTACAGTGTGGTAAGCTATATCTCTGCCTATGCCTGGTGGCGAGACGAGATACAGAAGAACTGGCAATACATGAATCTCTGCTACAGAGGCACCATACGCATGGATATCAGCGCCGCCAAAGCGACCGTACGCATCGATGTCTCAAAGCTGACCCGAGTCGACGAAGGTTATAAGGGCTGTACGACCAGAATGGGCATTGTACACAACATCAAGCGTTCGTCTAGTGGGACCTGGCCACGAATCAATCAGCACGCCTCATTGGCTCCGTTGTAGACGCACGAAACGAGAGAAGATCACTAGTCCTTTTGTGGAGAAAACGAATGACGAGATTGCTTCTGATAAGTCTTGCGGCTTTGCTCTTGGCTGCCGCGGCAGTTGCCCAAACAGCCGATGACGAGTTCCTTCCTGTAGATACTTTGATGGACGCTCGACAGTTGTACAGCGAGGCCATGGTCGGAACCGGAGGAAACGACATTGGTTACCGCAGGACTAAGCTCCGCGAGGCGATTGCCAAGTACAGAAGTATCTGGGATTTCCGCAGCCAGTTAGTGAGTACCAACCCGGATCTCATACCCAAAGCTGCCTACAAGATCGCTCTGTGCAACTTCCGTCTTGCCGAGTTGGATCTTGACTCCAACAAACTCAAGTCGTGTATCGATTGGTCCGATCGCGTTGAGCTGGATGCTCCCGACACTGTCGGCTATTGGTCCAGGTTCCTTGCTGGTGAAGCCCACCTGCAGTTAGCTCAACAGGAACGCAACCGGCTGATGGCAGAATCCGGTGTGTTGTCGCAAGACCAGAAAGACGCGATTGTTGCTCGCCTGGACCAGGCGCGGGATTTCTACGTGGAATCTTCGGCCGACAAAGCTGGCGAGAAAATGGCATTCTCGAGTCGCCTTCGCCAAGCCGACATTGCCTACGAGAAGGGTCAGGCCTTGGTTAACGCCGGTGAGCTGCTGGCAGCCAGAGAAGTCTTTCTCGAAGAGGCCAATTACGGCGAGCTGCTCGATGTTATGCCGTCGGGTTCCGGGCCGGCGCTTGTTGGACTGCTTGACTACTCGAATGCAATGTCGAAGGTGATGGTCGGATTGATCTTCCCCGACACGACTCGCTTTCGCAACAACGAAGTCAATCCCATCGCCGATGATCTGGGAAATGAAGAACACTTCCGTATGGCCTGTCTGGATCTCGTCGATCCCCAGCGATATACCGCTTCGTACGACAGGCTGAGTGCCTCGACGCGACCGACCGAAACAATCTACTGGGCGGCGCTTGCCCGTTTGTTCTCGGTTCAGTCCGGCCAATATCGTAGTGCCGCCGATGAGTTTCGCGACTTTGCCGGAAGAATCGATGATCGCAGTGCCGGCGATTTCCCCCGCCTCGCCTATCTAAGAGATGAGGCCAAGCGACGGAACTATGTCATTAATATCGCTCGCAATAGAAACTTCAACCAAGACTCGCTCCAGTACCTGACCAGAGATGACGCTCACTTCTTAATCCGCGTAGCTGCGTATTTCAGTGCCTGGCGCAGTCGCTGCCTGACCCGACTCAACATCTTCCTCGACAACTATGCTGCCGAAGCCGGCCTGGAGCAGGACGAGATCCTCTTTCTAAGGGGAATCGCCGAGACACTGGGTGCAGCTCTCGAAGAAAACGAACAGCGTGCGCGAAGCCGCTTCCGGCAAGCGTCTCAAACGCTACGTACTATTTCGCCGGAAAGTCGGTATGCACTCGAGGGCAAGTACATCGCAGCCTCCTGCCTGGGAAACAATGTTGTGCGAGCCTGGGATGAAGCGCACCCCATACTGCTCGATCTGGTTGCGAACCATCGGAGCATTCGAGCCCTCAGAGTCCTGGCGAGCATGGAGTACTTCAGAACCGCCTTTGACGAGGGCGGCGATGCAGCTCTGGCCGTAACTCTGGCCAAAATCGTTCGAGACACGGCATCTGCGAAAGGACCGGACTTCGCGTTTCTAACCGACGATGCAAACGTGATCATCGAAGAAGCAGTATACCTGAACGTGGACACCACCATGTTGGTACCGTTGGATCGGGTACCAGGAGCTAGAGGAGTCAGATGTCCCGACTCTCTCCTCATGGAGACACTCGGAGGCAATATGGAAGTGGTCGCATACGAGAGCTTTGCCGATGCCCGAATGATTCCGATCGCGCTCCGTGACGGTTTCCGCCGTACCATGCGCAACTTCATCCAACCAAAGCGGGCTGCGGCGTTGTCTTCTACGGAATCGGTGCAGGGTCGTCGCCCTCTCTATCGCGTGTCGCGGATGACGGAGAACCGCGACGAATGGGCAATCGGCATAAAGGATACTGTTTACATCAACGTCGACTGGTTCGCGAGAATTCAGTTCGACGCCGAGGGAGGCTTCACACCCGATCCGGGGTTCGTGGTAAAGGCCAGAAATGCTACCCTTGATCAAGAGATGGAAGTTGTCGATTCGGCCGGCTACTATGTTGTCAGACCTGAGATGCATGCAGGCGAGATTCTCGAAATCGAGGTCGATGGTCCGACCTTCTATAAGACAACTCGCGATCTTAGCTGTCGTAAGCCGATGACGGCCGACTTTGTGATCGCCCTTTCCAACTACGACAACCTCACTCGGCGATCCGAAGGAGGCTGGCAGGATGCTTTCGACCATTACAACGACTTTGCCGGCCGTACCACGATCGTGCACGACAAGGCTCGAACTCGAGGCGCCAACTTCCCCGGCGAGCTAAGGGATGGCGTGAAAGACAATCGTTCGTGGCGAAACTTTGCGTTCGATCGCGCAGGAGATCGCGTCTTGTTGGTAGATTGTGCCCTCCGTGACAAGCTTATCGTATTCGAGGACGGCAGCCAGAAGGAATTGTCGCTTAGCGGATCCGAACTGAACAATCCTGAGGGGGTCGCAGTCGACGATCAGGGCATCATCTATGTCGCCGACTTTGGAAACCATCGCGTGGCCCTATTCGACCACAACGGTGTCTTTATAAAGGAACTAACCGGCGCCGAAGGAAGCTTCATTTTCCCGTCCCGGATAGCAATTCAAGAAGATATCGATGGACTGGCGGTAAAGACCACCACCGGCGACAGCACGGCCTATCGAGAGTCCTACTTGATGGTCGCCGACATGAAAGGTATCTATCGATTCGATTCACGGGGCAATTTCCTGGAGACCGTGACCCGATTCGGGAACGGTCAATTCAGCCCCCACTTGACTTCGGCTCTGGCGATCTCAGGATACGGTAGGGCTACGCGCATGGTGGTCAGCGATCCGCACGGACAACAGCCGGTAGCATATTCGGGGCAGTAGAATTTTCGTCGGCGCTATTCCTGCAAGTGGATTTCGCCGGCTCGTTTGAGCGAAAGACGAGTCAGAAACGGGCCGATTCCCTCATAAACGATCACCGAAGAGAGAATAACGGTCGACATCACGGCACCCAGCTCCGGGTGTGTCTCCGAGACTGCGATTACCATTCCTATGGCGACACCTGCCTGTGGCAGTAATGCCATCCCCAGATTCTCTTTGACCGAGGTCTCCACCCCCAGTTTGCTGCACGACCAGCGGGCGCCGATATACTTCCCGATCGGCCTGACAATCATGTAAGCGGCCCCGATGATTCCGAGATGCGCCAGGCTGTCGATGTGTAACGAAGCCCCGGACAACACGAAGAAGGCAATGTAGAAAGGCATCTCGGTTTGTCTCAACTCGGCGTGGATCAGGCGATGGACCGCCGACAGATTGTTGGTGACGGCGCCGATCACCAGACACACGATCATGTAGGAGATCCCCATGGTCTTGGCTAGTCCGATGCCCGCGAGGATGCCGCCAATTATGACCAGAAGAAGTTCGGAGAGGTCGTCGATCTTCTGTTCCCAATAGGTGATCATCGCTCCGATCGCCAGGCCGAAAACCGCCGCGCCGATCAGTTCTTTGCCCAGAGTCGCTACAATCGTGATCAGCTCGGTACCTTCGGTCATCGAATAGAAGGCGAAGAACAGTCGAAACCCTAGTAAGCAAAGGACATTGTTGAGCGCAACCACCGCCAACAGCGATTCGGTCAACGGGCCACGAGCCCGGTACTCCCGGGTCACCAGAAGTGTCACGCCGGGAGCGGTCGCGATACTCACACCTCCCAGCAGCAGCGCCAGCCCAACGTCCTGAGTGATAGCCCATACAGCCAGGAAGACGAGAATCATCGACCCGGAAGACTCGGCTAGTGTAACCGAGATCATTTTCCGGGCAGAGGTGCGCAACTTGTGTAAGTCGATTTCACCGCCTATGGTGAACAGGATTAGCCCCAGGGCGATATCGTTGATCATGTGAATGGATTCTAGAGTAGAAGACGAAATCAAGCCCAGCACTGACGGACCGAAGAGCAATCCAGTCAGCATATAACCTGTGACTCGAGGAATCTTGTAGCGGTGCGACAGTTTGCCGCCCAGGATCCCCAACAGGATTACCAGACCAACACTTAGAAGCTCGTACATTTCGATGGCGGGCATGGGCGCACTCCTCGTTGTCTCCAAGAAAAAAGACCCGCCCGGTCCGTGTCAACAAAACCTCTTGGCACACCAGTCATCTATAGTCGTAGCTCAAGAAAAGTCTTGCCAGAATCGCAAATTCGTACTTATCTTCCCAACTTATACGCAGGACGCTCAGGTCTCTCGACCTGAAGTTCGCCAGGCAAAGAGGTCCTTGAACCGGTCATCATCAGGAGAAGCCAATGATTTCGAAACGTGCCGCAGACATTATGATCCCTCTGGAGAAGTACCCTCATATCCCCCATTGGTTCACCATGCGTCAGGCGGTTGCCGAAATCGAAAATTCCGAGATCGAGATTAACGGTCGCCGGTCTCTCCCCCGGGCATTGCTGGTGTTCGACGAGCGATATCAGCTACTGGGCGTGGTACGCCGACGGGATATTCTGCGAGGACTCGAGCCCCGTTTCGGACAGGGCGTTCCCAAAAGCCAGAGGCAAGCTTTCGACGTCGAAGTCGACCCGGCGCTGATGGAACTCTCCTTTGCTCAGAATCCGGAGGCCTTCCGAGAGCAGGCCGAAAAGCCGATTAGCACGGTAACAAAACCAATTCCAAATATCGTTGATCACGAAGATCACCTGGCCAAATTGGTCCATATCATGGTGATCGAAGACCTTCATCTGCTGCCGGTAGTAAAAGACGGCCGCGTCGTGGGAGTGGTGCGAAGCGCCGATGTCTTCCACGAGGTTGCCAAAGTACTCCTGCAGTAATCCAGCACTCACAGCTATAGGAAGCTCGGGACAAACGGATGACTGATTCTAACGACCAAGGCCGTAAAGCACCTCCGCCGGGCGCGGGCCTGCCGCCAGCGCCGGAAGATATCAAGATCGCCGAGGAGGCTGCCCCAAAGTTTGACATCAAGCGAAATCTGTTGATGTTGCTCGGGGTCGCGATGTTCGTAGCCGTATACTTGTCGCCGAATTGGCCAAGTGCCTTCGACCCCGAAGGAGTCGAGTTTACGCTGTCTCACGAGGCTAAAGCCGCCCTGGGGCTCTTTCTCCTGGCGGCGACCTGGTGGGTCTTCGAAGTAGTACCGATCGGCGTAACCAGTATCGTGATCGCGGTTGTCCAGGCACTCTTCCTCATCCGAAGTGCCGACAATGCCTTCTCTGACTTCATGGTGCCTGCCGTGTGGTTTATCATCGGTTCGGTGGTGATCGGCATGGCCTTCACCCGTACGGGGCTCACCAAGAGAATGGCCTACAAGATGCTTATGCTGGTGGGTGAAAAGACCAGCATGATCTATCTCGGCTGTTTCGTCATGACCTCCGCCCTCACTTTGTTCATGGCTCACACGGCCGTTGCTGCCGCAATCTACCCGCTCCTTATGGCCGTATATGCTCTCTACGATCCCAGCAACAAACCTACCAAGTTCGGTAAGGGGCTCTTTATCGGAATGGCCTTTGTGGCCGGAGCCGGTAGTATTATCACCCTCCTGGGTGCAGCTCGTGGTGCAGTGGCTATCGGTTTCTTCAAGGACATCGTAGGCCGCGAAGTAACCTTCTTCGAGCTGACCTACTATATGGCACCCATGGGTGTCCTCATGACCTTCCTGTTGTGGGGCTACATGATGGTCTTCTACAAGCCGGAACGCAGCCGCATCGAGGGTCTCCGTGAGAGAGTGCAATCGCTGAGCGCCAGTCTGGGCAAGATGACCAAAAACGAAATCATTACGCTTATCACGGTTGTCGTGGTAGTGGCCCTGCTGAGTTTCCGCAAGTTCATCCCCGGTCTGGAGATGGTCGAGAAGAGCGCCATCATTCTGATAAGCACGGTGTTGTTCTTCGTCTTTAAGATTCTCACGATTGACGACCTGGAAAACATTCCGTGGAATATCGTGCTGCTCTTTGGCGGCGCTATGAGCATCGGATTCTGTCTCTGGGAAACCGGGGCAGCCGAATGGCTGGCGATTATCTGGCTCGGCTGGCTGGAAAGCGCCGGGTGGTTCATCTTTGTGATGGGGCTTTCGCTCTTCGTTCTGATTATGACCAACCTGATCATGAACGTGGCGGCTATTACGATCTCACTCCCGGTAGCGCTGGTGATCGCTCCCTACCTGGGAGTTGCGCCCGAAGTGATCATTTTCTCGGCCCTGACGGTCGCGGGAATGCCCTTCCTGCTTCTGGTTGGCGCGGCCCCCAACGCTATCGCATATGAAAGTAAGCAGTTCTCCAGCGGCGAGTTCATGTGGGCGGGCGTACCGGCATCGGTCCTGCTAATGATCGTCCTGGCCTTCTTTGTTAGATGGATTTGGCCGATGATGGGCATGCCGGTTACTCTGTAAACCCTCCGGCACCCGAAGATAACAGGCGGCGAGAATCTGACTCGCCGCCTCTTTCTTGTCTCAAAGTTACTACCTTGACAGTCCCCATCGACCTCTGCATCTTTCGCAACAGAGAACAAGTCTTGGTGCAATCCAGGGAAGGAAATACCATGTCGTTCATAAGAAGCTCTTTGTTTTCGCTCGCCCTGACGCTGCTAATTGGCGGCTTTTCGGTCGCGGAGGAACCTTACTCCGCGGGTGAATTCTTCGACCATCTGAGCAGCATTTACGATCAACACGAAAAACAGGCCGGCGACTATCTCCTGAGCGAGATTGACCTGTTTACGCAACTGTATCCGCAGTCGGACCTTATCCCCCGGGCGTACCATCTGAAGGCTCTGGTGTACCTGGAGCAGGGAGATGAGCCCCGCGCGCTGGTCGAACTACTACGAGTCTTGCATCTGTATCCCGAAAGCGACATAGTCAGTGCCGCCACGGGCAACATCAAAACCATGATTGAAACCGAAAAGGATATTCGGGAACGGCGGTCGCAGCTCGAGACTTTGCTCGCCAGTCCGGTCGCGGGATCGCGTGCCGAGCGCCATCATCTGTTTATCGAGTATCTGCACAACCTGGGAATCGACGATCTGCGACGCCACTTCGTCTGGGCCGGACAGGAGTTCATCGCCAGCTTTCCCGACCATGAAAGCGTTCCGGAAGTTCATCGGTGGATTGTCGAGGCATACGAGTTGGATGGCAAAGAGGATGCCGCCAACGCAGGATATCAGAAGTACTTGGCGCTCTATGCCGACTCCAAAAGCGCCGGCACCATGAAGGTCAAGTGGGCCGAGCATTTGTATCTCCGCGTGAAGGATCACCTCCGCGCTCTGGAAGTACTGGAGCAAGTACTAAACGATTATGCCGGCCAGAATGCTGCCGGCGAGGCGCTCTATCACCGGGCAAAGATTCGTTATTCAGAGTCGAAAGAGTACACTCTCGCCATCACCGACGCCCGCAAACTGGTCACTGATTTCCCTCAACATCCACGTGTGTTCGATGCCCTGAAGTTCATCGCCGAAACCAATGCCAAGAGACTCAAGCAGTACCAGATTGCTATTGACACCTACGACGAGATTGCGCAGCTCTTCCCCGGCGATGCGCGGGTTTTCGCCACCATGAAAGAGGCCGCTGACCTGTGCGAGACCAAGTTGGGATACTTCCTGAAGGCATCAGAGCGATTCGCCGCGCTGGCCGAGGCTTATCCCGACCACGAGGGTGCTGTAGAGGCCCTGGAAGGTGCGGCCGGAATACTCGAAAAGAGAGTCAATGATTGCCCCGGTGCCTTGGAAGCATACCAGAAGCTGATAGCGAAGTACCCCAACTCCAAAGAAGCGGACACGGCGAGAAAACGTGTCGAGAAACTTCAGAAGAAAGTCGCCGACGGTAAGTGCTAACCCTCGTAGACTGAAAAGAGAGACTACTGGCGGTCGTTGACTCGTTCGAGCGGATAGACGACCGCCACAACCGTATCCCCCGCCGTCGGATTGTACTTCTGATCCAAGGCCGTGACTCGCAGCCGGCCCGACGGTCTTATCGTAAACACATGCAGCACTTGCTCCCCATACATCGCTCGAAAAGCCGGCCAGTCGAACTCCTCAGTGAGATTGGTTGATTTGACCACCGCACCGGCGCCGAACATCCTGTCCAACTCCTCGTAGTTTGCCCAATCCCCAAAGAGGTACCTGCCCCGCATATGCTTGGGGACATCCGATCGCCGCTGTCTACCCTGTTCCGAAGGAGAGAGTTGGAATACCTGCGAGCGATCAAAGACTTCAGCGAAATGCATCGCCGCCATCGAGTTTATCTCGTCGTTGGGCGTCGCCGCCACGAGTTTGCCGATTCCGTCCAGATCCAGCTCATAATGCGTGTCTTCAGATAGAACGTTGCCCCTGAAAGCTCTCAGACCGAGTTTCTTGGCCTGTCGCACGTTGGACCAGTTGGTATCTATCAAGGCCGTCGGGATCTGACGCTTTTGCAGCGCCTGGGCCAGTTCTCGACAAATCGAGTGAGCCCCGACAAAGAGAATACCCTGGGGATTGGGTCGGGCGATACCCAGGTATCGAGCCAGGATAGGCGATGTAAGCCCATAGACAACCACGGTCCCGATAATGACCTTGAAGACAATCGGCACCATCGCCTCGCTTCCTTCGATACCCGCCGACTCCATTCGCAGGGCGAACACCGAGACGACGGCAGCCGCCACGATCCCACGGGGCGCCAGCCAAGCCAGGAACGCTCGCTCCCTGAGATTGAGGCTTGAACCGGCGGCAGAGACCATGACCGCTATTGGGCGTGCAACGACGATTAGCATGACTACCAGCAGCCAGGAGAAGACATCGTCCAGGGCCATTTCTTCGATTGTGAGTCTGGCCGCCAGGACGACGAAGAGACTCGATATAAGTAACACACCGAGGTTCTCTTTGAACTCGATGATTCGTCGAATCGAAACGAACGGTTGGTTTGCCAGGGTGATGCCCATTACGGTGACCGCCAACAGTCCGGACTCGGAGTAGACCATATCCCCCGCCACGTAGGCCATGACCGCGGTCATTAGAGCCATGGAGCTCTGCAAAAAGTCCGGGATGATATGCTCACGCAACAACAGCACCAACAAAGCGGCCATGGCAAAACCAACGAGGCTTCCCACGACAAGGGACAAGGCAACGCCGGTGACCACGATACCGGTTCCGCTGGCATCAGCACCGGCCAGGACGACATTTAGGACCAACACGGCAAGAATGGCCCCGAACGGATCGTTGACGATTCCTTCCCACTTCGCCACGGACGCAACCGGACCGACCGGTCTGATATGCCTCAGAAGCGGTACTACAACCGTGGGGCCGGATACCACCAGGATGCCACCAACCAGCACCGACAACTCCCAGGGCAGCCCTACCAGCCAATGAGCGCCTGCCACGGCGAACATCCAGGTTATCAGGAGTCCGATCGTGGTCAGAGAAATCACGACCCTGCCGGTCGCCTTGATATCCTTGAGACGAAGGGTCAATCCCCCCTCAAACAGCACCAGCGCCACCGATACCGAGACGACCGGGAACAGCAAGTCTCCGAACAGTTTGTCGGGATTCAGGAAGCCGGTCACGGGGCCCGCCAAGACGCCGGTAGTCAGCAGGAGCAGAATAGCGGGCAAGCGGATACGCCAGGCTATCCATTGGGAAGCAATCCCCAGGATAACAATAGCCGCAACTCCAAACAGGACATCGTGGTGCATAAGTCTCCTTTCGCAATCGAAGTATACCGACCATCGCCGGACTCGTCAGCAAAAAGCTCCCCGCCTTCAGGTATTGTGCTGGGTTTGACGCCTTTCAGAAACAGATTGTTGTAAATCAGTTCGTTTTTTCTCTCCCGGATAAAAGAATCCCTAATTGCTGACGATAACTGTAGATAAGTAAGTTGCGTGGAATCGGATTCACGCGTAGTATATAGTGAGAGCACAGCTTTGTAACGAATCTATAGGAAAGCAAAGCGGGGGCGGCTCCTGAGAATTCGCGAACTTAAGGGTTCGCGGGGTGTTTAAAGACCGCGACAGAAATTGCGGTAAAATGGAGTAATATTATGAGTTTTGTGCGTGTGGCGATGTCGGTTTTGCTTCTTGTGTTTTTACTGCCACTAGCTTCCTCGGCTGAGGATGCAGTCGGCAACATGGCCTCCATGATCACGAAACTTGGCGACTTCATCGAATGGCCAGCCGATAGATCCAGCGAGGGCAACGGCAGCCTCTTCGTCATTTCGGTGGTCGGTGATTCTCCCTTGTACGCAAAACTCAAAGAGTTCAACAAGAAGGATGCCGGCGGCGGCGCTACGTATAAGATCAGAAAAGTACCACCGGACATGATTCCCAGCAATTCCCATGTGCTGTTGATCTCCGGCGATGATGAAGCCGCCCTGACTGAAGTAGTCAAGCAAGTTAAGGGTACCGGAACTGTGACGATCACCTCGGGAAGCGCTCTCGGTGGAAAAGGTGCGGTGCTGAACATCTACGACAACGCCTCCAAAGTTCAGGTTGAGATCGACGCCAAGGTTGCCAAAGCCGAGAAACTGCAAATCAAGCCCTCGTTTCTCAAGTTGGCCAAGATCATAAACGCCGACGGTTAAACCTGTCCCTTTCACGTCAGGCGTTACCCTAACGACGAAACTCAATAACCGAACCATACTCTGGTTCGGTTTTATAATGGCTGATGCCGTTTACAACCGCACATCCGGCAGTAGTACTGCCGCTCAAAAAGCTGGCACCCGGCTGGTTTTCTCTTTCGGGCCTGATCGCAGGGGCCATGTCGCCCGACCTGCTGTACTTCCTCTTTCTTGACACTCATGAGCGAGGGATGTCACACTCCTGGACAGGGCTGTTCACCTTCTGCCTTCCGGTAGGTCTGGTCTTTGTCCTGGCCTTCCATCTTCTGGTGAAGAAGCCCCTGGTGGCTCATTTGCCGGGTTTTGTGGGCAAGTACCTCTGGGAGTTCGCGTCCAGGCCGTTTCCCTTCTCGACCACACGGTCCTGGCTCATACTGATCTGGTCGGTCATCGTGGGTACTCTCAGTCACTTTGCCTGGGATTCGTTTACTCATTACAACGGGGAGATTGCCCAGTTTTTGCCTCCCCTGAACGAACCGGTGACAATGATGGGGATCACCCGTCCAATAAGTCGCTGGCTGCAACATCTTTCCAGCCTCTTCGGCCAACTGTTCGTCCTGGTCTACCTACCGCTGTCCGGCCTGTTACCACTGAGTGCTCCCCCGGCCGATCGACCAGGCACCATGCGGCGTTCGATTTATTGGCTGAGCGCCCTTCTGATAGGAACTGCCGCAGGGTACGCCGCAATCACCTGGATGGATAATCTCGCGTCGGTCCGTGCAACGTTTGGACTGGCCGCCTGGGCTAGCTTCTTCTACTTCAATGCTTCCCTCACAATCGTGGACCAAGTTCTCAAGATCTTCTCATCGCCCAAAATGTCCGCAAGAAAAATGTAGCTTTGTGACTGTCCTGTCGTATAGCTAGACATAGCTCCTCACACTAATCATGGAGATGCATTGAGTCAGGCGTTCATCGAGACAAGCAATCTCTGTCGCTACTACCGCCGAGGGCAACACGAAGTCAAAGCCGTCGATGGTGTCGACATCGCGATTGAACACGGCGCCTTCGTATCGCTGGTAGGTGCTTCGGGATCGGGAAAGTCAACAATCCTCAACTTGCTGGCCGGCCTCGACCGCCCTACGAATGGCCGGGTACGGGTCGGCGACAGTTTTCTGGATGAAATGAGCCGAAAGCAGTTGTCCGCTTATCGGGCAGCACAGGTTGGGATGGTCTTTCAGTCGTTCAACCTTCTCCCCCACCGAACAGCCCTTGCCAATGTCGAGCTTGCCCTCTTGTTCGACAGTCTTCCACGCTCGCAACGCCGCCAGGCGGCGCAGGAGGCGCTCGAGCAGCTTGGGTTGGGCGAACGACTCGACCACAAGCCGGCCGATCTCTCGGGCGGTGAGCAACAGCGAGTGGCCGTCGCCAGAGCCCTGGTCAAAAAGCCCACCATTTTGTTCGCCGACGAACCCACGGGAAATCTCGATCACGAGAACAGTGAGACTATCGCAACTCTCCTGAAGGAACTTCACACCGCCGGCATGACAGTTGTGATGGTTACTCACGATCACGATCTGGCCAACAAGCTGTCGACTCAGCAATTTCATCTCAGCTACGGCAAGCTGTTAGAGGAGGATCGCAAATGATCTCATTTGTTGATCTCATCCGCCTGGCCGTCGGCAATCTCTGGCGTATGAAGCTCAGGACAACTCTCACTACCGCCGGTGTTGTCATCGCTATCGCGGCTTTCGTTTCGATGCTCTCGTTCGGAGCAGGTATGCAGCAGAACGTCACTCGGCAGTTCAACGAGCTGGGGTTGTTCAACACGATGCAGGTCTATCCCCAGGATGAGGATGACGTGCTCGACTCAACCGACGTGGCCGTGCTCGACAATGAGGCCCTCGAACGACTGATGAAGATACCCGGTGTTCGCATGGCTTTCCCTCTAGACGTGTTCACGGTCGCAGTCACGGGAAACGACACATCCGTTACTTCCGAAGCCCAGGCACTACCGGTCGCCGCCTTCGAGTTGGGCCTGTTCTCGCAACTGGAATCGGGCGAGTTTTATCAAAGTGACAGCTCTCGAGAGGTCCTGGTATCAGAGTCTATGGCCGAACGTTTGGGATACGAAGAGCCCGACTCGGCCGTGGGGAAGTTCATCAGCGTATCTACCGAGGCGATAAGCCTGGACAGTGGCTTTGTCGGTTTGATCACGGATGAAACCGGCGAAATGGGAGAACGCCTGCGAGAAATCCGCTTCGATTCTCTCCAGAGAGCGGACTATCGAGATCGCGTTCTCAGGCGAGAGTTGCGCGAAGCCGCCCGGAGGTTCTTCGATGGCCTCATGAACGACCGCGAGATTATCTCGGACAGTCTTGAGATCGTGGGAGTTATGACCGACCGGCCCCACGGACGGGCGCGGATGCGCTCCTTGATCATTCCCACCGTTACGGCTCTCCGCCTCAACAGCGGGCTGCTAAGCGGCGATCCGCTGGAGATGCTGAGCGCCCTGAGAAGCGGGCGGTTGTTCGGCGAGCAAGCTGCCACGGATGTCAGATCATACCCTCAGGTGACTCTCGATGTTGACCCCGGAACACCACCGAAGGAAATCATCGATTCGGTTGAAGCGGTTGGATTCGAGGCATTCAGTTATGCGGCTGAGTTCGAAGAGATCCGAAAGTTCTTCCTCTACTTCGACATGGGCCTGGCGATTGTCGGATTGGTGGCGCTAATCACCGCCTCGCTGGGAATAATCAATACCATGTACATGTCCATCACCGAGAGACGGCGCGAAATCGGAGTGATGCTCTCGCTTGGTGCCGACGCCAGTGATATTCGAAGATCGTTTCTGGTTGAATCAGCGGTGATCGGTGCGATTGGAGCTGTCGGTGGAATTGTCTTCGGCTGGTTGATCGCCCGGCTGGCTTCAACAATCGCCAAGGAGATGATGGAACGCGAAGGAGTCGACCCTGTTGAGCTCTTCGCTCTCCCGTGGTGGTTGATCCTCCTGGCGCTTTCCTTTGG
>Ga0180436_10000876_pt1 | contig 30053 bp, 22 predicted proteins | sample SS_ome_2_FD_132434 | JGI IMG/M metagenome (GOLD analysis project Ga0180436, IMG submission 132434) | Hypersaline lake sediment archaeal communities from the Salton Sea, California, USA - SS_3_S_2 metaG | ecosystem: Environmental > Aquatic > Non-marine Saline and Alkaline > Hypersaline >... | reverse complement strand
TCCGCCGCACCGACTGCCGTGGCCCAGCCGGCGTCACCGGATGCGTTGAACGGGGTCGCAGTGCCGCCTAATGACGAAGCAAGTACATTGGCAGCGACAGAGAGTCGAGTTGGATGATCGTCATTGGATGAGTAATAGACGCTCTGCGCCAACGCCGGTACTGAAGCAGTTATCAGTACAAGCATAAAAATGAAACGTTTCATTACTTTACTCCTGGAGTATAAATAGAGTTTTTAAAAGCATATTTTTGCCCATGGGTAGTATCTTTGAAACGTAAAAGTATGTCAACGATTCAGTTGCCCTTTCTGGTACGTGGCTAAAACTTCTGTTAACACGCCGCCGAGGCCATCCACCACGACATCCAGCAGGACGCCGCCTGATGATTCATTAGCATTCCAGCGAAAGGACCGAATGCCGGCGCGTTTGCGCCGGCATTTTTTATGCGCGCATGAAAAAACCCCGCGGCGTGAACCGCGGGGTCTTTGTTTAAAACATGGGGTCAGAGTGTAAAACCCACTCCGACCCCGGTCTTGCGTTATACGAATCGGCGGAAAACCGATAAAGCCCATGCCCAGCATCAGCAGGGCCATGATCGGCAGGCCGATAAGCCAGCATTCTTTGACGCCAATCCCCAAGGCACTCAAAATAGCCCGATCAGTTTGACCAAACGGCGTTTACTATGAAACAAATTCTCAGCCTGGCCGCCTGCACGGTGGCCCTTGCACTGACCGCTTGCGGCGATTCCGCCGAACCACCCGCACCGCCTCCGCCGGCCGTGGAGTTTTACGAGGCCGGTCTTGCCGATGTGATCACTTCCGCCGAGTTCGTCGCGCGCTTGCGCGCCCGCGAGGACACGGCCATCCAGGCCCAGGTCAGCGGCACGATTGTCGAGCGCAATTTCAACGAGGGCGAGAAGGTCGAGAAAGGCGCGCTGCTCTACCGAATCGATCCGCGGCCGTTCGAGGCGGCCCTGTCCTCCGCGCAGGCCCAGATGTCGAATGCCCGGACTTCGCTGGAAGTGGCCCAGCGCAACCTGGCGCGGGGCGAGGAACTGGCGCCCGACGGCTACATCAGCCAGGCGGAACTGGACAAGCTGCAGGGTGATCGCGACCAGGCGATCGCAGCTGTGGAAAACGCGAAGGCCGCGGTGGAGAATGCACAGATCAACCTCGAATTCACCCGGATCAAGGCGCCGTTCGCCGGTGTTACCGGCACTTCCCAGGTCAGCATCGGCGATCTCGTCAGCCCGCAGACGGGCGTGCTGGTGACGCTGGTGCAGAGCGACCCGATGCTGGCCGATTTCGAAGTCAGCGAGCGGGCCATCGCGAACGCGATGAAAGCAAACCGCGAGGCGCTCGCGCAGGGCGAGGAACCGGTCCACTATACGCCGACGCTGCTGCTGGTGACCGGCGACGAGTACCCGGAAAAAGGCGAGATCGACTACGCCAGCAACCGCGTCAACGCTTCAACCGGAACGGTCACGATCACCGCGCGCTTTCCCAACCCGCGCGGCGGGCTGGTGCCGGGCCAGTTCGTGCGCCTGCGCCTGCAGCGCGGCGAGCCCGAACAGCGCCTGCTGGTGCCCCAGCAGAGCGTGCTCGAGGACATGCAGGGGCGTTACGTGTTCGTCGTCGACGGCGAGAACAAGGTTGCTCGAAAGAACCTGACGCTGGGCCAGCGGCACGGCGTCATGTGGGTCGTGGAGTCCGGTCTCGATGCCGGCGACCGCGTGATACTGAATGGCATCCAGAAAGTGCGCTCGGGCATGGCCGTCACGGCGACGCCGGCTGATGCGCTGCCCCACGAAGCTACCTCGGGCTGAAGCGGGCCAGGCACATGATCAGCAAGACATTCATCGAACGCCCCAAGTTCGCGATGGTCGTTTCCGTCGTGATCCTTCTCGCCGGCCTGATCGCCATTCCGCTGCTGCCGGTCGGCGAGTTTCCGGAGATCACGCCGCCGCAGGTCAGCGTGACGACCAGTTACCCCGGCGCCAACGCGCAGACCCTGCTGGACTCGGTCGCCGGCCCGATCGAGCAGCGCGTTAACGGCGTTGAGGGCATGATCTACATGCAGTCGACCAGTTCGGACGACGGCAGTTATTCGCTCAACGTGACATTTGACTTCGGTATCGACCCCGACCAGGCCCAGGTCAACGTGCAGAACCTGGTCTCCCAGGCGGAGCCGCTGCTGCCCGAAGAGGTCAAGCGCCAGGGTGTGACGGTGCGCAAACAGTCCACCGACATGCTGATGGTGGTCAACGTCTACTCCCCCGACGAGAGCCTGTCGCCGGAATTCATTTCCAACTACGCTACCATCAACGTGGCCGACGTGTTCGCCCGCGTGCCGGGCGTCGCCCAGGCCCAGAACATGGGCGCAATGGACTACGGCATGCGCATCTGGCTCGACCCCAACCGCATGGCCTCGCTCGGGCTGACCACGGACGACGTGATCGCCGCGGTGCGCGAACAGAACGTGCAGGTCGCGGTGGGCCGGATCGGCAGCCCGCCGGTACCCGAGGGACAGCAATTCCAGTACACGCTGACCGCGCAGGGCCGGCTGACCACGGTGGAGGAATTCGAGCAGATCGTGGTGCGCGCCGGCGGCGGCGCCCGCATCGTCTTCCTGAAAGACGTGGCGCGCGTCGAGCTCGGCGTGCAGGACTATTCCTGGCAAGGCCAGCTCGATGGGCTGCCGTCCGCCGTGATCGCCATTTACAAGCTGCCCGACGCCAACGCACTGGACGTCGCCAACCGGATTTACGAGGCCACCGAGCAGGTCAGCGCCAATTTCCCGGACGGGCTGGCGCACGCGATCCTTTATGACACCACCCGCTACATCAAGATATCGATCCGCGAGGTCGTCGTCACGCTGCTGCAGGCCGTGGCCCTGGTCGTGCTGGTCGTTTTCCTGTTCCTCGGCAACTGGCGGGCGACCATCATTCCGGCCGTCGCCATCCCGGTGGCGCTGATCGGCACCTTCGCCGTGATGCTGGGCCTGGGCATGAGCATCAACACGATTTCCCTGTTCGGCCTGATCCTGGCCATCGGCGTGGTCGTGGACGACGCCATTGTCGTGATCGAGAACACGGAACGCCATGTGCGCGAAGGTCTGCGCGGAAAAGAAGCGGCACTGAAGACCATGCAGGAGGTCACCGGCCCGGTGGTCGCGACCACGCTGGTGCTGCTGGCGGTGTTCGTGCCCGTCATCCTGATGCCCGGCATCAGCGGCGCGCTGTATCGCCAGTTCGCGATCACGATTTCCGTCGCGGTGCTGATTTCCTCGATCAACGCCCTGACGCTGAGCCCGGCCCTGGCCAGCCTGCTGGTGACCGAGTCGACCCAGCCAAAGGGCCTGCTCGGGCGTTTTTCCGCTTTCCTGGACCGCCTGACCGGGCGTTACGAGGGTGTGGTGGGCGCCAGCGTCAGGCGCCTGCCCGTGACCATCGGGGTCTACCTGGCCATCGTGGCCGTCATCGTTTTCCTGCTGATGCGCCTGCCCGGAGCGTTCGTACCGGACGAGGACAAGGGTGCATTTTTCGTGGACGTGCAATTGCCGGACGGCTCTTCGCTGGAACGCACGCAGGACGTGACGGAGCAGGTCAACCGGATCCTGCTCAGCGATCCGAACGTCGAGCACGTGGTCACGGTCAACGGCTACTCGCTTCTGAAAGGTATCGTCAGCAGCAACGGCTCGTTCTCGATCGCCGTGCTCAAGGACTGGGACGAGCGCCCCGGGCCGGACCAGCACCAGGAAGCCGTGCGCCAGCGCCTGCAGGGGCAGCTGCTGGCGATACCCGAGGCCATGATCCTGGCCTTCTCGCCGCCGCCCATTCCCGGCGTCGGCAACGTTTCCGGGCTGGACTACCGCCTGCTCGACACGCAGGGGCGTAGCGCCAGCGAACTGGCCGGTGTCGCCGCCACGATCGTCACGACGGCCAACGCCCGCCCGGAGATCGGCCAGGCCTTTACCAGTTTTCGCGCCGCCGTGCCGCAGGTCGAACTCGACGTGGACCGGGTCAAGGCCAAGGACCAGGGCATTCCGCTCTCCAGCATTTTCGGTTCCCTTCAGAGCATGCTCGGTTCGCTTTACGTCAACGATTTCAACCTGTACGGGCGGACCTACCGCGTCATGGTCCAGGCCGAGGGCGAATACCGAACGAAGGAGTCCGACATCGGCCGTATTTTCGTGCGCAATGCGAACGGTGAAATGGTGCCGCTGTCCACCGTCGTCAGCAGTTCGCCGAGCCTCGGGCCGCAGATGCTGACCCGTTACAACCTGAGCAACTCGGTGACGATCAGCGCGATCCCGGCGCCGGGCTACAGCGAGGGCGAGGCGATCCGGGCAATGGCGGAGGTTTCACGCGACACGCTGCCCTCGGGGTATACCTACGCGTGGTCGGGGATCACCTTCCAGTCGCTGGCCGCGGGCAACCTGGCGCCCATTATTTTCAGCCTGGCGCTGATCTTCGTTTACCTGTTCCTGGTCGCCCAGTACGAAAGCTGGCTGATCCCGGGCGCCATCCTGCTGTCGGTGCCGCTGGCGCTGGTCGGCGCGTTTGCCGGGCTGACCGCGCTGGGACTGCCGCTCAACCTCTACGCGCAGATCGGCCTGGTGCTGTTGATCGGCATATCGGCCAAGACCGCCATCCTGATCGTGGAGTTCGCCAAGGAGCTGCGTGAAAAAGAAGGTCTGTCAGTCAACGAGGCCGCGATCAAGGGCGCCGCGCTGCGTTTCCGCGCGGTGCTGATGACGGCGCTGTCCTTCGTGCTCGGTGTGCTGCCGCTGATTCTGGCGACGGGCGCCGGCGCCGCGTCGCGGGTTTCACTGGGCGCGGCGGTGTTCTTCGGCATGCTGGCTTCCGCGATACTCGGCACGCTGATGGTGCCGGCGGCATTCGCAGCGGTGCAGCGCTTCCGCGAGTGGGTGAAAGGCGGCCGCCAGCCGGCTGCTGATGAAGCGGCGTCCACGAGCGCAACGGGTTCAGGATAGACGCCTGACGAACAGCCCGAATACCGGGCGGGAGACCCATACATGACGACAAGAAGAGAATTCATCGGCCTGAGCGCCACCGCGATGGCGGCGATGGCGACGGGCCTTCGGGCCGACATCATGAAGGCGCCCAAACCGCTGGATATCCTGTTCCTCGGCGGAACGGGTTTCCTGGGGCCGCACCAGATCAACCACGCACTGGCTCGCGGCCACCGGGTCACGATGTTCAACCGCGGCTCGAACGCCGGCATGTACGGCGCCGAGGTCGAGGAACTGGTCGGCAACCGGGACGACGGCATAGACGACGGCTTGAAGGCCCTGCGGGGCAGCAGGACCTGGGACGTGGTGGTCGACAACTCCGGCTACGTGCCGCGTCACGTGCGCGACAGCGTCGAGCTGCTCAAGGACCGTTGCGGCCGCTACGTGTACGTGTCCACCGTGGCGGTCTACGATTTTTCAACGGGCAGCACCTTCTCCGAGAATGCGCCGCTGGCCGAACTCGCTGATCCTTCCATCGAGGAAGTGAACGGGGAAACCTACGGCCCGCTGAAAGCGGCCTGCGACCGGATCGTGCAGCAGGCATTCGGCGACCGGGCCACCATCGTGCGCCCGACCTACGTCGTCGGTCCGGGGGATCACACCGACCGCTTCACGTACTGGGCCGCTCGCGCCCGGCGCGGCGGCGACATCCTGGCGCCCGCCGGTCCCGAACTGATCGTGCAATGGGTGGACGCGCGTGACCTGTGCCCATGGATCGTCGCTCTCGGCGAGAACGACACGCCGGGAATCTACAACGCGGCGGCGCATCCCTACAGCCGTGAAGGATTCCTCTGGGGCCTGAGAGCGCAATCCGACCGGGCGGCTGCTTTCCATTGGCCGAGCAAAGCGCAGCTCGAAGAAGCCGGCTTCAATACGCCGATGATGCGCGCCAGCGAGACGCCGGTGCAGTTCGTCAACGACGCCTCGATCACTGCCGGTCTGCACTATCGTTCGCTTGCGGCTTCGGCAAGCGATACGTTGACCTGGTGGTATGCACAGGACGAGGAACGCCGCGCCAACCCGAGACGCTGGCCGAGCGAAGAACTCGAGCGGCAGGTCATCGCGAGGATCGGGCAGGACGGCTGAAACGGGTTACAAAAGGCTCCCCGGCGTGAATAGCCGGGGGTTATACTGCGCTCTTTACAGGGCAGGGGTTCTCCGTGCGTCTGCGACATATCGAAGTTTTCCACGCCGTCTATACCGCCCGTTCCGTGACGCGTGCGGCGGAGATCCTGAATTGCTCCCAGCCGTCGGTCAGCAAGGTGTTGTCCCATGCCGAGCAGCAGCTGGGCTACTCGTTGTTCGAGCGCGTGCGCGGAAAGCTCGTTCCGACACCGGAAGCCGAGCGGCTCTTCGTACAGGTCAACGAGGTCAACACGAGCCTGGACCGGCTGCGCCAGGTTGCGATCAACCTGCGCGAGGCGGAAGAAGGCCGTATTCGAATCGCCGCGACGCCTGCACTGGGCGTCGAACTCCTGCCCGCCGCGATCGCAGAGTATCGCGCGGTTCACCGTGATGTGTTTTTCGCGGTGGAAACGCGCCACCATGACGGTGTCTGCCGTGCCCTGACCGATTCCGGAGTCGATATCGGGCTGGCGTTCGCCCCGGACGCCCGACCGGGCATCGCCGGAGAGTCACTGGGCACGGGCTCTTTTTACGTGATTGCGCCCGCCGGCTGGGATTTCGGATCGCGACGTCGCCTATCGTTGCGGGACATCGAGGGCGTGCCCTACGTCAGCCTGGACCGGCGCGGCCCGCTCGGCCGCCTCGTCTCCGCGCACATCGAATCCAGCGGAGTGCAGCTTCAGCCCATCGCTTTTTCAGAGACCTACCACCTGGGAAAGTCGCTTGTCGCGCAAGGCGCCGGCGTGATGATCGCGGACCAGGTCACGGCATTTTCAGGCGGTTGTGAAGGACTTCGGGTCTGGCCCCTGGAACCGGAACTGCGGTTCGAGATCACCGTGCTTCATCTCGAGAACCTGCCCATGTCGCGAATCTGCCGTGAATTCGTCAGCCAGCTACGCGAATGCGTCACCCGGTTCCTTGAGCGAACGGCCCTCGCAAAACCATAACCCCAGGTTATTGATCTGCCAATAATAGCTATTGGTAGCCGGCCTTGACCCAAGGCTAGGATACCAAAATGGAAACCGGAAACCGCGAGCGTTCTCCGCTCGATGCTCCCTTACCTGGACAGTTCGTCCATGCCGCCCGGCTGACCGGTTTCACCCCCATCACAAACACAGGCCGGAACGCCTGGATCAGGGCGGCCAATCGCCCGGCCGTTTCCTGTGCAATCGCGCCTGGCGCACCGGGGAGTGCGCCGCTGCACACACGATAGAATCAACAGGAGCAGTCACCATGAAGACCTTGCCATTACTCAAAATTACGCCCATTGCCCTGGCCGTGCTCGCCGCATTGCCCGTCATGGCCCAGACCGGTTCCGAGCAGGTTCCGGCCGAACAGGAAGCCGGCGAGATCGAGGAGGTCATCGTTACGGGATCGCAGATCAGAGGTGCGGCGATAAATGACGCACTTTCCGTGTCGGTGGTGGACGCACAGGCGATCGACGATTTTGGCATCGAGAGTGGTGACGAATTGCTCGAGGCGCTGCCGGAGCAGGGCCAGAATTTCTTCAGCGAGGCAGAGAACATCGCGGGCGGCGTCAACTCGGCGCGCGGCGATATCGGCGCATTCAACCTGCGCAACATCGGCACCGGCAACACGCTGGTCCTGGTCAACGGCCGGCGCGTGGTCAATTCCGCCACGTTCCAGACCGAGGAGGTCGGCGGCTCTTTCGTTCCGGTCAACACGGCCAACGCGCAGTCCATCCCGGTGTTCGGACTGAGACGACTCGAAGTGCTGCGTGACGGTGCGTCCGCCATTTACGGCGCAGATGCGGTTGCCGGCGTGGTCAACACCGTCATGAAGGACGACTACGAGGGTCTGTCCGTCCGCGCACGCTACACGAACTACGACAACATTCCGCGTGATGACGCCAGCGTCACGATCGAGTGGGGCGATTCGTTCAACGGCGGCCGAACGCACGTGGGCGCCTTCGTTTATTTCTATGATCGTGACCGGGTCAGTTCACGCGACGACGAGAAATGGGCCGATTCCGATTACCGGCGCTATATCGAAGAAACCTCACCGTGGTTCGGCAATACGGCATTTCGCAACGACAGCGCCAACTCCAACTGGGGACAGTACGACATCGTACGCAGTGTTTCCTCGCTCGGCCTGAGTGACCGGGACATTACCGATTCGGCCGGAGAGTTCGAAACCTATCCGATCGGCGACCCGCGCTGCGAGGGCGGGTTCATCATCAACCAGTGGACCTGCGGTCACGAGGACGGGCAGGGTACGTACCGCTACAACCTGAACGACAACCGCGACGTGGTCTCCGACCTGAAACGCTTCAACTCGTATTTCTACCTGAACCATGAATTCGACAACGGTATCGAGGCCTACACGGAGTTTTCCTGGTACGAATTCGAAAGCAACCTGATCCGCCACCCGTCGACCGTGCTTGCCGGCCTCAACATGTTCGTCGCGGCAGACAACTACTACAACCCCTTCGGTCCCTGCGGTTCACCCAACCGTCTGCCGGACGAGATCATCGGCAGCGACGTGCCCTGCGAAGGCCTGGAGATGCGAATCGACAACTATCGATGGGGGGAGGTGCCGCGGATCATCGATCACAACGGCAAGGCCTACCGCATCCTGCAGGGCTTGCGCGGCACGTTCGGCGACAACTGGGACTGGGACACCGCCATCCTTTACAACAAGGAAGAGCGCGACGAGGTGACGCGCAACCGCGTGTCGAATTCGCTGATGATGGAGGCGCTGGCTGACCCGACACCCGCCGCCTACAACCCCTTTGCAGACGATAACCCGGTCAACACCAACATCGGCCGCGCGCTGATCGATGTCTACCGCAACAACGAGGCCGACCTGAAACTGATCGACTTCAAGCTGTCCACCCCGTCACTCGTCAACTTGTGGGGCCGTGATATCGGCTTCCTGGCCGGCGTGGAATATCGACAGGAATCCTTCGTCGATGACCGGGATCCGCGCCTGGACGGCACGATCGTTTATACACACTATGACGGCACGACCTTCCCCTTCGTTTCCGACGTGCTGAACTCGAGCCCGACGGCCGACAACAAGGGTGATCGCAGCGTCACCTCGTTCTTTACCGAGTTCGCCATCCCGGTATTCGAGAACTTCGACATCCAGCTGGCGGCGCGTTACGAGAATTTCTCGGATGTCGGCAGCACCGTGGTGCCGAAGGCCGCATTCGGCTGGACGCCGACCGAGTGGTTCATGCTGCGCGGCTCCTGGTCCGAGGCTTTCCGCGCACCGAACCTGATCACGGTCAACGAATCCCTGGTCGTTCGCAACAATACCAACGACGACTGGCTGTGCCGCTACGTGCAGGACAACAGCGACACGCCGGAAGCCGCGGACCTCGACTGCAGCTACAGCATGCAGCGGCGCGCGCGGGGCAGCAAAAAGCTCGATCCCGAGAAGTCCACCAACATGTCGCTCGGCGTCGTGCTGACCCCGATTCCGCAGCTGACCATGACGATCGACTTCTGGAGAATCGAGAAGAAAGACACCATCGGCCTGTTTGGTGAGGAAAACCACACGCTGCTGGACCTGCTTTTCTACCTGGACGATGCGGGCGCCTGTGCGACATCGGGCAACCTGGCGGTGGGGCGAATCGATCCGGACAACGACGAGGTCATCGCCTTCGAGTCGGTCGGTTTGTGTCCGGCCGGCCGCGCCGACTTCATCGAGGACCAGTACGCCAATCTCGATACGCGGCTCGTGGAAGGTTTTGACTTCGGTGTTTACTATGACGTCGAGACCGGAATCGGAGATTTCAATCTCAGCTGGCAGGGTTCGATCTACACCAAGTACGAACAGCAGCCGGGCGGTGCGGCGCAATTGCTGCTGGACGCGTCGGAGGCGGGCGTGATTCCGCCCAATTACCCGGTGCGCGGATTCGATGACCTGCTGCGGCGGGACGGCAACCAGGAACAGAAGATGAACGCCCGGGTCAACTGGCGCTACGACGCCTGGGGCGCTTCGCTTTCCTGGTTTTACCTAAGCGATTTCTATCAGAGTTCGCTGACGCTTGCCGATGGCACGCTCTGGGAAATCCCGTCGCACAGCACGTTCAACGCCAGCGTCGACTACAGCTTCGACCTGCTGGGCGCGCGTAACCGCGTGCGGCTGGGTGTGCGCAACCTGACCAACGAACGGGCTCCGCTGGCCGATCGCTACTTCGGTTATTTCTCGGACGCGCACAGCGACCTGGGCCGGTCTTACTACGTGGATCTGCGCCTGGTCTGGTAAACACGAACCGGACTTGATGCCGGGGTTCAGACCGGATCGAGTCCCTGAAAACCGCGGGGCCGGCGCCAGGCTAGGCCCCGCCCTATTGAAGGGCAACGTTACGCCCTGCCGCTGGTGACCCCGATCACCGGCCACGGTTCCTATTACCTTTTCGATGGGCTAGGATATGCCGATGGAACCCGGTTTCCATGAGCGTATCCTGCATGCCGCAGTCTCCAATGGCTTGATCGGAGAAGGATCGCCTCTTGCCGGTTTCGTCGTGGAGACGGCCGTCGCAAAGACGGTCGACGAACTGGTCAAAGCATTCCCCTCTCATTTCGAACACATGTTCGCCGCCAAGGCGAATTCAATGCGGCGTGCGCTGGAATTGGTGCGCCGCTGCGGGATGGGCTGCGAGGTGGCCAGCGCCGGTGAACTCGAGCAGGCCTTGCGCGCCGGTTTCGCACCGCAGCAGATCGTGTTCGACGAACCGGCCAAGACAGGCGACGTGCTGGACCGCGTTTTCGAGGCCGGTGTCCATCTCAACATCGACAATTTCCAGGAGTTCGAACGCGTTCGCGAGCGGGCTGCGGCCGGTACGGGCGGCATGGACATCGGTTTCCGGATCAATCCGCAGGTCGGGACCGGCGCCATCGACGCCATGAGCACGGCGACCGCTTCGTCCAAGTTCGGTGTTGCACTGGACGATCCGGGCAACCGTGAGGCCCTGATCGCCCGTTACAGCGAGAACCGCTGGCTGAACTCGGTTCATGTCCACGTGGGTTCGCAAGGTTGCAGCCTGGAGATGATGGCGATGGGTGTCGGCAAAACGGCGGCACTCGCAGAGGACATCAACAAGGCCGCGGGGCGCCGGCAGGTCGAGGTCATCGACATCGGCGGCGGCCTGCCGGTCAATTTCGACAGCGAGGAAGTCACGCCGACTTTTTCCGAATACGCCGCGCTGCTGCGCGAACGGGTTCCGGTCCTGTTCAGCGGTGACTACCGTGTCCGTACCGAATTCGGGCGGGCGATCTTCGCCAAGAACGGTTTCATTGCATCGCGCATCGAATACACCAAACAATCCGGAGGGCGCCATATCGCGACCGGTCATGCCGGTGGCCAGGTGGCGACCCGCACGGTGTTCATGCCGGAGCACTGGAAAATCCGAATTTCGGGTTATGACGCGACCGGCCGCAGCAAGGCCGGCTCGGCGGTCCCGCAGGATGTCGCCGGCCCCTTGTGTTTTGCCGGGGACCTGGCCGGCCGTGCCGTCGAAATGCCCTTGCTCGAACCCGGCGACCATGTCGTGCTGCACGATACGGGCGCCTACTATTTTTCGAATCCATTTTATTACAACGCGCTCTCGGCGCCGCCGGTTCACGGCGTGCGCCTGGAGCACGGGGATGATGTGAAGTTTGACTGCTGGCGCGAGCTGCAGTCTTTGGAAGCGATGCTCGCGGTGATCGGTTGAGTCCAATCGAAGCAGGCATCCGGGGAATCAAGTGTGAACAAGCCCGGCAACCGGGTAACAACCAGGAGCAGTCGAATGAGAAAATGTAACAGGTACGTGCTTACCCTGGCCATCCAGGCGGCACTCTTCGCGCCCGTGGCGGTGGCGCAGACGGGAACGGAACAGGCCGGCGCCGAGCAGGAGGCGGGCGATCTCGAGGAGGTCGTCGTCACCGGCACGCAGATCAAGGGTGCGGCGATCAATGACGCGCTCTCCGTTTCGGTAATCAGCATGCAGGACATCGATGACTTCGGCATCGAGTCCGGTGACGAACTGCTGGAGGTGATGCCCGAGCAGGGTCAGAACTTCTTCAGCGAAGCCGAAAATATCGCCGGCGGCGTCAACTCGGCGCGCGGCGACATCGGCGCTTTCAACCTCAGGAATATCGGCACCGGCAACACGCTGGTCCTGATGAACGGCCGTCGCGTGGTGAACTCCGCCACCTTCCAGACCGAGGAAGTCGGCGGCAGCTTCGTGCCGGTCAACACGGCCAACTCGACGGCCATCCCGGTATTCGGGCTGGAACGCGTCGAAGTGCTGCGTGACGGCGCCTCCGCCATTTACGGCGCCGACGCCGTGGCCGGCGTGGTCAACACCGTGATGCGGAACGATTTCGAGGGTTTCACGGCCCGTGCGCGCTTCACAAATTTTGACAATATTCCGCGCGACGACCTCAGCATCACCATCGAGTGGGGCGATTCCTTCAACGGCGACCGCACCCACGTGGGCGCCTTCGTTTACCTGTACGACCGCGATCGCGTCAACTCGCAGGACGACGAGAAATGGGCCGATGCCGACTATCGCCGCTACATCACTGAAGATTCGCCCTGGTTCGGCGACACGCGCTTCCGCAACGACAGCGCCAACTCGAACTGGGGGCAGTTCGATATCGTGCGAAGTGTCTCCTCGCTGGGCCTGGGAAACCTGGATATCACCGACTCGGCCGGCGAGTACGAAACCTACCCGATCGGCGATCCGCGCTGTGAAGGCGGCTTCATCATCAACCAGTGGACCTGCGGCCACGAGGACGGGCAGGGCACCTACCGCTACAACCTGAATGACAACCGGGACGTGGTATCCGACCTGCAGCGCTTCAACTCCTACTTCTACCTGAACCACGAGTTTGACAACGGGATGGAGGCCTACACGGAATTCTCGTGGTACGAGTTCGAAACCAACCTGATCCGTCATCCCTCGACCAACCTCTCCGCCTTCGATTTCTACGTCGGGGCCGAGAACTACTGGAACCCCCTGGGTCCCTGCGGTTCGCCCAACCGCCTGCCGGACGAAATTATCGGCAGCGACGTACCCTGCGAGGGACTCGAGCAGCGGATGGACAACTACCGCTTCGCCGAGCTGCCGCGCATCGTCGACCACGACGGCCGGACCTACCGCATCCTGCAGGGCCTGCGCGGAACGTTCGGCGACAACTGGGACTGGGATACGGCCGTTCAGTACATGAAGGCCGAGCGTGACGAGGTCACCCACAACCGGGTTTCCAACACGCTGATGTGGGAGGCGCTTTACGATCCGACCCCCGCGGCCTACAACCCCTGGGCGGACGACAACCCCGAGAATACCAACATCGAGCGGGCGCTAGTCGACGTCTACCGCAACAACGAGACCGAGCTGGCGCTGATCGATTTCAAGCTGTCCACGCCCTCGCTCGTCAACCTGTGGGGCCGCGATATCGGTTTCCTGGCCGGGGCCGAGTACCGCTACGAGTCCTTCGTCGACGACCGAGACCCGCGGCTGGACGGCACGATCCAGTTCACCTACCGCGACGGCACGACCTTCCCCTTCGTTTCCGACGTGGCCAACTCGAGCCCGACAGCGGACAACGAGGGTGACCGCAACGTGACCTCGCTGTTCACCGAGTTCGCGATCCCGCTGTTCGAAAACTTCGATATCCAGCTGGCCGCGCGTTATGAGAACTTCTCGGATGTCGGCAGCACCGTGGTGCCGAAGGTCGCATTCGGCTGGACGCCGACCGAGTGGTTCATGCTGCGCGGTTCCTGGTCGGAAGCCTTCCGCGCCCCGAACCTGATCACGGTCAACGAGTCCCTGGTGGTGCGCGCGAACACCAATGACGACTGGTTGTGTCAGTACGTGCAGGACAACAGCGATACGCCGGAAGCGGCCGACCTGGACTGCAGCTACAACATGCAGCGCCGGGCCCGGGGCAGCAAGCAACTGGATCCGGAGAAATCCACCAACCAGTCCCTCGGCGTCGTGCTGTCGCCGATTCCGCAGCTGACCATGACCATCGACTTCTGGAAGATCGAAAAGAAGGATACGATCGGGCTGTTCGGCGAGGAGAACCACCTGCTGTACGACCTGCTGTTCTACCTGGAAGACGCGGGTTCCTGTTCCACCTCGGGCAACCCGGCGGTCGGACGCATCGATCCTGATGCCGATGAAATCATTGCCTGGGAGTCGGTTGGGCTGTGCCCCGTCGGTCGCGCCGATTACATCGAGGATCGTTATGCCAACCTCGACACGCGAACCGTCGAAGGCTTCGATTTCGGTGTTTACTACGATGTCGAGACCGGAATCGGCGATTTCAGCATCAGCTGGAAGGGATCGGTTTACACCAAGTACGAGCAGCAGCCCGGCGGCGCGGCACAGGTGCTGCTGGATGCTTCCGAATCGGGCGTCATTCCGCCGAGTTACCCGATCCGCGGTTTTGACGACCTGCTGAGGAGAGACGGCAACCAGGAACAGAAGATGAACGCTCGCGTGAGCTGGCGCTACGCCGACTGGGGTGCCTCGCTGTCCTGGTTCTACCTGAGCGACTTCTACCAGAGTTCGCTGACGCTCGGCGACGGCACGCAGTGGGTCATTCCGTCACACAGCACCTTCAACGCCAGTGTCGACTATGGCTTCGACATGCTCGGTGCGAGAAACCGGATCCGCCTGGGCGTGCGCAACCTGACCAACGAGCGCGCTCCGCTGGCCGACCGCTACTTCGGTTATTTCTCGGACGCGCACAGTGATCTGGGCCGGTCCTACTACATCGACTTCCGGGTCGGTTTCTGATCGCATAATGCCGCAGGATACCGGGGAGCTTTCGCTCCCCGGTTTCTTTTTGAGGATAGAATACGCGCATGGAAATCCGCGCCGCCCGCGCCCGCTACCAGGACATCGGCATCTGGCTGGGCCCGGCCATAACGCTTTTGATGCTCTGGATCGGCCCGCAGGGCGGGCTGGACGAGCCCGCGTGGCGCACCGCTGCCGTCGGCCTGTGGATGGCGGTGTGGTGGGCCACCGAAGCGCGGCCGGTGGGCGTCACGGCGTTCATCCCGCTGATCCTGTTCGCTCCGCTCGGCATCACGACACTCAAGAGCGCCGCGGCCCACTACGCCAACCCGATCATTTACCTCTACCTGGGCGGCTTCCTGATCGCTCTGGCCATGCAGCGCTGGAACCTGCACAAGCGCATCGCGCTGATGCTGCTGACGGTCTCCGGCACCAACGGCCGTTCGCTGGTCGGCGGCTTCATGCTGACCGCGGCCCTGCTCTCGATGTGGATGACCAACACCTCGACGACGATGATGCTGCTGCCGATCGTCAGCTCGGTGATCGCCGTGATCGCGGACACCGTGAAGGACATCAGTGACGAAGAGAGAAAGAACTTCAATCTCTGTCTTTTGCTCGGCACCGCCTTCGGCGCCACCATCGGCGGTGTCGCCACGCTGGTCGGTACACCGCCCAACGCCTTCCTGGCGGCCTTCCTGGCTGACAACTACGGTATCGAGATCAGCTTCGCGCGCTGGATGCTGGTCGGCGTCCCGGTCACCGTCATCATGCTGCCGTTGTGCTGGATGATCCTGACGCGTTTCGTATACCCGATTTCCTTCCAGACTTCGCAGGAAACACAGGACCTGCTCGACCGTCTGAAACAGTCCCTGGGTTCGGTCAGCACAGCGGAACGCCGGGTCGGCATCATCTTCCTCTGCGTGGTGGCCGGCTGGATGCTGCGGCCCTGGCTTTCGAAGTTCCTGCCGCTGGACGGTGTCAGCGATTCGGGCATCGTGATGATGGCCGCGTTCGTGATGTTCCTGGTTCCCAGCGGCGGGCGCAACACGCTGCGCCTGCTGAACTGGCAGCAGACCAAGGAGCTGCCCTGGGAAATCCTGATCCTGTTCGGCGGCGGCCTCAGCCTGGCCGCCTCGGTCTCGGAAACCGGCCTGGCGTACTGGCTGGGCACGTCGCTGGTGCCGCTGGGCGCGCTGGGTATCGCTGCCATCGTCGTGGGCGCGGTGATACTGGTCATTTTCCTGACCGAGCTGACCAGTAACCTGGCGACCACCGCAACGCTATTGCCGGTGCTGGCCGCGCTGGCGCTGGAACTGGGTGTCAGCCCGATCACGCTGACCGTGCCGGTGGCCCTGGCCGCGAGCTGCGCCTTCATGCTGCCGGTGGCCACGCCGCCGAACGCGATCGTGTTCGGCTCGGGCATGATCACCATCCCGCAGATGGCCAAGGCCGGGTTCTGGATGAACATGCTGGGGATCGTGCTGCTGTCGCTGGTGGCGTTGCTGCTGGCGCCGCAGGTGCTGGGCTGAGAAAAAATTCGGGGTCAGAGTAAAGCATTGGAGCTATACGAGCAGGCGCCAGCCTCCTCGCTGCTTTACTCTGACCCCCGTCTGTTGAGCTGATTGAAATTTATGGTGAATAAGAAACGCCTGGTTTTTATCCTGAGAATTCTCGCGGCCATCGCGGTGATCACGTCGCTCGTGGTGTTCGTGCCGTGGAAGCTGGTCTGGCCCTGGCTGTCGCCGCTGCCGGATACGATCGAGGAGCAACTCGATGATGCCGTCGCCTTTGGATTCGACGGGATCGTCGTTTACGTCGACCGGGCCGGAGAAGAACCCGCCTTTTATTCGGCCGGCTGGAAAAACCGGGCAGAGCAGATTCCGGCTGATCCTCACTCGCTGTTCAAGATCGCCAGCATCGGCAAGCTGTACGAGGCTGTCTCCATCGCCAAGCTGGTTCATGACGGACGCCTGTCGCTGGATAAAACGCTTATCGACTATTTTCCGGAGCTCGGGGGAAGGATTGAATATGCCGACAGCATAACCCTGAAAATGATGGTGCAGCACCGATCGGGCATCCCCAGCTTTACCGACCAGCCCGGTTTCTGGTCATCCGAGTTCCAGAACGATGACGAGGTGCTGGACCTCGCACTGGACCTGCCGGCACTGTTCGAACCGGGCGAAGACTATCATTATTCCAATACGAACTATTTTCTGATCTCGCGGCTGATCGAAAGGGTAACCGGTGAAAGCGAACAGCAGTTCATCAGGGAGAGAATTCTCGAGCCCCTGGAACTGGAAAATACGTTCGACTCGATCCATGAAGTGAACATGGACGACCTGATGAGCGGCTACTACGTGGGCATTGAAGAAGATACCAAGTCGACGGATTACGATTCGATGATCGCCACCGCGGAAGACGTGGGTATTTTCCTACGGGCATTGAACGACGGCTCTTTGTTCGAGGAAGGGGAGCAGGAAACCTACTCCTCGATTTACGTTTATGAACATACCGGTTTGATACCCGGCTACCAGAGCATTGCGAGATACCATCCGGATATCGACACGGTCGTCATCCAGTTCAACAATACGACGGATTTCAGCGACTACACCAACTGGGTGCTGGGTGAAATCGTCTACGGCCGGGTTGTCAGGATTCTGCGCAGGCGGTAAGCGCCCGGTGCGATGTGCTTCACCCAATCCGGCAACGGCAGGAAATGTTTTTTGAAAAACGGTCCAGCTGATACGCTTAGCGGTTCCAGGATTACCAACCTCATTACGGAGTCAACGATGTTCGGATTTTCAATGAAAACCATCCTGCTTTCCCTTCTCGCCGCCGCCGGAATCAGCGGAGCCCTGGTGCAGCAGGCGTACGCCCACTGCCAGGTTCCCTGCGGCATTTACGACGACCACGCGCGTGTCCAGGCCATGCTGGAGGACGCTGCGACCGTCGACAAGGCGGCCATGATGATTAAGGAACTGGCCGGAAAGACCGACCCCCAGTCCATGAACCAGGCGGTTCGCTGGGTGATGAACAAGGAAAAACACGCGCAGAACGTGATCGGGACGATCAGCGACTATTTCCTGACGCAGCGCGTCAAGGCGGACCAGCCTGATTACGCGGAGCGCCTGGCCAGGCACCACGCGGTCATCGTGGCGGCCATGAAGGCGAAGCAAAATGCGGATACGAAATACGCTGAAGCCCTGAAGGCGAGCATCGAGGCCCTGGCGCCGTATTACCCCGAGCACGAGCACTGAGGGTTGCCGTAAACGGCTTGTCGATACCGGCTTGCTGAACACGGTTCACAGGATCGTGACACTTCGGGTGTTACGCTGTGATTTTGATGCGTGGCCGCCATGCTCGAGCTAAAAAACATCCACAAGTCCTTTCACGACGGGGAAACCGAGTTGCAGGTGCTGCGCGGTATCGACCTGTCGCTGGGGGCCGGGGAAAGCCTCGCCCTGCTGGGCGCCAGCGGCAACGGCAAGAGCACGCTGCTGCAGATCGCGGCGGGCCTGGAAACGCCGGACCGGGGAGAAGTCGAAGTCCACGCTCAGCGGCTGACCGAGCTCGACGACACCGGCCTGGCGCGCCTGCGGCGCAGGGACCTCGGCTTCGTATTCCAGCAGTTCAACCTGCTCCCGGGCCTGAACGTGCGCGACAACCTGCTTTTTCAGCGCCGCCTCAACGGTCTCGCCGACCGGGACCCGTGGGTCGACGAATTGGTCGGCCAGTTGGGGCTGCAGCCCCTGCTGGAGCGCCCCGTGGAGGTGCTCTCGGGCGGTCAGCAGCAGCGCGTCGCCATTGCGCGGGCGCTGGCGCACCAGCCGGGCCTGGTCTACGCCGACGAACCGACCGGCAACCTGCACGACACGCTGAGCCGCCGGGTGATGGAACTGCTGATGCAGCTCGTGCGGGAGGCCGGCAGCAGCCTGCTGATGGTCACCCACAACCGGGGCATGGCCGCCTACGCCGGCCGCCGGCTCCTGCTTGAAGAAGGCCGCCTGTCCCCCGCGGACTGAGAGCGAAAACCGCACCGTGATCCTTCGCACCCTGTTGAGCCACTACCGGCGCCATCCCGTGCAGGCGATTTTCCTGTTCGTCGGCATCCTGATTGCCAATGTGCTGCTGACCGGCACGCTGCTGATCAATGCCCAGGCCCGTGCCAGTTACGGCGAGGGCGAACAGCTGCTCGACGGCGGCCCGCAGGGACGCATCCTGCCTCGGAACAGCGGCGCTTTTGTCGACGAGCGTGATTACCTCCGGCTGCGACTGCAGGGCTTCGCGACACTGGCGCCGGTTCTGTCGCAGGTCGTGCGGGCCGAGTCGGGAGAGGCGCTGGAATTGCTCGGCCTTGACCTGTTCGCCATGGCGGGCGTCGGCGCCGGGCGTTCCGGGGATGAGAACACGGAGTCAGACGACAGCGGCCGTTTCGCGGGATTCTCGTTTGCTCCTTATGAACTGCTCGTCGCGCCCGGCCGACTGCAGCAGCTCGGCTGGGTCGAGGACGAGCGTATACCGCTGCAGAACGGCCGGCAGCTGCCGCCGGTGACGGCGGTCGAAGAAAGCGAACTCGGGCACCGCCTGCTGCTCGACATCGGCGCCCTGCAGGAGCTCACGGATACGGCCGGCAGCCTGTCGTGGATTGCCGTGTTTCCCGATTCACCTGAACGGCTGGCCGCATTGAAAGAGGCGCTGCCGCCTCACCTGTCCTACGTCGACAACGCGCAGGCGCCGGATCCCGCCGAGCTTACCCGCAGTTTCCATCTCAACCTCGCCGCCATGGGCCTGCTGTCCTTCGTGGTGGGCATTTTCCTGGTGTACAACGCGCTGGCCTTCAGCTACACCGACCGCCAGGCGCTGCTGAGGCGCATGCGCCTGGCCGGCGTTACGCGTTTTGAGCTGAGGCGCGGCCTGCTGGCCGAGCTTGCCCTGTTCCTGGTGCTCGGCTGCCTGGCAGGGATCTGGCTGGGCGCCCGGCTGGCGGCCTTCCTGCTGCCGGGCGTCGGCCGCACGCTGGCCCAGCTCTACGACGTCTACATCACCTACCCCGACGCTTTAGCGCCCGGCGGCGCCCTGCTGCCCGTGGCGATGACCGTGATCGCAGCCGCGCTGTGCGTGGCTTTTCCGATGCGCGAAGCGCTGAATGCACCGCTGCTGGAACGCTGGCAGGGCGGCTGGCTGAGTCGCTCGGTAGATCGGCGCGACCGCCTGATGCGCTGGATGGCGGCGCTGTTCCTGGTCCTTTCCCTGCTCGGTGCGCTGTTTGCCCAGTCGCTCTGGCAGGCGCTGGCCGGCATGGCCTGCCTGCTGCTCGGCGCCGCACTGCTGCTGCCGAGCGTACTGCGCTGGCTGCTGTCCGGGCTGGAGCGCCTGGCACCGCCCCGCATGCCCCGGCTGGCCTGGTTGCTGTCCGACAGCCGCTGGCTGCTGGGGCCGGCTTCGCTGGCGCTGATGGCCATGACCCTGGCCCTGGTGGCCAACAGCGGCCTGAATACGATGATCGGCAGTTTCCGGGTCGCAACGGCCGACTGGCTCGACCAGCGCCTGCCGGCCGACCTGTACCTGCGTTCCGAGGAAAACCTGCCTGCCGTGCAGGCACTGCTTGAGAAAACGTACCCGGAACTGGACGTCGATGCGCGTTACCGCCTGGCGCTGGACGCCAAAACACCGCAAGGCGGCAGTGTCACCGTCGAGGTGACCAGCCTGCCCAGGGGCAGCCGTTACGAGGACGCCATCCGCCTGCTGGACGGCGTTGAGGGGGCCAAAGCACGCTTTCGTTCCGGCGACGGCATCTATGTCAGCGAACGCGCCTGGCGCATCGAGGGTTGGCGGCCCGGACAGGTGGTGGCTTTATGTGACGGCAAGCCGAAGGTCGAAGTGCTCGGCGTTTATCATGACTACGGCAACCCGCTGCCCCAGTGGCTGGCGGCCGAGGGCCTGGTCCGGTCCTGCTGGCCCGGTCTCGGCCCGGACAGCGTCGCGGTCTCGGGTTCGCCGAAAACCGACTGGGCGCAGGTCAGGCGCAACCTGCTGGAAAGCGGCTTGCTGGCCGCGGACCAGTTGATCGACCAGGCTGAACTCAAGGGCGTCGGCATGGCCGTGTTCGACCGGACCTTCACGGTCACGCGCGCCCTCAATGGCCTGACCCTGCTGGTGGCGGCAATCGGTATCTTCTGCGCTATCGCCGCCATCCACCACCACCGGGTCAGCATGCAGGCGCTGCTGGCGAGCCTGGGCGTGAGCGCCCGCGAGCGCGGCGCCCTGCTGCTGGCGCAGTGGGGCCTGTTGGGGCTGCTGTGCATGGTCCTGGTGTGGCCCTTCGGCATCCTGCTGGCCGCTTACCTGTCCGGCGTGGTCACCCCGGCGGCCTTCGGCTGGAGCTTTCCCCTGCGGCCCGACGGGGCGCACTACCTGGAATTGGCCCTGTGGGCCGCGGGCAGCCTGGTCCTGGCGGTTTTGCTGCCGACCGTGCGCCTGCTGCGGGCCTCGCCGGCGGCCCTGCTGCGGGAGATCGCGGCATGAGACGGTTCACCGCAGCCATCCCGATGGTCCTGTTTGTTTCGCTGGCCCTGGCCGCCTGCGGAGAAAGTGCGCCGCAGACGGCCGGTAACGACCTGGCCGTCCTGGCCCAGGCCGACGGGGCCTATGAAAACGCCGAGCGGGGCAGGGCGCTGGAGTTTCCGCGCGACCACGGCGCGCACCCCGGTTTCCGTATCGAGTGGTGGTACCTGACGGCGAACCTCGAGGACGCCTCCGGCCAGGATTACGGCGCCCAGTGGACGCTGTTCCGCACCGCCGTGCAACCACCGGGGCAAGAGGAGGGCAATGCCTGGCAAAGCGGACAGATTTACATGGCGCACTTCGCGCTGACCTGGCCGGATGGGCACCGTGCATGGCAGCGCTACGCGCGGGGCGGCGATCACGGCGGGGTAGCCCAGGCCGGGGCGCGCGCCGAGCCTTTTGCGGCCTGGCTGGACGACTGGTCGCTGGCCAGCACCGGCACGGACTGGCTGCCGCTGGCGGCACGGGCACGGCAGGATGATTTCGCCATGCGGCTCGAACTGGGCAGTGATCTGCCGCCGGTGCTGCAGGGCGATAACGGCTTTTCCCAGAAGCACCCCGCAGGCGGTGGTTCTTATTATTACAGCCAGCCCTTCCTTGAGGCGCGGGGCGAACTCGAGATCGCAGGCGAGCGGATCCCGGTCACGGGCCAGGCCTGGCTGGACCGGGAGTGGAGCAGCCAGTTCCTGCAGGCCGACCAGGCCGGCTGGGACTGGTTCGCCATGCACCTGGAAAGCGGCGAAAAACTGATGCTGTTCCGGCTGCGTGCTCGCGGCGGTGAAACGGGAGGCGCCTACCGCCACGGGGTGTTGATCAGCCCCGATGGACAGACCCGGACACTCGATGCCGCTCGCATCGGCCTCGAAGCAGTCACCGAGTCACGCGTGGCCGGGCGCCTGCTGCCGACCGCCTGGCGCGTGGACCTGCCCGAAATCGACCGCCGATTTCAAGTGGAGGCCTTGCGCGAGGACCAGTGGATGGACGTCGATTTTCCGTACTGGGAAGGAGCCGTGCGGATTTCGGGTGAAGGTCCGCAAAACAGCGGCCGCGGTTATGCCGAGCTGACCGGTTATCTGCGCTACTGAATCGCACCCTCGATCAAGCCACTCCGCGCGACCGACATCCAGGCCAGTCCACTGTTCTCGAGGAATGCCTTCGCACGTGCGCCCTGATGAAGCATGGCGATAGTCGCTACAGAACCAGCCACCAGACAGGTCGGCGCCGTAACGGAGACCGCACTCAGGCCCGCATCATGGTCCGCCTCGACGGGCCAGCCGGTTTTCGCGTCGATAAGATGGCTGTAACGCCGCCCATCGATCTCGGTGCAGCGTTCATAGTCGCCACTCGAGGCCAGCCCTCCAGAGCCAATGCAGATTTCCGCAAGCGCCGCATTGCGGGCGGATGGGTTCCGGATGCCTACACGCCATGGCGAACCATCGGGATGCGGGCCGAGAAAGTGGAAATCACCACCCAGATCCACGAACCCATGCTTGAATCCCGCTTGCCGCAGCAGTCCGGCTATCCGGTCTGCAGCATATTCCTTGATCACACCGCCAAGGTCCAGGGTCACCCCGGGAGGCATGCGGAGCACTTGGCCCCCCCAGCACACCCGGTGCCAGCCGATTCTGCTCAGAATAGCCTCGATCTGCTCCGCTGACGGTATGGCCCTGACTGCGTCCCAGAGTGCGGTCAGGGGGCGCGTGGTGATATCGAAGGATCCGTTACTGAACTCGAACAGGGATTGCGCGTAATCGAGAAGCACAGCCGTTTCGGCGTCAGCCTCGGCGCCAACTGACTGGCTGGCGCGTTTCTGGAAGCCGGCCAGCCAGCTATCGCTGCGGTAGTGGGAGTATTTTCGATCCAGCCGACCTGCTTCTTCTTCACCCATGGCAAATGCCTCCAGGGCGGCCTTCACCGAATGGGCATAAATCGAAATCTCGCACGGACAGCCCATTCCACTGAACACGTTTCTGTGCAGCTCAAGCGTCAATACCGAAACCTCAATGCTGCGCTGAGGCGCCAGAAACTTACCAGGCCGGGCGAATCGAAGTGTGGGGTGGCCAGGGCGAGCGATTCATCACTGTCGTAATATTCGGCACCCATCGAAAGCGACCATTTTTCACCTTTGAGGCGTGCATGAAGACGATAACTGAGGGCGCCGAACGTTCCGAGACGGTAGTCGCTGGACCAGTGGATACCCCCTGGCTGAGAAAGAAAATAGGGGGCATAGAAATCCGGTGCGGATTGGGCGTGGTAGCGAACCGACGGAATGACTTCCCACGTCTCGCCAATCGGTTGCTTCCAGGAGATATCCAGAGTGTGCGCTGCGACATCCCAATCGTCGCGAAAGTAGCGATAGTCCATCGTCAATGCCGCTTCCGGGCCTTCAACGAAGTGCCGCAATCGTGCGGTCCAAGTCAACATCCGGCGCTCGTCTGGCCGGTTCTCGGCGATCACCGCACCGCCGATCCAGACCAGCTTGTAAGGGTCGGACAGAAAACCTGACTGGCGCGTCAGGGAAACGCCGCCCTGGAGGACGGTGTTGCGGCTCAGGACCTGCGTGACCGAAAGAGAGCCTGACAAGGCATCCCTGTCAGCCGATTCAACTCGCCCGAACTCCCGCGCGTCGGTGGGGGTGACGTCGTCGTTCGAATAACTGACACCCCAGCTCGTCACGCGCAAACTGTCTGCACTTTCCCGTTCCACCGAGTAACTGCCATAGCGGGCCACGTAATCGTTTTCGGACGAGTAGCCCACCGCGGCCCGGTGGGACCAATCGCCACGCAGGAAGCGCACCCCTGCATCGGCCTGGTTTCTGCGCTCCCTAATGGTCGCGCCGCTCATTACCTGCAGCGGCCCGTCCGGACCCGGAACGGCGTACCATGGCGACGAACCGCTCATCGTTTCGTGCTGAAAGTTCAGTTCCAGGCCGTAGCTGTCGTCGATGTTCTTTACGACACGGAATTGATGCGATTCGATCTCGTAGCGACGCGGATCGCCGAAGGCGAGACGATTCTGCGGAATGGGGTCTTCGTCGTAGAAGGTGTAACGGTAATCGGTGCCTTCCTCAGGCAATTCTTTTGCCAGCAGATCCTGCATACCGGGCAAGCCGAGGCTGGTTGCAAGCAGAGAACGGATCGCCTTCGAGTATCTTGCCATTTTCGATTCAGTTGCAGCCGCAGCCCCCGCCCGCTGGCCCGGCGCCACCGGAAGCCGCCTCCTTGGCCGTATAGACGTGATCGTTCATGGCGCTCAGCAGCGGGTCTTCCACCAGCGCCATGCGCGACTGCGCCAATCGGCCGCGCTCCCATGGCTCGACGTGGGCACAAGCGGACAACGCAAAAAGCGCGATAAGCAGGGCGAGCCTGCGCCAATCAGTCCACCAGGGCGAGAATTTCATTTCGAATTTCCTCCAGGTGATCGGTTGTGAAGCCGGCCCAGGAGCGAACAATTCGGCTCTCCGTGTCAAGCAGGAACGAGGAAGGCATTGCCTTGATCTGCCACGCCGCGGCGGACTCCCCGGCCGGGTCCAACAGCACCGTATAGCCGACCGGATGGCGGGCCAGGAATTGTTCGGCGTCTGCACGCTTCTCGTCGAGGTTGATGGCGACGATAGTAAAAGCCTTCGCTTCCAGTTGTTGCCTCATTTCCTCGTAAAGCGGCAAAGACTTACGGCAAGGACCGCACCATGACGCCCAGAAATCCACGTATACGACCTGTCCCCGGAAGCTCTCGAGCGACAACATGCGGCCCGTCGCGAGTTCGGGTAGTGTGAATGACGGGGCATCGGCTGCCCTGACGGCGAACGGGGCCGCCAGGCAAATCAGCATCAGCAACATCGTGCGCCGCTGCACGGCCGCTATTCCGCCTGCTGTTGTCCTGCTTCGCACAGTGGAACGTTATCGGGCACGATGCGTTGAAGCGGCAGGGCTCCACTCAGATTCTGGTCTGGAATATCGTAGAGTAGCTCCGCCGTGCTGCAGTCGGACCAGGTGATCAGCATGCTGCCGATTGGAATGGGATCAGTTTCTGCCGCGGGGTCCGCGGCGTCGAAAACTCCGCCACTGGTTTCAAAGATATCCAGGGTAGCGGTGTCGCCGCTGTACGCTCCCTGCGCGGTCAGCCAGCGGTGTCCGGGGTCGCCCAATTCCGCCGCAACGCCCACCTGCGGCCGAATGGTGTCGAAGGTGAACCAGGACAGGAAGATCTGATTCAGATCTTCCCAGACGATGATGAAGAAACCCTGGCCCAGCGTTGCCGGGTTGTACCAGCTGTCCGACATCCCCGCGTTGATGTTTATCGCCTGATTTTCCCCGACAACGTTGATTCGGCCGTTCATGAAAACATTGATGTCCCGGCCCGGCGTGCTGTGCACACTGCAGTAGTAAAGTATCTCCTCCGCCGTGTTGAATGTGCGTTCATAGGTCAGATTGGGAGACGTGGCCGATGCGAAACTGCCGTCGTCGGCCGTAACGTCATGGGACATGTTGCCATTGGCCGTCCAGCGCACCGTGTCGCCTACCTGAATGGTGAGGTCATTCGGGGAGAAAAAGTTGTCGCCCACTGTAACGTTCCAGACTTCTGCCGCTGCAGATGAGCACCAGGCCAGGGAGGTCACGAGCAAGATATTTGTCATAATCCGTGGGTTCATGTGTAGAGTCCTCTCGTAGTCTGGTTTCCGGTATATCCCCGGTTCGCAGAACCATTTCATATGCTCTTGAGCCGCGCCTTTGACGACCCGGGAGAGCTCGCAGATAAGTTGCCTTAAAAATGCAACTATTAAATAAATTATAGTCAACCGGCCCGAAAAATCCGGTTCGGCCTGAAACGTATGAAACAGGTTGGGAAGGGGCGTTGTGCGCCCACTTCCGGGACGCTTTTTCATTCGTAATGCCGCACAATGGCTCATAAAAGAGTTACACGAGGCCTTTTTTGCTGTCTGTGACTAAATCACACAACAGGTCCGGGGCCTGGCCGGCTACCTGCATTATTGAATTTCAAAGGCAGAAACGAGACTCGAAGATCACGATGATTTACAAGCTGCTGGCCGATTTCGTCTTCCTTGCCCACCTGTCGTTCGTATTGTTCGTCGTGCTCGGCGGCTTGGCCGTCTGGCGATGGCCGAAGCTTGCGTGGCTGCATCTGCCGGCCATGGCCTGGGGTGCGCTGATCAGTTTTACCGGTTGGATCTGTCCGCTCACGCCGTGGGAACAGTCCCTGCGTCGCCTCGCCGGCGAGGCGGGTTACAGCGACGGATTCGTGGAAAACTACCTGCTGCACCTGCTCTACCCGGAGGGACTGACGCGGGATGTGCAAATCGTGCTGGGCGTGCTGGTCCTCGTGATCAACGCGGCCGCCTACGCATTCATCATGGCCCGGCGCCAGCGCGGCAGCGAAATAAAACCGGGCTCAGAGTAGCTGGGCTGCTCTGACCCCATGACATTTACCGCGCCAGCATCTCCCGCATCAACTCTTCGGCGAACACCACCGCGGCGTCCCTGATGGCCTCGCGGTCGGTCTCGTCCCCGCACTCGTAGGTGACGGCCGGAATGCCCCGGCTGCGGTAAAAGTAGTTCTTGGCGTTGGGCTGTTTCAGGTTGGTCGAGGGAACGTGCTTGAACGGAAAGCCCGGCAAGCGTTCGCGTGAAGCGGCCAGCCAGGCCGATGAGAAGTCCAGCGGTTCCTCGACGATGGGAGGGGTGTAAAAAAGGTCTTCCCAGGTCGAGTGGAAGTCCATCACCAGTTTCAGTTCGTGGCCGCTTTCTTCCAGGTCTTCGATCCAGCGCATCACGGCCTGCGTTTCCGGCAGGTCGAAAGGCCCCCAGTCGCGGTTCATGTCCTTGTCGCCGGCGCTGTGCCGCCAGTGCCCGTTGGCCAGGCCGTCCGGGTTCATCAGCGGAACGACGCCCAGCTTGAAGCGCTCGCGAAAGCGCAGGGCCAGTTCGCTGTTCGAAAAGACGGTATCCAGAAAGACTTTCATGCCGATCGCGCCGGTGACCTCCGGCGGGTGCTGGCGGCCGATCATCAAGATGAATTCCGGCTTGTCCGGCGTCTGCGCGATGAAAACGGGGCGGCCTTCCTGGCTCGGGGCCAGCAGGGAAACGTCGACGTCTTCCACGGCGTCCAGGTCCTCGAGCCAGCGGTCGTATGTTTCGCTGTCGATGATTTCCTGGCCGGCGACCCAGGTCTGGGCGGATTGCAGCTTGAAACGGAACGACATTTCCTTGCTGCGCCTTTCGCGGCCGCTGACAAAGTCTTCGGGGATGCGGGCCCAGTTTTTTCCATCGTCGCTGATCTTCGGCCAGTAACGCGCGTAACCGTGGTCCATCGTCAGCGTGACGCGAACCGTTTCGCCCGCCTCGCCGCTGGCCCGGAAAGCGTACCAGGCCGACGGGTTGATCGGCGGCCGGTCTTCCGGAACGAGCTTCAGCGTGAAACTGCCGTCCGCTTCCACGGTGCACAGACCGAGGTTGCCGGTTTCAAATTGTGCGTCCAGCAGCACGCTGTCAGACGCGCAATGGGTATCCGGCACGGGCCAGGCCGCTACGGCCTCTGCGGGGTCGGGCGCAACGGAGGAGGCACAGGCCGTCGCCAGAACAGAGCATAAAAGCACAAAAATGAAGCGTTTCACGGTTTCTCCCGGTATTCCTTGACGATGCGCCACGCGGTCTGCTGCAGTTCGTGCGCGAGTTCTTCACCGATCCCGGCGGTGTATGCGTTACCGACGGGGGATTCTCCGCGCAGTACCGCATAAAAAACACAGGCGGCCAGGTAGGTGCCCTGGCGGGACGGGTGAAAGCCGTCCGGGTCGAACAGGTCCACGCCGGGTATCGTTTCGATGGCCTCGGCGAAGGCCAGGCCGACGGGGGCGACCGTCACGCCGAGCCGTGCGCCCAGCGCGCTGTAAACCGAGTCGAGAACCGCTGTCATCTCCGGGCGGTCGCGGTAGGCCCAGGTCATGAAGACAAAGGGTTCGGCGCCCTCGTTGCGGATCAGCCCGGCGTATTTTTCGGCGGCCGCCTCAAGGCCCGGCCGGCGTTTTTCATCGACCGCTTCCAGGCTGTGGCCCTGCAGCACGACGGCGTCCCATTCGTACACCTCCAGCATTTGCCGCAGCCCGCCTTCGTGGTTGGCCAGTTCCTCGCCCGAGATGGTCATGGCCTTCGTGAAGCGCGCGGCGTTGCCGGTCGGGTCTGACGCGGCGGCCAGGTTGCGGTAGTGGCCGTGCAGCGAGTTGTTGAAGTAGGTGAAGCTGTTACCCACGAACAAGACCCGTTCGGGAATGCTCTCCGCGGCTTCGGCGGCCGGAACGGTGCGATTCTCCGGTGGGACCGAGGTGCAGGCGGCCAGTCCGAGCACGAGAAGGACAACGGCCAGCAGCCGGGCTGCCGGCCACCGGATCACAACGGGCTTCATGCAGTGATCCCCGCTCGGTCAGGCGCCAAAGTGTTTCTTGGCCTCGGCCCGCCAGCGGTGCAGCAGGGGTTCGGTGAAGCCGCTCGGCTGCTCGCGGCCCAGCAGCACCAGGTCGCAAGCCGCGCGGAACGCGAAGCTATTGTCGAAATCCGGCGCCATGTTGCGGTAGTTCGGGTCGCCGGCGTTCTGGGCGTCCACCACCTCGGCCATGCGCCGCATCGTTTCCATGACCTGTTCCAGCGAGCAGATGTCGTGGTACAGCCAGTTGCAGATGTGCAGGCTGGAGATGCGCAGCGTCGCGCGGTCTTCCATCAGGCCGACGTTGTTGATGTCCGGCACCTTGGAGCAGCCGATGCCCTGGTCGATCCAGCGCACCACGTAGCCAAGGATGCCCTGGGCGTTGTTGTCCAGTTCGGCCTGGATTTCCTCGGGCGTCAGTTCGCGGTCGAGCAGCGGCGGCGTGAGGATGTCGTCCAGGCTGGCGCGCTTGCGCGACATCAGTTCTTCCTGCCGGGCGCTGACGTCGTATTGCATGTAGTGCAGCGCGTGCAGGGTCGCGGCGGTGGGCGAGGGCACCCAGGCGCAGTTCGCGCCGGCTTCCAGGTGCGCCATCTTGCTGTCGTACATGGCGCGCATCTCGTCCGGCATCGCCCACATGCCTTTGCCGATCTGGGCCTTGCCGCGGAAGCCGCATTGCAGGCCGATATCCACGTTCTGGTTCTCGTAAGCCTGGATCCAGGGCTGGTGCTTGATTTCTTCCTTGGGCAGCATCGGACCGGCCGCCATGCTGGTATGTATCTCGTCGCCCGTGCGATCGAGGAAGCCCGTGTTGATGAACACGACGCGCCCGGCGACCGCGCGGATGCATTCCCGCAGGTTGGCCGTGGTACGGCGTTCCTCGTCCATCACGCCGACCTTGATGGTATGGCGCGCCAGGCCGAGGGCGTCCTCGATGCGATCGAACAGGCGATCACAGAAACGCGCTTCGCTGGCGCCGCGCATCTTGGGTTTGACGATGTAGATGCTGCCGGCCCGCCCGTTGCGGTAGCGGCAGTTGCCGTTCAGGTTGTTCATCGCGCACAGCACCGTGATCATGCCGTCCATGATGCCTTCAGGTGTCGGCAGGTCCTGCGCATCCAGCACCGCGTCGGTG